>MDTD01149148.1_pt1 | contig 33647 bp, 28 predicted proteins | sample 811221 | NCBI WGS metagenome assembly MDTD01 (sample SAMN05326646, study PRJNA326480) | marine metagenome | isolation source: seawater | place: Pacific Ocean: South West | collected 2011
AATAGGAATCAAATCTTCCGAAGTAACACCAAATGCATTTAAAGATTTAACTAAGTCTTTTAGAGTACTCTTTTGGTTTACAAAATAAAGGCGCGATGGCGTTACCTCACCATCTGCAGGAGCAGGTTGATTTTCTTCCTGTATAACTATAGATAAATCACCATGGCTTATTGCAACTGGTTTAAGTGTTACATTACCACCAGCTACCACAGTACCTGTCTTTTCATTAATTACGATTTTAGCTTTTTGATCTGGATTAATTTTGATATTTTCTAATATCGCCATTAATTTAACAATTTTCCTTTGATAATTTATTGGGACAATAAGGTCAATTGTCGTTGAATCTCTGGCAATCGCGAACTTTCCTCCAAATTGTTGGTTTATTAATCTTTCAACTCGAGCTGCTGTTGTAAAGTCTGGGTTTCTTAAACTTAGTCTCAATGATTTCTTTTTATAAAATTCATTTGGAATTTCTTTTTCAATTATCGCTCCGTTAGGAATAATACCTGATGTAGGGAAGTCTGATCCTTGTTGAAGCCCACCGATAGAAAGGGGGCCTGATGCAATTGCATAAGTTTTATCATTTCCACCTTTTAGTGGAGTTATAAGTAATGTACCTCCAGCGAGAGAACTTGCACTACCAATTGAAGAGACAAGAACATCTATTTTTTGCCCTATCCTTGGAAAAGGCGGAAGTTTAGCAGTTACTATTACCGCTGCAACATTTTGAGATGGGATTTCTTCTTCTGTTTTTATCCCAAGCCTTTGAAACATTTTTTTTAATGATTTATTAGTGATTTCTCCGCCTCCATCACCACTACCATTTAAGCCTATAACAAGACCATAGCCGACCAAAGGATTTTCCCTAACACCATTTATATTTACCAGATCTTTAAGCCGACTAAGTCCTTCTTCTTGGGATAGTAGAATTGAACAACTATTGAAGTAAATAATTAAAATTAAAAAAATAAATCTAAAAAGGAACATAAATCACCTAATAATTTTTATACTTGATTCTAAAAACTGATCCGATGTTATCTTGTCATCAGGACTTACGTCTTTTCTCGCAATTAATCCTTGTATCTCAATAAGCCTTTTTCTTTTCCGAAATAATACTTCTTTTCTTCCTCTCAAAATTACGTATAAATTGTTTATTTCCTCTGTAACAACTGATGATAGCTGTCCAACAGTCTCATCTAGGGTAGAATCTTTGTTTCCATCATCTTCTCCTGTTGCCCCTTCATTTGGCTTTTTCTCAGCCGCTTTTTCTCCTGCTTGTGCAATTTTTTTCTTTTTTCTTTTTGGGAAAGCCTTTTTCAGCTCTCTTGTTATAATGTTTCTAAGCGTTGGTTTTATTTCAACTAAAACAATATCCCCATTCTTTTTTCTTTTATTTTCAACAAAAAAATCATTATCAAAACCATTTCCAAACCATAAACTTTGATTTGAGTTCTCATTTAAATCTTCAGCTGAAAACCTCTTTTTGAAGGGCTTTTTCTTTTTGTAAAGTCTTTTTGTAGTTGGTTTTAGATTTCTTGTCTCTTTAGTTGAAATAGGTCTTTTTAATGAATTGCCGAAAGGAGGTGATTTCCTAAATTGGTCGAATACATCAACCTTCCTTTTTTTCATTATTTTTTCTTCTCTATCGATCTGTCGATAAATTTTTGAAACATAGCTCGAGCATGATGAAATAAAAATAAGAGAGATTAAAATCAATAATTTACTTCTTTTCATATTTCTATTTTTACCTTATTAAAATCAATTATTTTTCCAAAAATTATTCTTTTTCCCTTCTTTTTTCTTAGAGGAATTAGTTCACCATAATGGCCGCCTTTTTTAGCGATTGCTATGCCTGATAATTTAATACCTTTGCTTGAAAGAATAATTTTAACAGGAGTAAATGAACGGACTAGTTTTAACGGAACGAGATCTCTCTTTAATAAAGGAACTCCTTTTTTTAAAGTTTTTGTTGGTTTAAAAAAAATGATTTTATTAAAACTTTTAAAGTATTTTCCAGGATTAATTGTTTTGATCCATTTCTTCGAGAAATCATCCTTAAAAAGTTTTTTGTTGTTAAAATAGTCAATGTTTTTTTTGGGAACGACTATTTGAGATCGTGTTAATAGGTTCGCATGAATACGTTTTGAATCCTTTATGTTTTTTTCAGAGTTGATAACTTTTATAATTATTTCTTTTTTTCCTGTGCTGTTGCAGTCTTTGCATGATAAGGATATTTCTTCACCTTCATTTAATGTTAAAATGGACAGCTCATTGTTTTTGTTTACTTTTTTTAGAAAAAAATTCTCAGGAAGCTCAATTTTCGTTATTAGATTTCCAAAGTTGGAAATATTTATTTGATCAGGTTTAATGATTACTTTAGTAGCAATTTCCTTTGGTAGATAGATCCTTTTAAAGTTTTTTGTAGAAAAAGATCCTTGAGCATTCTTAATTAAATTTAAAAACATGGAATTTATTATTTTTGGACATGTCGTATTTTTTATAGATTTTTCTAGTTGTATTTCAGATGATCCTCTAGAAATATAGATATTTTCATAAGATATAATTAAGCAGCTTTTTGGACTTTTTATATTCAATGATGCTTGACTTAATCCCAAGTTAAGCATTTGATATATAATTAATAAAAAATATATTCTAAAATTTTTAAATATCATCTTATATTATTTATAGTTTGTAACATTTGGTCGGCTATTCCCATAACTTTGGAGTTCATCTCGTATGCTCTCTGTGCTTTTATTAAACTTGTCATTTCATTCATAATTTTTACATTTGAAGATTCAAGTGTACCTTGTTCAATAGGACCTGAGTTCTCCTGACCTGCTATATTTTGAATTGCTGTACCGCTTGAAGTTGTTGTCCTAAAAAGATTTCTTCCCATAGATTTTAACCCTACAGGGTTTATAAATGTGAAAACCGGCATTTGGCCGATATTTATTGCTTCAACCTGTCCCTCGATATAGGCATCCACTTTTCCATCAGTTGAAACATGGACGCTTTTGGTATTGGGTGGAAAAACTAAACCAGGAAAAACTTTATAACCATTTTTATCTACAAGAGTTCCAGTTTTTTCGACATTAAATGAACCATCTCTTGTATACTGAACTTCTCCTGATGGCATTATAACTCCAAAAAAACCTTGCCCTCTTATCATAAAGTCAAAAGGATTATTTGTTAGCTGGGGATCACCGAGCGAAAACTCTTTTCTGACAGCTGTTACCTTAGCGCCGGTCCCTATTTGCAAACCTACATTGTATTCAGTTGTTGCACTAGATTTTGAACCTGCTTCAGTGATTGTCTCATAAAGTAAGTCTTCAAATTCTGTACGCCCCTTTTTGAATCCTGTAGTATTCAAGTTAGCAATGTTATTTGATATAGCACTGACATTTTGTTCTTGGGCGCTCATGCCAGTCGCTGCTGTATTTAAGGCTCTAAACATTGGAAATGAATTAATTGTAAAAATTAGAGTTGAGAAAAAAATCAAATTTTTCATATTACCTCTTTGTTATCAAAATTTTGCTATTTCATTTACAGCTCTTCCACCAATATTGTCATAGGTTTTTATGGCCCTTTGAAGACTTTCAAAGTGTCTGTATGTTTTAAGGAGTTCTGAAATTTCCCCAACAGGATTTACATTCGATTGTTCTACAAAGCCTTGTAAAATATTACTTTTTTCTGGAGAGTCAGTAATATTGTTTATATCCTTGTTTATAAATAAAGAGTTTCCTTCCTTTCTTAAAGCGTGGATATCTTTGAACTCAATTAAAGAGATTTTTGATATGAGCTTTTTGTTTATATGAACTTCTCCTTCTGGAGTAATTGTAATTTGACCAGGTGTGATTTTAATTACTCTTTCTTCAGGTTTTTTTAAGTCGGGACCCTTTTCTAATTGAGAAAGAAGTTTATTTCCTGTAGCTGTCACAAGGTTTCCATCTTTATTGGGTGAGAAGATTCCGGACCTTGTGTACCTAACTCCATTGGGAGTCAATAATTCGAAAAAGCCTTTACCTTTAATTGCCAAATCCAGAGGGTTATTTGTTGGTACTAGGCTTCCTTGTTTAAAGTCAGTAAAACTTCCTGCGACTTTTACATACGAATTTTCGGCATCATAGCTTTTATAGAAATCTTCAGGTTTAAACTCTTTATTTGGTAAGTCTATATCCTGATGACCTTTTTCTAGGACAGTTAAATGTTCTTTAAAACTTAAATGATCCTTTTTGAATCCAGGTGTATTCGCATTTGCTATATTGTTAGCAAGAGTGTCAATTTTTCTTTGCTGCGAAATTGCACCTGATAAAGGAACCCATAAGTCTTTCATAAAAGAACCCCTTCTTAGAGGTAATGCTAGGTTTATATTATGAAAAGTGTCATAAAATTCACATGGGGCAAAAAATTCTAGGAAACTTGATTCAATTATAGCGTTAAAGAAGTTTGTTTTTTGCCAATTTGATTGAATTTTACTAGGATAAACCACTTAAAGTGTGCAATGCGAAAGACGGCCTTTCCTTTGCAAGCTGAGTAGGGACTTACTCAGATCGTTTGTTGTTTGACATGAAAAAAAATTCTGTAGGTAAATATGAGTGATCAGAAAAATGGAGTTTATAAAGAAGGAGAAACTTTGGAAGACTTTCTTGGAGAGTTGGAAAAAGTTGTGAATGGTTTGGAGTCCGGAGAACTCTCTTTAGAGGATAGTCTGGGCCACTTTGAAAAGGGAGTTTCTCTTTACAAGCGCTGTAAAAAAATTCTTTCAAAAGCTGAAAGTCGTATATCTACTTTGACCGATAGCCTAAAAGAGGACGACTGGAAGGAGGAGGAGTAAACTTTGAGAAAGTTGTCACTTTTCCTAGTTTTTTTGCTCTTCTCGTCTTGTACTTCGAATTACTCAGGCCAGGATTACTATGGGGATGCGGGGCATGGTCAGGCTTCTCCAGCTTTTCTTATTGATAACCAATTAGAGCACTCTAAAAAGGTTGTACCATCTATAGCTGAGTCCAGTTATTTAAGTGATAATTCTTTTGGACCTAGCAATGAATTCGCTTTTAGAAGGGAAATTAGTGAGGATCCAACTAAAGGTAAAGAAAGAGTGCCTATTGTTGGTATTTTTTTAGGTCCTGGTCTTCAAAGAACAATGGTGTTTTTAGACCTTTTTAAGGAACTTCGAAGACAACGAATTTCGGTTCATGTTCTATCTGGTACTGGCTTTGGTAATGTAATGGCCGGCTTAATGGCTTCTGATTTGAGTTTTGGTCGAGTGGAATGGGTTCTATTTAAATTTTGGAATAAGTCAAAAAACTATGAAGCATATTCAAAAAAATGGTACGGTGTTTTTGAAGATGTTATTTTAAAAGAGTTTGGCAGTTTAGATATCCAAAGTTTTGGACAATTAGTTTTTTTACCTTCTGCTTTACAAGATGGAAAAAAACACTTTTTTAAAATAGGGAAGCCTAGAGATGTGTTTAGGAAAGTTTTTTTTCAGTTTGAAAGAAAAGTAGGTGAAAGTGGGTTTATTCATTTTGATAAAGACATTTTTTTAAAAAGGGGTGTTGATATTACTATTTATGCCAGTGTCTTAGGAAACCAAGTGATTTTAAGTAAGCCTAATGATTTTTTAAAAAACTCTTTCGAAAAATTTGCCATGGAAAAAAGGAGTTCCTTGATGTTTAATCATCATGATCTCTATTTTGATTTTCTAGATGGAGTAGACTTAGCTATTGATTCATTTACTTCTAGGAAAAAGTGGGAAAAAAGTGGGCAGGTCTGGGCACGACGCTCTGCCCTAAAGATTCGACAAGCTATAAAAGCATGGAAGGAAAAGTCATCAATAACTAAAGACTAAAAGGCTTTAGTAATATAAGGACGGTAAGGTTTAGAAATGGGAAAGCTTATTTTAAAGGTATTTTGGGGCTCAGTCGCTGCCTGCTTCTTTGCGATAACACTTGTCGTATCAACAATAATATATTTTTCTTTAAGCTTACCCCAAATATCCTCTCTTAGTGATTATAAACCACCAATACCCTCTCAGATTTTATCGAAAAGAGGTGTTGTCCTAGCCGAAATAGGTATTGAAAAGAGAGAAATTGTTAAGATGGAGGACATACCTAAGGTAATTATAGATGCTTTTCTTTCAGCTGAAGATGATAGCTTTTACGAGCATAAGGGTGTGGATTATTTTGGAGTTCTACGAGCATTAATAGTGAACATTAAGGCTGGCAAAGTTGTTCAAGGTGGAAGCACGATTACCCAGCAGGTTGCCAAATCTCTTCTGCTTTCCAATGAAAGGTCGATATCTAGAAAAATAAAAGATTTTTTACTAGCGCAGAAAATAGAAAAGAGGTTTTCTAAGGAAGAAATTTTATATTTGTATTTGAATCAGGTTTACCTTGGAGGAGGTTTCTACGGAGTAAAGTCTGCTTTCAGAGGGTATTACGGCAAAGAGTTGGTTGAGGCTACGATCGCTGAAGCAGCAATGATAGCAGGGTTGTTGGTTGCACCTGGTAAGTACTCTCCTTATATAAACCCAGGTTATGCAAAAAAAAGACAGGCTTATGTTTTAAAGAGAATGTATGAAAATAAAAGAATTTCTTTTGAAGAATTGCAAAAGGCAAAAAGTGAAGTTCTTGAATTTAAAATCCGAAAGAAAAGAGGTTTCAAGGCAGGTTACTTTACAGATTGGGTTCGGCAAAGAGTAGTAAAGGTTATTGGCGAAGAGAAATTTTTGAAGGAAGGATTTAGAGTACAAACTACGCTAGATTGGAGCCTACAAAGAATTGCTGAGAAAGAAGTAAAGAGAGGAGTAAAAGAAATTGATAAAAGGCAAGGGTTTCTTGGCCCGATAGCATCTTTAGATGATTCATCTCAGGAAGATAGTTTTGAAATTAACTTTAGAAGAGATGTTTTAAGGGAGGCATCCCAATTCTTTACTTTGGGAGAAGATGATCAAAGGAAGTACCAATACGAAATCGATGAAGAAGGGGTTTCGCAGATTGAAGATGCTCATAAGGAAAAAGTATTAGATTTAGGCGGTAAGAATTTTTACCCAGGTTATATAAAATCAGATCCTTTTATAAAACATCTGATTGTCGGAAATACTTATAAAGCAATTGTTAAAAAAGTAGATGATTCCTCCAGAATTGTTTATGTGAGCTTAGGGAAAGTTACAGGTATTATTCCATTTAATTACTTTAGCTGGGCTCATGAGAGAGTTATAGATGAAAAAAGGAAGTACTTTCAGCCTCTTATGGTGCCATCAAAAATTTTGAAAAAGGGGGATGTTGTCCTTGTAGAGCTAAAAAGACTTAAAGTTAGAGCGACCTCCTATTTTTATAAGACATTTTTAAAGAGAATTCGGAAACAAAAAGAAATATACAAAAAAGTTAGGGCAGAAAAATACCTTCTTTGTATGCTTGATCAGGAAGCAAGTGCTCAAGGGGCTTTAGTCTCAGTTTCTCCAAAGAATGGGGATATAATTTCTTTTGTTGGTGGGAAGGACTTTGAAAAATCCCAATTTAATAGGGCGATTCAGTCTAAAAGGCAACCAGGGTCATCATTTAAGCCTTTTTTATTTGCAGCTGCTTTGGAAAATGGGTTCACTCCATCTTCTGTAATAATAGATTCTCCTGAGGCTCTAGGAGGAGTTAACCAGGATCTTAACTGGAAACCTCGAAACTATGATGGAAAGTTTAAGGGACCAATAACTTTTAGGAAAGCATTGGAACAAAGCAGGAATGTTCCAACAATTAAGATTGCAAAAGAGCTTGGCGTTTCTAAAATAACGGACTTTGTAAAAAGAATTGGGTTAAATGTAAGGCTTGAAGAAGACTTAAGCCTAGCTCTAGGATCTTTTGGTGTTTCACTAGTTGATATTGTTTCTGCTTATAGCATTTTTCCAAATGGAGGAAAAAAAGTTCAATTAAAGTCAATCGTATCTATTGTTGATAGAGATGGTAATTATTACGACTTTAATGAATACAAACAGTCTAAAGCAGAGGAAGTAAAAGAAAGTAAAGATGAATTTCTTACAAGCGAAGAAGTGTTGAGTGAAAACCTTGAGGGTAAAGACTTTGAATCAGATGGCTTGACTAAGAAAGTTAATCCTTACCATTTAAGTTTAGGTGGTGACCAAGTTTATGATCGTAGACTTTCTTATATAATGTCTAACCTTTTAAAAGGTGTGGTTGTAAATGGAACAGGTAGGAGAGCAAAGAGTTTAAGTCATTTTCTAGGCGGTAAAACTGGAACAACAAATAGCTATGTTGATGCATGGTTTTTAGGTTTTTCTCATAACTTGGTTACAGGTGTATGGACGGGGTTTGACGATAATAAAACTTTGGGATTTGGTGAGACGGGTTCCAGGTCTGCGCTACCTATTTGGAAAGGGTATATGAGTGCAGGTTTGAAAAAATATGGCGAACATGATTTTAAAATTCCTCTTGGAATTATCAATGTATTGATAGACCCAAAAAAGGGAACATTGGCAGACGAAAATACTCAGGAAACCTTTATGGAAGCATATGTTGAAGGGACAGAGCCAGGTGTTCAGGACATGATGGCCTTGTCAGAGAGTAAAGAGCATGAAGGTAGTGAAATATTGGGCGATGATGAATACTATAATAACCAATAGCTTTACTTTTTATGCTAGGGTTTACTTTTGTTGTCATTAAATTTCTCTTGAAGTCGAATAGTGTTACTACGTGACTAAAAAATTAAATTGAGCTGATGAAAAAAAGAAATAAAGTTACTCTTAGTATAATCGTCTTTTCTTTTGTAGGTTCTCTTTTGATCAACTTCGTTTTGTTATTTTCTCCCCTACCTACTCAAAAGCAGGAAACTCTTAGCCAAAAGAAAAAAAGGTCTAAAATAAGAGTTAAGCTAATTGACCCTAGAGATGAGAATGTTAAAAAAGAAAGTGAGGAAAAAAAGCAAATAGTAAATACTGAAAAAAAGAAGGAAAGGGAGAAACCGAAAAAATCAAATTACTTAAGTGAGATGGATCAAACATTTAAAAAAGAGACAAAAGCAGCAAGGGTAGGTACTTTTAAAAGAGGATCCAAAGGTTCTAAAAAAGCAAAAAGTCTAAAGAAAAAATTAAAATTGAAAAAGGGCGCTAAGAAAAAAAGAAGAATCAGCCTTACAGACCTAGCAATCAAAAAGCCTATTTTCTTTGATGAAAAAAATAATACCAAAAAGGGTGAAAAAACAGGGCTTGAAAAAAAACAAGGATTTTCCCAAAATAATGATTTTTTAGAAGAGATTCCTTTGGGAGATATGACTAATCTTAATACCACGGAGTATCGATTTTACGGTTTTTTCCAGAGAATAAGAAGAAAATTAGAGCAACATTGGGGGAGGTCCATAAGAGAAAAAGCGAAGATGCTTTTTAAATCAGGAAAAAAACTTGGTCAAAAGGAGCATAAAATAACGGCTCTAACTGTGACGATAAATAATAAAGGTCAAATAATCGAGGTTGTTTTAAAGAGTAAAAGTGGAGTTAAGGAGTTGGATGATGCCGCAATTGAATCATTTAATAAAGCAGGTCCATTTCCTAATCCCCCTAAAGGTTTTATAAAGAATGGAAGGGCAAAAATTGAATGGGGTTTTGTTGTAAAAAGTTAAACATATTAACTTTTTAAGTTTTCTTTAATTTTCTCGATACCTTCCATTAAGAGGTAATCGTTCCAGCTTGATTCAAGTTCTTTTATCGTGTCTACAATTAAAATAGCTGCCTGGTCTCTAGAGATATCAAGGTCATTCGATAATTGTGTAATCGCCATCCCCAGTGCCTCCATTGCAGGTGCTTGGCATGTGTGAGCTAACTTCTCTTCGAATTTACTATCAATTTTTTTTTCTTTATTTTTTATGATAGCCGTGTTGAGAAGTTGAATTGACTCTTGATTTTTTGTCAACATATTGTATTTCCTAAACTTGTTTCAATTCAAATAAATATGGACTATGAATTTTTATCGCAATGAGATTTATAGTCTTCAGAATTTAAAAGACCCTCTAATTCATCAACTGAGGAGACTTTTACCTTTATTATCCAGGAGTCATAAGGAGCTTCATTTATTTTTTCAGCAGCGTCCTCAAGCTCTTTATTAACCTCAACAATCGTTCCAGAAAAAGGAGAATATAGGTCACTCACGGACTTAATCGATTCCACAACTCCAAAGGAATCCCCTTTAGATACTGCGGTGCCTGTTTCTGGCAACTCAATATAGACGATATCTCCAAGAGCTGATTGAGCAAAGTCGGTAATCCCAACAGTTGCGACATCACTTTTTAGTTCAGCCCATTCATGGTCCTCAGTAAACTTAAGGTGTGATGGAAATAAGAGACTCATTATTTGTGCCCTCCTTTAAAAAAAGGTTTTGTTTGATATGTTGCTTCAAATATATTCTTACGTATTTGAATGAAAAACCTTTTGTCTTTAGGAAATTTTTCTTTTTCAACTAACCCCAGTGAAATTCCTTTGTTTAACATAACTGAAAGGGTTCCTGAAGTAACTTTTCCGATTATTTCTTCGTTGGAGTTTAGAATATTGTACCCTTCACGAGGTATCCCCTTTTCCAAAGCAAGTTTAACGAGTTTATACTTTGGCTCGTAGGAGGCAAGAAAATCTTTACCTATAAATGAAGGCTTCTTATTTTTAACAGTCCATTTTAGTGAAGCATCAAGAGGTGTTATGTTGTCAGCTAATTCATGTCCATAAAGTGGATAGCAGACTTCAAGTCTGAGGACATCTCTTGCCGCTAAGCCGCATGGGGTGCCTCCATTTTCAATAGCTTGACTCCAGAGCCTTTTTGTCATTTCTGGAGAAGGGGAAAAGACTTCAAACCCATCCTCACCTGTGTAACCCGTTCTTGCTACAATTATTTGATTTCCTTCTAAAGAGACTCTCTTGATTGAATAATAGGGGAAGGTATTTTGTTCAATTTCATCTTTTTTCATAATACCTAACTTAATGAGCAATTCTGGTGCATTAGGCCCTTGAATAGCCAGTAGAGAATAGTCATTAGACTGATCAGTAAGAGTAACATCAAATTTTTGGGCCTGATTTGAAATCCAGTCCCAGTCCTTTTTTATATTTGAAGCATTTACACAAATTAATACTTCATCGTTAGATATTTTGTAAGCTATTAAGTCATCTATTACGGTTCCATCTTCTCGGCAGAGTGGTGAATAGACAGCTTTATAGTCCTCTACTTCAAAGAAGTCGTTTGTAATCAAAAAGTCAACAAACTTGGCAGCCTCGGAGCCAGTAACCAGGAATTCTCCCATATGGCTGACATCAAAAATACCAACTTTTTCTCGAACTGATGTCACTTCATTTTTTACAGAAGTGTATTGAATAGGCATAGAGAATCCTGCAAATGCAGCCATTTTTGCTTCTAGCTTAATATGGTCTTCACTCAAAACTGTTTTTTGTAATTCCATTAACTTAGCCTCAGAAAAGAATATTTGAGTAGGTTTTATAAAGTTTTTTCAGCTGCTTGTAAAAGGTTTTGAGCCAATGAAAGTATTGTTAATGGACCAACGCCTCCAGGAACTGGAGTAATGGCTGCTACCGATTCTTTAACATTTTCGAAGTCGACATCTCCAAAAAGCTTACCTTCCTTCGATTTATTTATTCCGACATCTATAATTGTTTGGTTTTTACTTGGGTTTAGGTGGTGAGTTTTTAAAAACTTTGGTGACCCAATAGCTACAATTATAATATCAGCATTCGAAGTGTGATACTGAAGGTTTTCAGTTTTGGAGTGGCAAAGTGTGACTGTACCACTTCGATTGGTTAACAAAGCCGAAAGGGGCTTTCCTACAATGAGGCTTCTACCGATAATGCAGATGTTTTTCCCGCTAATAGGGATGTCATAGTAATCAAGGAGTGTAACAATACCTTTGGGTGTACACGCACAAGAAAAGTTGCCTTTCATGTCACCTTTTAATAACTCACCCATGTTTAAACTGTTGAGGCCATCTACATCGAGTGATGGGGGGATCAGGTTTCCAACGTCAAGATGCGAAAGTTGCTTTGGGAGAGGAAGTTGGATTAAAAAGCCATGAACACCTTTTTCACTACTTAGGCTTTTAATCTTAGCTTTAAAAGATTGCTCTGTTATGTCTTCCTCTATGTGAACTATGTCACATTTGCCACCCAATCCTTCTATAAACTTTTTTTTGTTTTTTGTATAAATTTGACTTGCTGGGTCATCTCCAACCAAAGCAACTCTTAGCCAAGGGGTGACGCCATTGCTTTTTAGTTTTTGAACTGTGGATTTAAGATTTAGGTGAAGACTTTCTTTGATTGGACGGGCGTAAAGGACTCTTGTCATTCTCTTTCCTCCCTGGTCATAGTTGAGGCATTCTAAAGCAAAAAATGAAAAAAGCGTATTGTTTTTATAATATTTTTTTTATGATAGCTATGGACAATTGAGGCATAAGGTTATTTGGAAAAGGTTTTAAAGATGGGTTTTTACATTGGTTTATTTATGCAGATTTGTGGTTTTGCCGCTGTTGGTCTTTGTGTGATATCTGGAATAGAGAAGGGAGATTATGGAAGAATAGAGCTTGTCCAGTTTTTAGGTGGAACATCCCTCTTTTATTTCGGGAACTTCCTTAGGTCTAAGGGAGCCTCTTCTAACTAGTCTATTACTGAACCTAAGGACAAAGGAAGGTTTATGATCATTTTAGGCATAGACCCCGGCTCAAGAAAGGCAGGTTTTGGCGTTGTTGAGCTTAAAGGAAGAGATATAAACTATTTGGATTCTTTTACTCTTAAATTTGATACTAAGTTATTATTTTTTGATAGGTTAAAGGAGATTTATGAAGGCTGCTGCGATGTTTTTACAAAGTATAAGCCAGATGAAGTTGCCTTTGAATCTCTTGTTTATGTTAAAAATGTTTCTTCTTTGGTCAAACTCTCCCAAGCAAGAGGGGTGATGCTATCTGCTTTGTTTAGTCATGGAAAAGGCTCAGTGTTTGAGTATTCCCCAAACTTTGTAAAAGCATCCCTCACGAGTTACGGCTTATCTTCGAAAGCTAGCGTAGAAAAGGCACTTAACCTTATTTTTGGAGAGATTGAATTTGAAACAGATGACTCGAGTGATGCTTTAGCTATCGCATTTTGTCACTCTATTTCAAGAAATAAAGTGGATAAGTTACGTGGAGTTTCATCGAGCTCTTTTGGCCGTGGAAAAACATTAAAGACTTTTGCATCAAAGTATTTGGAGACAAAATGATTGGTTATTTGATTGGTAAGGTTGTTCAAAGTTATGAAGAAGAGCTAATTTTGGTAACGAATTCGGGTGTTGGTTACCAAGTATTTTTTTCTAGTAGAGTTGGTTGTGGAGATCACATTGAGGTTTTCATAAAGCATATAAAAAGGGAAAACAGCGAGGACCTTTACGGGTTTTTAAGCTTTATAGAGAAAAGAGTTTTTGAACTACTTTTGGGTGTAAAAGGGATAGGACCCAAATCAGCGTTCAGTTTAGTGAATCAAGTTGGTATAGAGAAATTGGCAAATGCAATTTTGTTTCAAGAAAAAAAGATTTTAACCTCTGTTGCTGGTGTAGGACCTAAGGCAGCTGCCCAGATATTGTTAGATTTAGGGCCGAAAATTGAAAAGATTAAATCACTCCTTCTCGAGAGAAAAAGTAGCAGAGTAGGTTTTGAAACTCGGATTGGTGAGGGACATCAAGAAAAAATGTTTGGAGAAAGTAATGGAACTTCTTTAAAGGTAAATTTATTAGATGAAGCAATAAGTGCTTGTGAGGAGCTTGGCTTTCAAAGAAATGAAATTATTGAAATAGCTCACGATGTTATGAAAAGCAATAAAATAAACTCGAGCGGAGACCTCGTTAAATTGGTATTGAGGGAGTTTTCATGAAAGGTTTAGAGGACTCTAGTCAAATTCTTGTCACACCCGACCTAATTGAAGGAGATATTTCAAAAGGCCTTAGTCTAAGGCCAAAAAAGTTCTGTGAGTTTATAGGTCAAGAAACTGTTTTAGATAATGTAAAAATAATGGTTGAGTCGGCTAAGATTAGGGGTGAAGCTCTTGGTCATATATTATTGTCTGGTCCCCCAGGGCTTGGAAAGACCTCCCTTTCAATGATTTTAGCCAATGAAATTGGTGCAGGAATTCAGGTCGTTTCAGGTCCAGCTATTGAAAAGAAGGGAGATCTGGCCGCTATTCTTACAAACCTTGATGATAAAGAAGTACTTTTTATTGATGAAATACATCGTCTACCTGTGGCTATTGAAGAGATTTTGTATGCTGCGATGGAGGATTATAGGCTTGATATTCTCGTTGGTCAGGGACCGATGGCCAAAACTTTAAAAATTGACCTTTCCCCTTTTACTTTGATTGGTGCTACAACTAAAGCAGGTCAGCTTTCCAAGCCATTGAGAGATCGTTTTATAGGTCAGTTTAATTTTAACTTTTATGATAAAGAGTCTCTAAAAAAGATGGTGTCTTTAAATGCAAATAAGATGAACTTGGATATTGAGGTTTCTGCTGCTGAAAAAATAGCGAATTGCTCTAGAGGAACTCCAAGAATTGCAAATAGGATTCTTAACCGAGTAAGGGACTTTTCTGTTGTTTTAAACCAAAAAGTTGTAACAAAAGAGTTACTGAACAAAGCATTAAAGTTAATGCAACTGTCCGACTCTGGTTTAGGACCAATGGATGTTAAAATCTTGAACTGTATTTTACACAACTATTCTGGGGGGCCTGTTGGTATAGAAGCTTTAAGTGCAACTCTATCTGAAGATAGGAACTCTATTGAAGATGTATATGAGCCCTTTTTGTTGAAGGAAGGGTATTTACTAAGAACACCGAGAGGAAGATTGATATCAGACAAGGCAAAAACGTATCTTTCCACTATTGAGCATAAAGAAAATTTTTAATTTTCCGAATTTTTTTAAAACTCTTTGGACTTTGTCCTTTAATCGGTAAAGTTTTCAACTAGATGAAAACAAATTAATGTAGTATTAAAATAGTTCTCTGTTTAAAAAATAACTCTTAGCAAAAGAGTTTTAGTGAGTAAGGTTTATTTTTAATGTACCAAAGAACTTTGGCAAAAAGAGTTTCTATAACTGGAATAGGAATTCACTCAGGAAAAAAAGTAACATTGGTTTTGCACCCAGCTGAAGCTAATACAGGAATTCGATTTAGGAGAACAGACCTAGAAAATGTCCCTTCTATTAGAGCATCGGTAAAGACTGTTGGAGCAACTGAAAATAACACTACTTTAGGTGATGGTGAAAACTCTGTTCACACTGTAGAACATCTACTATCAGTTCTCTATGGGCTTGGTATTGATAATGTTTTATGTGAAATAGATGGACCTGAAGTACCAATTATGGACGGTTCAGGTGCTTCGTTTGTCTATATATTAAAGGAAACTGGAATTACTAATTTAGGGGCATCCAAAAAGTTCTTTTTGGTTCTTAAGCCTGTAAGGGTGCAGGTAGGAGACAAATGGGCTGAAATCAGGCCGGACTCTTCGTTAAACATAGAGTCTACAATTGTTTTTTCCCACCCAGTTATTCAATCTCAAAAGATTAATTTTCGATTTAGTTGTGAAGACTTTATAACCAACATAAGTAGAGCAAGAACTTTCGGGCTTCTTAAAGATGTAGATAAGTTAAAGAGGAGAGGGCTGGCAAAGGGAGGCTCACTTGATAACTGCATCGTTTTGGATGACTTTAAGGTCCTTAACCCCGAAGGACTTAGGTTTGAAGATGAATTTATAAGGCATAAAGTCTTAGACGTTATTGGAGATATTTCGCTCCTTGGCCACGATATTGCTGGAAAAATCATAACTTATAAATCTGGTCATAACCTGCATAATCTTTTATGCAAAAAGCTCCTTGATACCCCTGATGCCTATGAAATAGTTTCTGCATCTTCACTCGAGCAGGAAACGCTTGAAACTCTACGTTTGCCACCCGGGCTTATTCCAAGCTTCGGCTAAATTTTTCAAATTACTCCAAGCATGTTTGACCTTTTAAAGCGTGTATGGGACGAAACAGAAAACCTATTCTGCTCAATAGCATTAATTTAAGGCACTAACTTATGGATATTTCAAAACTCTCTAATGATTTCGATGATTTAATAATGGGTGTTCACAGTATGAGAGAAGCTATTGTAAATCCTAATAGGGAAAAGATAAAAATTATAGGGACAGAAGATGGTATAAAGGACTTAACTAAAGGGATGAGTAGGGCGTTAGTTGAAAGAGTATATAACAATTGTGAAACTCTTTCTTTGCACACTGTTCAAGAAGTTGCAAAAAAACTTTGCTCTTCAATGGGGTTTAATTTCAATAGAGTTACTAGTCAGGCTTTTATGATAACAGTTTCTCAAGCCCCTTATTCAGTTGGACAAGCCTTAAGAGAGATAGATAAAAGAAGTAATACTAAAATAATATGTTTGGATAGTGTAACAGATGCTCACAATGCAGCAGCTATATTAAGGACAGCGTCTTTTTATGGAGTTAATTTTGTTGTGACTTCTTCGAAAGGTAGTTTTGGTAAAGGCCCAACATTTTCAAGAATCGCTTCTGGGGCATTAGAGCATATAAAGATTGTCAGGGCTTCATCTTTGCCAAAGTTTATAAGAACGTTATGTGACAAGGGCGTTAGTTGCATTGGGTTGACTGAGCATGCAGATATAAGATTGGGTGACGCTTCTAAAGAAGATCTTGAAAACCCGAGAGTTTGTTTGGTTTTTGGTTCAGAAGATAGAGGCTTATCTAATGCTGTTTTACGAGTTCTTCCAAAAAAAATATCCCTTGAGTCTAGAGGAATGATAAAGTCTCTAAATGTTTCCGTGGCAACGGCTATTTCTATGGAAAAAATCTTTGCTAAATAGAAAAAAGGGCTTGCCTAAGAGAAAGAACCCCTTTATAAAACCAAAACAATCTTCTCTGCGGGTGAGTGGAAATATAGGCTGGCTTAGCTCAGTTGGTAGAGCACCGGTTTTGTAAACCGGCGGTCGTAGGTTCAAGTCCTATAGCCAGCTCCAGCTTGTGTGCAGGAGAGGGTAAGGCGAGGTTCCCGAGTGGTCAAAGGGGGCAGACTGTAAATCTGTTGGCATTGCCTTCGATGGTTCGAACCCATCTCTCGCCACCATTGCTAATGCGTGCGTAACTCAGTTGGTAGAGTGCAACCCTTCCAAGGTTGATGTCGCAGGTTCGATCCCTGTCGCACGCTCCATATTTCCTGTGATCCCGGGTTTCTGGGGGATAGCAATGTTAATTGGAGTGGATATTTGCTCACGTGGCTCAGGGGTAGAGCACTCCCTTGGTAAGGGAGAGGTCACGAGTTCAAATCTCGTCGTGAGCTCCATTTTCTCTTGTCATTCTAGAGAGGTTTTTAGATACTCTTGACTAATTTTAGAGTTATGTATATAGGTGTTAGGCATTTTTTGACGAGTGTTAAATAATTTTAAGGAGACCATCACATGGCAAAAGAAAAATTTGATAGATCTAAACCACACGTAAATATTGGAACAATTGGGCACGTTGACCACGGAAAGACGACTCTAACCGCTGCAATTTCAATGACTCTTGCAGAACAGAGTGGTCTGGATGCTAAAAACTATGCAGACATTGATTCTGCTCCCGAAGAAAAAGCCAGAGGAATTACAATCAATACTGCTCACATTGAGTATGAAACAGCAAATAGACATTACGCTCATGTTGATTGTCCAGGTCACGCTGACTACGTAAAAAATATGATTACTGGTGCTGCTCAGATGGATGGAGCTATCCTCGTATGTTCTGCTGCTGATGGACCAATGCCACAAACTCGTGAGCATATCCTACTTGCCAGACAGGTTGGTGTTCCGGCTATCGTTGTTTTTCTAAACAAAGTAGATCAGGTAGACGACGAAGAACTACTTGAGCTTGTTGAAATGGAAGTTAGAGAACTTCTTTCTTCATATGACTTTCCAGGTGATGACATCCCTATCGTTGCTGGATCAGCTTTAGCTGCTGTTGAGGGCCGTGATGAAAATATTGGTAAGGAGAGAGTCCTCGAGCTAATGGCAAAAGTTGACGAGTACATTCCAACTCCAGCTAGAGCTGTTGATCTAGATTTCCTTATGCCAGTTGAAGATGTTTTCTCTATCTCAGGGAGAGGAACTGTTGTTACTGGTAGAGTTGAAAGAGGCATTATCAAGGTTGGTGAAGAAGTTGAGATCGTTGGTATTAGAGATACTCAAAAAACAACAATTACTGGTGTTGAAATGTTTAGAAAGCTTCTTGATCAAGGTGAAGCTGGTGATAACTGTGGGCTTCTTTTGAGAGGTATCAAGAGAGAAGATATTGAACGTGGTCAATGTCTTGTTAAGCCTGGCAGTGTAACATGCCATTCAAAATTTAAATGTGAGGTTTACGTTCTTAACAAAGATGAAGGTGGAAGACACACTCCAATCTTTAAAGGATATCGTCCTCAGTTTTACTTCAGAACAACAGATATCACAGGTACGGTTGTCCTAGATGAAGGTGTTGAAATGGTAATGCCTGGTGATAACACTCGCTTTACAGCTGAGCTGATTCACCCAATTGCCATGGAAAAAGGGCTAAGGTTTGCTATTCGTGAGGGTGGTAGAACTATTGGTGCCGGTACAGTATCAGAGATTCTTTAAGAGCTATTTTAAGATAAAGCCTGGGCAGTCGCGTTGCTTCGACTGCCCTTCTTTTAGGGTGTATAGCTCTAATTGGTAGAGCGGCTGATTCCAAATCAGTAGGTTGGGGGTTCGAGTCCCTCTGCGCCCGCCATAATTATTGTTAGATTCATAAATAATCCAAAAAACAAAGTAGACAATCTTTTCTTTTTGAAGCATAAAGAGGAAGATTGTATGAATATCTTAACGTGACGCATTGTTTGTGCCTAGGATTGTTTTATGTCGCTAATAAAAAGCCAAGACGGAAAAAAGTGGATCAATAGCTTTATTGTTGTTTCAAGTACTCTTGTCGGCTACATCCTTATCCGGTTTTTGCATCAGATAAAGGAGTGGTTTGATTTAGAGTCTAAAATTCCATTTAACTATGATTTTCTAGCATCTGGGTTTGGTGTTGTTGTAGGTGCAATGACGTTTCTTTTAATTCAGAAGAATAAGACAGCATACAATCATCTAAATGAAGTTTATGGTGAGTTAGTAAAAGTCGTTTGGCCTGAAAAAGACTCGGTTTTGAAAGTGACTATTGGTATTGTAATTGGCTTGGCTTTTGTGAGTCTAATTTTGTTAGGTGTGGATTATGCCTGCCGGGAAATTCTAGAGCTTCTTTATTAATTAATGATTAAAATCAACCCCACAAGAGAATGGTGAAAAGCTATGAGTAAAGGTGATCAACCTGTTGAAGTTGAAAAGACAGGAGATATCGAGTCAGAAGAAAACGAAAAAAATGGTGAGTTTAAGTGGTATATAGCCAAGACTATGACGGGCCAGGAAAACAAGGTTACAAGAGCTTTAAAAGAGAGAATTGTTAACTATAAGTTAGCAGAGTTCTTTTTGGAAATAGTAACGCCAGAAGAAAGTGTGACGTCTTCATCTAAGGGAAAAAAGAGAACTATCAAGAAGAAGTTTTTCCCCGGTTATGTCTTGATAAAAATGATAATGAATGATAGAACCTGGCACCTTGTCAAAAATACGGATAAGATAACGGGTTTCGTCGGCGGCACGTTGGATAAGCCTGCCCCGATAAGTGATGAGGAAGCGGCTTACATTACAGACCAGTCTGAAGATGGAATTAGAAAGCAAAGAACTACGGTCGACTTTGCGGAAGGTGAGACAGTTAAGGTTGTGGAAGGACCTTTTGCTTCTTTTGTTGGTACTGTGGAAGCTGTAAGTGAAAAAGGAAAAATAAAGGTAAATGTTTCAATTTTTGGAAGACCGACCCCTGTGGAATTAGATTATACGCAGGTTGAAAAGGTCTCATAATCCTTGGAACTTAAAGTTTAAGATGGAGATAGAATAATGGCTAAAAAGGTTGTTGGGTTCATTAAGTTACAAATTCCTGGTGGAAAAGCTAATCCTTCCCCTCCCATTGGTCCTGCTTTAGGTCAGAAAGGGGTTAATATAATGGAGTTTTGCAAAGCTTTTAATGCAAAGACTAATAAGCAGATGGGGGTTCAGCTTCCAACGATTATTACTGTTTATTCAGATCGCTCATTTTCCTTTGTTACAAAAACACCACCAGCATCATATTTGTTGAAGGAAAAGTTGAAGTTAAAGAAAGGTTCTTCTAAACCTGGTCATGATGTAGCTGGAAGTGTTGGTGATAAGGTTGTGAAGGAAGTTTATGAAGAAAAGAAAGAGGACATCACCGCAGCTTCGCTAGAAGCAGGGATGAGAACAATTGAAGGGTCCGTAAGATCTATGGGCTTGAAATTAGATTACTAAAAATGACCTCATTTAGCGGGAGACATTGCGTCGTATGAACCGAAGGAGTTGAAATGAGAAAAAGATCAAAAAAATATCAAGAGTTTTCCAAAAAAGTAAAGTCGGACAAACTGTATCCCATTGATGAAGCACTAAATTTAGCTAAAGAATCTTCATTTGCTAAGTTTGATGAGAGTGTCGACTTGGCTTTTCGATTAGGTGTTGACCCTAGGCATGCTGATCAGATGATTAGAGGTGCTATAGCTTTACCAGAAGGCACTGGGAAAAAGGTTAGAGTTTGTGTTATAACATCTGGCGATAAAATTAAGCTTGCGGAAGATGCTGGAGCAGATTTTGTAGGTGGTGATGATATTGTGCAAAAGATTCAGGGTGGCTGGCTAGACTTTGATAGAGTTATTGCATCACCGGATATGATGGGCAAGCTCGGTCGTATAGGTAGAGTATTAGGGCCAAGAGGCTTAATGCCTAATCCTAAGCTTGGCACGGTTACTGCGGATGTTGCCAAAGCTGTTCAAGAACAAAAGGCGGGAAAAGTAGAGTACCGAACTGATAAAAATGGTATCGTCCATGTTTTGATCGGTAAAAAGTCTTTTGAGTTGAGTAAGCTAAAAGAGAATTTCAAATCTATTGTTAGTGCGATTCTAAAAGCTAAACCAGCAAGTTCAAAAGGTACTTATTTAAAATCCTTAGTCGTAAGCACAACTATGGGGCCAGGTGTCAAGATTGATACTAATGAGGTCCTAAGCTTAAGCTAAGATTTATTTGGGGTTGAAGAAGGTCGGCAAAGGTTATTATAAATCTTTATAAGTCCTGCCTGAAATCTCCCTCCATTCGATATAAAGGGGGTAAATCGTGTTAAATCGAACCAAAAAGAATGAATTAGTCAATGGCATTAAGGGTGATATTGATAAGGCAAATGCTGTCTTTTTGACGAACCTCGTTGGTATTCAAGCCAATGATGCTGTTGCGATCAGAAAAAAAGTGCGTGATGTCGGCGGTAAGATCATTGTGACCAGAAACACATTGTTTGAGCTTGCGGGTAAAGAAACAAAGTGCGCAGACCTTTTCAAGGGATTAAAGGGACCAAGTGCTGTAGCCTTTGCATTCGATGATGCAGCAGCTGTCGCAAAAGCTTTGAAAGAATCTGGTAAAGAGCTTGAGCTAGTATCGCTAAAGGGCGGTGTTTTAGGAGATAAAGCTTTAAATGTCCAGGAAGTGAACGCCTTGGCTGATTTACCATCTCGCGATGAGATGTTGGGGACGTTGTTGGCTACTTTTATGGCTCCTGTATCTGCATTAGCTAGAGTTCTTCATGCAGTTGGGGAAAAAAAGGCTGAGACAGCTGAATAGTACAGTTTATGATAATTGAAAAAACAATATAAAGTTAAAATAAAAAATTAAAAGTTTGATCTAAGGTTGAAAGGAGTTAAAAATGAGTATTACAAATGAACAATTAGTAGAACATATTTCTGGAATGTCGGTTCTTGAAGTTGCTAACTTAGTAAAAGAGCTAGAAGAAAAATTTGGTGTCTCTGCAGCACCTGTTGCAGTAGCTGGTGGTGCTGGTGCTGGAGCTGAGGCAGCAGCTGAGCAAACTGAATTTACAGTAGTTTTAACTGATGTTGGCGCTAAAAAGATTAATGTTATTAAAGAAATTAGAGGAATTACAGGTTTAGGCCTTAAAGAAGCTAAAGCCCTTGTGGAAGGAACACCGAAACCGGTAAAAGAAGGGATTGAAAAAGACGAAGCAGAAGAGATTAAAAAGAAGTTAGAAGCTGCTGGAGCTAAAGCAGAGCTTAAGTAACTTTAATTTCCATAGAAATAAAAAGAGTATGGATTCACTTGATGGAGTCCATACTTTTTTGCATTTAAAATTGATATAAACTATTGTTATAGGAGATTGATGATGACTCAGGTTTTTGCACCAAACGAGTGGTATCGCAAAAATTTTTCTCAGACACCTTCGGTATTAGAGACACCTCCCCTAATGAGGCTTCAGACGAGGTCTTACGAGGAGTTCTTGCAGAAAGACGTGTCGCCATCAAAGAGGTTGAATGTAGGCTTACAGGCTGTTTTTAACTCTGTTTTTCCTATATCAGATTTCAATAAGACAGTTTCTTTAGAGTTTGTTAGTTATGCGCTAGAAGACTCTAAATATACAGTCAAAGAGTGTCGTGAGAGAGGACTTTCTTATGAAGCTCCTCTTAAAGTCGTTGTTAGGCTTGTATTTTACGATGTAAATGTTGATAAAGACGGGGAAGAACAGAGAACGGTTTCTTCCATCAAAGAGCAAGAGGTATATTTAGGAAATATTCCTTTGATGGCTACTAATGGCTCTTTTGTTTACAATGGAACTGAAAGGGTCATTGTTTCACAGCTTCACCGTTCCCCTGGAATTATATTCGAACATGATGGTGGGAAAAAACATTCAAGTGGGAAGCTATTATACTCCGCAAGAATAATCCCTCATAGAGGCTCATGGTTGGATTTCGAATTTGACCATAAAAATATTTTATTCGCTAGAATTGATCGAAAAAGAAAGCTTCATGGAACTGTCGTCCTGAAGGCTATCGGGTATACAACTTCTGAGATTTTGGAAACTTTCTATCAAATGGAGAAAGTAAGTCTATCTAAAGAAGGCGAGTATGCGAGGAGCTTGGACTTTTCTCTTTTGATAGGAACGAGAGCTCACAACGATATTATTGACCCAAAAAGTGGGAAAGTAATAGTTAAGAAGGGTAAAAAGTTTACAAAGTTATCTACTAAAAAAATGCAAGACGCCGGCTTGGAGGCTATTCCTGCAGAATTAGAAGAGATTGTAGGAAAAGTAGTTGCTGAAGATATTTTTGATGAGAGCACAGGAGAGGTTCTTTCCCTCGCAAATGAGTCGCTTACTGAGGCTAAGATCCAGGAGCTTGTTGCTGCTGGTATTGATTCTGTAAAGGTCCTTTATATTGATATGATCAATTATGGTGACCAAATGAGAAACACTCTTCTTTTGGATAAGACCGATACAACAGAAGAAGCTCTAATTAGGATATTTGAAAGGCTAAGGCCTGGTGAGCCACCAACTGAAGAAGCGGCTTCTCAACTTTTGGAAAGTTTGTTTTTTGATAAAGACAAATATGACCTCTCCAAAGTTGGGAGAATGAAAATAAATTATAAATTTAATATGAATATCCCTGTTGAAAATACCGTTTTGACTAAGGATGATATTGTTACAACAGTAAAATATCTAGTTGAGTTGAATAATGGTAAAGGGAAAGTAGATGATATAGATCATCTAGGAAATAGAAGGGTTAGAGCTGTAGGTGAACTTCTTGAAAACCAATTCAGAGTAGGGTTGGTTAGAATGGAGAGGGCCGTTAAAGAAAGAATGGCTATCCAAGAAATTGAGACTATGATGCCATATGATCTGGTCAATCAGAAGCCTGTTGCTGCAGCTATAAAAGAATTTTTTGGCTCTTCCCAGTTGTCTCAATTTATGGATCAAACAAATCCTCTTTCAGCTGTAACTCACAAGAGAAGGCTTTCTGCTCTTGGACCAGGAGGTCTTACGAGGGAAAGAGCTGGCTTTGAGGTTAGGGATGTTCATAGCACTCACTATGGTAGAATGTGTCCGGTAGAGACTCCTGAAGGACCGAACATTGGCTTAATTACCTCACTCGCTACTTATGCTAAAGTCTCTGAGTATGGTTTTATCGAAACTCCTTACCAGGTTGTAAGAGACAATCAAGAGATTGAAGATGATGTGCGTTATTTTTCCGCTTTTGAGGAAGAAGGGAAGGTTATTGCCCAATTTCATTGCGACCATGTAGAGGATAGTAAGGTCAAGGGCTCACATATTCCCGCAAGAAGGGCTGGTGAATTTACACTAGTCGACTCTCGCGAAGTTGAACTAATGGATGTTGCTCCAACTCAGATGATTTCTGTTGCAACCTCTTTGATTCCTTTTTTGGAGCATGATGATGCAAACCGTGCTCTGATGGGGTCAAACATGATGCGTCAGGCTGTTCCTGTTGTGAGAACCGATGCTCCACTAGTTGGAACAGGTATAGAAAAAATAATTGCAAAAGACTCTGAAGCTATACTTCTTGCTAAGGACTATGGAACTGTTATTTTTGTTGACTCTAATAGGATTGTAATTCAGCGTGACAATTTTAAAGAAGGTGAGTCTGGGGTTGATATTTATAAGCTAGTTAAATATCAGAGAACTAACCAAAATACATGTAATAACCAAAAAGCGTTAGTCAAAGAAGGTGATCGTGTTCACCCTGAAATGGTTATCGCTGATGGACCTGCTACTCATAATGGTGATCTTGCTTTAGGTCAGAATGTTCTTGTCGCTTTTATGCCATGGGGTGGCTACAACTACGAAGACTCTATTCTTATAAATGAAGGTCTACTTTCCAAAGATGTTTTTACGTCCGTCCATATAGAAAGCTTTGAAATTGAAGCAAGAGACACAAAACTAGGTAAAGAGGAGATTACAAGAGATATTCCTAACGTCAGTGAAGAGGCTTTGTCTCACCTGGATGAAGCCGGGATCATTAGAGTAGGTTCTATTGTAAAACCTGGTGACATTCTTTGTGGAAAAATTACTCCAAAGGGAGAGACGCAACTTTCTCCAGAGGAAAAACTTCTTAAAGCAATTTTTGGTGATAAAGCAGGAGACATTAAAGATACTTCTTTAAGGTTACCTTCCTCTGTTAGAGGGACGGTAATCGATGCAAAGGTTTACACTAGAGAAGGTGTTGAGCTTGACTCTAGATCCAAAGAAATAATTGAGTATGAAACAACTTTGATTAGAAGGGATGAAAGAATTGAGGTTAAATCAATTCAAACTTCTTCTTTGAATAAGATTGTTGACCTTCTTAAAGGTCATAAGACTACAGATAAGCTAATTTCTGAGGATGGTTCAACTGAACTTCTCCCTGAAGGCGCGGAAGTTACCCTCGATATATTATCCAAAGTTCCATTTGAGCTAATTGGTTATCTGCCTTTAGCACCTGCTTTGGAAGAGCAATTAGGTGAGTATTTTGCGGACGTAAGGAACAGAATTAATAGAGTTAAAAATAAAGCTAATGACGAAATAGCAAAACTTCATAGGGGTGATGAGTTGCCTCCTGGAGTTATTAAAAAAGTTATCGTGTTTGTTGCTATAAAGAGAAAGTTGCAACCAGGTGATAAAATGGCTGGAAGGCATGGTAACAAAGGTGTTATTTCAAATGTTCTTCCGCAAGAAGATATGCCTTACCTAGCAGAAGGTACTCCAATTGACATAGTCCTAAACCCCCTGGGTGTACCTTCCCGGATGAATATTGGTCAGTTACTAGAGTTACACCTTGGCTGGGCTGGAAGAGGCTTGGGTGAAAAGATTCAAGCTATGCTTGAAGAGCAGACGGAACTCTTTGAGATAAAAGACTTTATTTATAAAATTTATAAAACTGAAGCAGTGAAAGAGTGGTTACAGAAAGCTTCCGATGAGCAGGTGAAGCATGTTGCCAAAGAACTCTCGACTGGTGTTAGATTTTCCACTAGTGTTTTTGATGGCGCTGGTGAAAAGAAAATTGAAGAAATGTTAGAGTTGGCTGACTTAGAGCCTAGTGGAAAGACCACTCTTTTTGATGGCTTAACTGGGGATGCTTTCTCTGAAGATGTTACTGTTGGAACAATGTATGTTCTCAAACTTCATCACCTTGTTGATGAAAAGCTTCACGCTAGATCAACTGGTCCTTACTCATTGGTTACACAGCAACCACTTGGAGGAAAGGCTCAGTTTGGTGGTCAGAGACTTGGAGAGATGGAAGTTTGGGCACTAGAAGCATACGGAGCATCATACACGTTGCAGGAATTTTTAACAGTGAAGTCTGATGATGTAATTGGGCGAACAAGAATGTACGAGTCTATTGTTAAAGGTGAGCAGGTTTTAGAACCAGGATTACCAGAGTCATTCAATGTTCTAGTTAGAGAGCTCCAAGCTTTATGTTTGGATGTTAAATTAGAGGAAAATATTGAAGAAGAAACGTTCAATTGAGGGTTTCCTTTTATTAAATGGCAAACAATTAGATAAGAAATCGGACACGAAAAAAAGGAAAGGTAAAAATGAAAGACCTCTTAAACTTTTTTGATAAACCAAAAGACCCTGTAAGCGTAGAGGCTGTTTCCGTAAAGATGGCTTCGCCAGATGTAATAAGGGAATGGTCCTTTGGAGAAGTTCGCAAACCAGAGACAATAAACTATAGAACTTTCAAACCTGAAAGGGATGGGTTGTTTTGCGCTAAGATATTTGGCCCGGTTAAAGATTATGAGTGTATTTGTGGAAAATACAAGCGTATGAAGCACCGTGGGGTCGTTTGTGAAAAGTGTGGGGTCGAAGTAACCCTCTCCAAAGTTAGAAGAGAAAGGTGTGGTCATATTGAGTTGGCAGCTCCTGTAGCTCATATTTGGTTTTTGAGATCTCTTCCTTCAAGACTTGGAGCTATGTTAAATCTCACACTTAAAGAGCTTGAAAAGGTTCTTTATTATGAAGCATACATAGTAACTGAATCAGGAACTCATGGTGTCGAGAACGGTCTTGATGTTGGCACTGTTCTTACGGAGCAACAATATCATGAGCTTAAAGAGTCAAATATTGACTTTAAAGCGGGAATGGGTGGCGATATAATCAAAGATCTTCTTAGAAAGATTGATTTAGATATTGAAAATAAAGAACTTAGAAGGGGTCTTGCTACTGTTACAACAGAAATGGCTAGGGCTAAAATCGTAAAGAGGCTTAAGGTTATAGAGTCTCTAATTAATTCTGATAACAAGCCAGAGTGGTTTATGATGGAAGTTATTCCAATCTTGCCACCTGATTTAAGACCTTTGGTGCCTCTTGAAGCTGGGCGATTTGCGACTTCAGATCTGAATGACCTTTATAGAAGAGTCATCAACAGAAACAACAGACTTAAGAGACTAAAAGAGTTGCACGCCCCTGAAATTATCATTCGAAATGAAAAGAGAATGCTTCAGGAAGCAGTAGATGCTCTATTTGATAATGGTCGAAGAGGAAAAGTCTTTACTGGTGCGAACAAAAGACCTCTTAGATCTCTATCCGATATGCTTAAAGGTAAGCAAGGTCGCTTTAGACAAAACCTACTTGGTAAAAGGGTTGATTACTCAGGAAGATCTGTCATTGTTGTAGGACCTAGTTTGCGTTTACATCAATGTGGAATTCCTAAGCTCATGGCTTTGGAGCTATTTAAGCCTTTCATCTTTAACAAGCTTATTGAAAATGGTCATTGTACGACAATTAAAGTCGCTAAAAGAATGGTTGACCTTCAAAAGCAAGAAGTTTGGGATATTCTAGAAGAAGTTGTTAAAGAGCATCCTGTACTACTGAACAGAGCTCCTACACTACACAGATTAGGTATTCAAGCCTTTGAACCAACGCTAATTGAAGGTAAAGCGATTCAGCTTCACCCTTTAGTTTGTACCGCTTTTAATGCTGACTTTGACGGTGACCAAATGGCGGTTCACATTCCATTGTCTCTTGAGGCACAAGTGGAGTGTAGAGTTCTTGCTATGTCGACAAATAATATCTTGTCTCCTAAAGATGGGACGCCAATAATTGTCCCTACTCAGGATATCGTTTTAGGTCTCTACTATATGTCTAGAATTAGGCCTTTTGCTCGTGGCTATGGAAAGATATTTGCTTCCAAAGAGGAAGCCCAGTTTGCTTATCATTCAGGAAATCTCCATTTACAAAGTCCAGTGAAAGTTAGATTGAATAATGAGCTAGTTGAGACGACAGTTGGAAGAACTTTTATTTATGATATCTTACCAAGCTGTTTAAAATACGAAGACATTAACAAAATTCTTAATAAAAAAGCTTTGGCTAACCTTATCGACCTTGCTTATAGAAATGGAACTGAGAAAGACACTGTTCTACTTGCTGATGCTTTAATGAGACTAGGCTATGAGAATGCTACAAAGGCAGGGATTTCTATTAATGTTCACGATATGACAATTCCAGAGGAAAAAGTTGATATCCTTGGAAGTGCTTACAGTGAAGTGGATAAAATAACTGAAGAATATAATGATGGATCTATCACAAACGGTGAAAGATATAACAAGATTGTCGATGTTTGGGCTCAGACTGGTGAGAAGCTAACTAAAGTTATGCTTACAGGTCTTTCAGAAGATGTCTTTACAGGTAAAGAGGGTGAAAGTGTTACAGCACCTTCATTTAACTCTCTCTTCATGATGGCTGACTCTGGTGCCAGGGGTTCAACTGCACAAATGAAGCAGTTAGCTGGTATGAGAGGGCTAATGGCTAAGCCATCTGGCGAAATTATTGAAACTCCAATTACATCAAACTTCCGTGAAGGACTTTCAGTGCTTCAATATTTTGCTTCAACCCATGGAGCACGTAAAGGTCTTGCTGATACGGCTTTGAAGACTGCAAACTCTGGATATTTAACAAGAAGATTAGTTGATGTAGCACAAGACGGAATAATAAGAAATGATGACTGTGGTACAACAGATGGAATCATTTTAGAGTCTAGAATTGATGCTGGAGAAATTGTTGAACATGTAACCGAAAGGGTTATGGGTAGGGTCACTGCTCATGTGGTAATTGGATATGATGGAAGAGAGGTTCTTCCTAAGAACCACTTAATTACTGAAGAGGATAGAGACCTGTTAATGGAAAATAAAGTCGACCAAATCAAGGTCAGGTCGGTTTTGACTTGTAATGAGCCCCATGGTTTTTGTGCTATGTGTTTTGGTAGGGACTTAGCAAGAGGAAGTCTTGTAAGTATAGGTGAGACAGTTGGTGTTATTGCTGCACAATCCATTGGTGAGCCTGGTACACAGCTAACCATGAGAACTTTCCACGTTGGTGGTACTGCAACTGCTGGGGCTCAGGTTAATAAGGCTGAGTCAAAAACAGCTGGGAAGATCTATCTAGATAATGTGAAGACGGCAACTTTGAGTGACGGTACTTGCATTATTATGAATAAAGTTGGTGAAATTATTGTAAAAAATAACTTTGGCGTCGAAAAAGAAAGGGTTCCTGCTATTTATGGAGCCAAAGTTCTAAAAAATGAAGGTGATGAGGTAGAGCCAGGGGAAGCGATTATTGAATGGGACCCATTTGCGATACCTCTTTTAGCTGAGGTCACTGGTACCGTTAAGTTTAGAGATCTTATTGTTGGTAATACAGTTAGCGAACAAGTTGATGTTGTTACAGGTTTGACTCACAAAGTTGTTCTAGAGTCGAAAGACACCGGACTGCGCTCTAGAATAGAGATTTTAGGCGAAGACGGAGAAATTATACAAATACCTGGGACAAAAAGGCTTGCCTCTTATGTTCTTCCTGTTGGTGCAAACATTATTGTAAACGATGGGGAGATGTTAGAGGCTGGTAACCCAATTTGTAAGGTTCAGAGAGAGACAACTAAGACCAAAGATATTACAGGTGGTCTACCGAGAGTTGCGGAGCTTTTTGAAGCAAGAAAACCATCGAATGCTGCTCAAATCTCTGATGTTTCAGGTGTTATCGAGTTTGGAACAGAGCTTAGAGGCAATAGGAGAATTGTTGTTAGACCAGAAGATGGTTCTGATCCAGTTACCTATACTGTTCCAAAGGGTCGATATGTAATTGTAAATGAGGGAGACTATATTAGGGCCGGAGAGCCAATAATGGATGGACCAAGTAACCCTCATGACATTTTGAGAGTTATGGGTTTAAAAGCGCTTGCATCTTACATAGTAGATGAAATTCAGGAAGTTTATAGACTCCAAGGTGTTAAAATTGATGATAAGCACATTGAAGTTATTGTTAGTCAGATGTTGAAGAAAGTTGAAATTATGGATTCTGGAGATTCAACATTTATAATAGGGGACTCTAAAACAAAAGCTGAGTTTAACGAGGTTAATAAGAGATTAATTGAAAATGGAGAAAAACCAGCAGTAGGTTTACCTCTTCTCTTAGGGATTACCAAAGCGTCTCTGACTACAGAGTCCTTCATATCCGCAGCTTCTTTCCAAGAGACAACGAAGGTTTTAACTCAGGCGTCTTTGGCAGGGAAAAAGGACACTTTAAAAGGGTTGAAAGAGAACGTAATTATGGGAAGGTTAATACCTGCAGGAACTGGAATATCGCGGTATAGAGAGTATGAAGCTGTTGTTGAAGAAGAAATAAAAAATGATGCGGTGTTAGGTGGTGTGACTTTGACAATTTGATTAATAAAACTTGTCTTAGAAGAAGTGTCATGCTAACCATACGTGATTTAGTGAGAGAAATTTAAGGAGTAATGGAAAAATGCCTACAATTAACCAATTAATTAGAAAAGGGAGAGAAGATAAGTACGTGAAAACGAAATCTCCTGCGTTAAAAGCTTGTCCTCAAAGAAGAGGTGTTTGTGTAAGAGTATACACGACAACACCAAAGAAACCTAATTCTGCAATGCGTAAGGTGTGTAGGGTAAAGTTAACTAGTGGTTTTGAGGTTACTTCTTATATTGGTGGTGAAGGTCACAACCTTCAGGAGCATAGTATTGTTCTTATCAGAGGTGGAAGGGTTAAGGATTTACCAGGTGTCCGTTATCATACAATCAGAGGTGCGCTAGATGCGACTGGTGTTGATAAAAGAAACCAAGGGCGATCTAAGTACGGGGCTAAAAGACCTAAAAAATAATGTGCTGGTAACTCTTTATTATTAAGAATTAAAAGTTTAAGAGGGAATAATGAGTAGAAAAAATAGAGCAGAAGTAAGAGAAGTGCTTCCAGATCCAAGATACCAAGATGTTGTAGTAACAAAATTTATCAATTGCTTGATGAAGGATGGGAAGAAGTCTACAGCCGAAAAGATTTTTTATGGAGCGATGGAGCAAGTAGAAAAGAAAACCGGTGAAGAGCCTTTAAAGGTCTTTAAGAAAGCTCTTTCAAACGTTAAGCCCGCTGTTGAAGTAAAATCAAGAAGAATTGGTGGTGCTACTTACCAAATTCCTGTTGAGGTTAGGCCTGTTAGAAGGCAATCTTTGGCTTTAAGGTGGCTGAGAGATTACTCTACTTCCAGAAGCGGCAAAACAATGATCGAAAAGTTGTGCGATGAAGTTTTAGATGCATCTGCAAATAGAGGTGGAGCAGTTAAGAAAAGAGAAGACGTCTATAAAATGGCTGAAGCTAACAAGGCCTTCGCTCATCTTAAATGGTAATTAAATCAAGCAAATGACTCAATCAAAATTAGATAAGATCCGTAACATAGGAATAATGGCTCATATAGACGCTGGAAAAACTACTACTACGGAGCGGATCTTATTTTATACCGGGAAAAGCCATAAAATTGGTGAAGTTCATGATGGCGCTGCCACTATGGACTGGATGGTTCAAGAACAAGAAAGAGGCATAACTATTACCTCCGCCGCTACTACATGTGAGTGGTTAGGCTCTAAAATTAACATTATAGATACTCCGGGACATGTAGATTTTACAATAGAGGTAGAAAGGTCTCTTAGAGTTCTTGATGGAGCTGTAGGTGTTTTTGATGCTGTCGCTGGTGTAGAGCCTCAATCAGAAACTGTCTGGGGGCAAGCTGATAAATACTCTGTTCCAAGGCTTGCATTCGTAAATAAAATGGACAGGGTTGGGTCTGATTTTGATAAATGCGTAGAAGAAATCAATGATAAATTAAAAAAAGTCGCTTCTCCAATACAGCTTCCAATTGGAAAAGAATCAGACTTTGCAGGTGTAATAGACCTTATTGAAGAAAAAGCTATGTTCTGGGATGAAGGAGATCAAGGCTCAAAGACCATAGTGGCTGAGATACCCGAAGACCTCCAGGCTCAAGCAGAAGAAATGAAAGAATCTTTGGTAGAGTGCCTAGCTGACTTAGACAATGAGATCGCTGAACTATATTTAGAAGGTGAGGTTATAACAAAGGACAAGTTAAAAGAGGTAATTAGAAAGCTTGTTATTAGTAACAGCTTTGTTCCTGTTCTTTGTGGAAGTGCTTTTAAAAATAAAGGTGTCCAACCATTGTTGGATGCGGTGGTTGAGTTTTTGCCTTCGCCAATTGATAGAGGCAATATTGTTGGTGTTTGTGCAAAAAATAATGAAAAAAAGGTATCAAGAGCTCCATCTCCAAAAGAACCATTTAGTGGTTTGGCTTTTAAAATTGCTTCTGATCCTTTCGTAGGAACTTTAACTTATTTCCGAATTTACTCTGGGGAGCTAATTTCAGGTCAGACAATCTTTAACCCTTTGTCGGGGAAGAGAGAGCGTATAACAAAGATGCTTGTTATGCATGCAAATAAAAGGGAAGAAGTCCAAGAGGCGTATGCTGGAGATATCGTAGCGCTTGTTGGTCTAAAAAACACCACCACGGGACAGACTTTGTGTGTGGAAAAATCTAAAGTGATATATGATTTGATGGAGTTTCCTGAAACTGTAATCTCTTTAGCTATTGAGCCGAATACATCTGCTGATGAAAAAAAATTAAATTTAGCGCTGGGTCAGCTTAAGCTAGAGGATCCCTCTTTCTCATTTAAAGAAAATAAGGAAACGGGGCAGTTGCTTATTTATGGGATGGGAGAGCTTCATCTTGACATCATTGTAGATAGGTTGAAGAGAAGTTTCTCGGTTGGAATAAGGGTTGGAAAACCACAAGTCTCATATCGAGAAGGTGTTCTTAGTGAAGGTGAGTCTGAATACACACATAGTGTGGACCTTGCGGGGAAAAAGCAGTTTGGCAGTTGTGCTCTAAGTGTTCAGCTTGATGAGAGCATAAATGGTGTTGAGTTTACTTCCAAATTAAATAAAAAAGATTTACCGAAAGAGTTTGTAGAGGCAATAGGCGAAGGTGTTCTTGAGGCTGCGCCTGGTGGAATAATAGCCGGTTATCCCTTAACAAATATAAAAGTCCTTCTTGAGCGTGCTAAGTTCATTGAAGAGGAGGCTTCTGAGGTCGCTTACAAAATTGCTGCTGCTCATTGTATAAGAGAGGCTTGTTCTAAAGCTAGGGTTGCAATTCTGGAGCCTATAATGCACTTAGAAGTAGTAACCCCTTTAGATTTCACCGGTGATGTTATTTCAGACATTAATGGGAAAAGAGGTAGGGTTATAAATATTACATCGAAAGGCGGCAAAGAGGTTATCGAGGCTGAAGCTCCGCTTGCTGAGCTGTTTGGTTATAGCACAGCGTTAAGGTCTCGAACTCAAGGTAGAGGCAGTTTTAGTA
>MDTD01116350.1_pt1 | contig 33625 bp, 66 predicted proteins | sample 811221 | NCBI WGS metagenome assembly MDTD01 (sample SAMN05326646, study PRJNA326480) | marine metagenome | isolation source: seawater | place: Pacific Ocean: South West | collected 2011
CTAAAAGATTTAGGATTAGATGACGATGAGATTAATGCTCTACTAGGAGTCTAAAATGCAACTTTCCAAACATTTTAAATTAGAAGAATTTGAAAAATCAATGACAGCTACTCGTAAGGGTATTGAAAATAAAGCTGGTTCAGGAGAAATTAAAAATTTAACTGATCTTTGCTATGGAGTATTAGAGCCTGTAAGAGCAAGGTTTGAAAAACCAATTATGGTTACTTCAGGATATAGAAGCCCAGCATTATGTGAAGCTATTGGCTCAAAACCTACATCACAACATACAAAAGGAGAAGCTGTTGATTTTGAAATCGCTGGTATATCGAACTTACAAGTAGCTTTATGGATTCAAAATAATTGTGATTTTGATCAACTTATACTTGAATATTGGAAAGAGGGAGAACCTAATAGTGGGTGGATACATGTAAGTTATAAAGAAGATAGTAATAGAAAACAAGTGCTGACATATTCAGGAAATAAGTATATAAATGGATTACCAGATGCCAAATGGTCAGATGGTAAATTTGCAAATTAAAAGGAGAATATAATGTTAACAGCAAAACAAAAAAAATTACCACCAGCTTTACAAAAAGCTATTTTAAAAAGTAAAAAAAAGAAAAAAAAGAAAGCGAGGAAATAATGCCATACGGTACAGGAAGTTATGGGTCAAAAAGAGGTAGACCTATGAAAAAAAAAAAGAAAAAGAAAAAAAAGAGAAAATAATGGTTAAAGTAGCATCTATTAAAGGTATTATTAAAGGATTAAAATCTGGTCAACAAAAGACTATGCGAAAACATGCTAGACATCACACTTTAAAGCATATTCGTTCAATGGCACTTGCTATGAAAAAAGGTGCTACTTTTCAAACTGCTCATAGAAAAGCAATGAAAAATGTTGGAAAATAATGCCCAAAAAAAAACCTATATATGCATCTGCTAGACCAAAAAGATTAGGAAAACCTAAATCATTTAATAAAAAATCCAAAGCATATAAATCTGCTAAAAGAAGTGCTGATAAAAAATTCGGTAAAAAAGTAAGTCTATATAAAAATATTTATATTTCACAAAGAATAAAAAAATACAAAGCAAAAAAAAGATAATGTCAAAAAAACCTAGAACAACAGGAGAACACATTATCGCCTTATATGGTCATATAACAGGATTAAAAAAATCTATAACTAAAATCGAAACAAATGATTTAAAACATATGCACCAAGATATAGATAAATTAGATTCTAAATTTGATAAATTAACTGCATGGATTGTTTATGGTGTAGGTGCTGTTGCAATCGTATTCTTAACCCAAATACTTTACATTTTCGCAAAATAAATATACAAGTAAAACTTGTATGGCTAATAAAAGAATTTTAGTAATTAGTGATATGCATTTGCCATATCAACATAAAGATTCAATAATATTCTTAAAAGAAATTAAAAAAGAATATAAACCAGATATGGTTGTAAATATTGGCGATCTTTTGGATTTTCACGCGATAAGTATGCATGAACATAATCCAGATTTATATTCTGCTGGACACGAATTAGATAAAGCAAAAGAATATATAAAACAAATTGAAGATATATATCCCGAAGTAACAGAAGTGGATTCAAACCATAGTAGTTTAGTATATAGACGAGCATTAAAATATGGAATGTCAAAACAATTTCTTAAACCATATGGGGAATTTCTTGGAACTAGAAAATGGAAATGGATAGATGATTTAACCTTAACAATGTCAAATGGACAAAGATGTTTTTTTACTCACGGTAGAAGTGCAGATGTTTTAAAGGTTTCGCAAACTATGGGTATGTCAGCCGTTCAAGGACACTACCATACAAAATTTTTAATTAGTTATTGGGCTAATCCTGACAACTTATTTTTTGCAATGAATGTGGGGTGTATGATAAATCAGAAGTCTATGGCGTTTAATTACGCAAAGAATTTTAAAACAAGGTTTATTCTAGGTTGTGCTATTATTTTAGATGGAATACCAAAATTATTACCTTTAGTCTTGAATAACAATGGGGATTGGATTAAAAAGCTTGTATGAGTTCAAATAAGCTAAAAAATACCCTTTTAAAGAGCCATAGAGCAACGCAGAGCAACGATTCAGCATTTTCTGACCAAGTGGGTGGAGATTGGTATAAAAAGCTTAAAATCCAACCTTTAGATTATGCTATGGATAATAACCTTAATGCTTGTCAAACAAAGGTAGTTAAATATATATCAAGGTATAATTTAAAACATAAAAGTATTAAAGAACAAATTAAGGATTTAGATAAAGCAAAGCATGTTATTGATATGCTTATAGAAAAAATACAGGAAAAATAATTATGTGGTTGAATTTATTAAGTTTAGGTGTAAAGACAGGAGCCAAGATTTACCAAAATAAACAGCGTACAAAACAATTAATGTCAGATGCTCAAATGCACCACGCAGAGCAAATGGCGAAAGGCGAAATTGAATATAAAGCGAAAGTTATTGAAAGCAATGATAATGGTTGGAAAGACGAATTTGTCCTTGTTCTCGTATCTTTGCCTATTCTTTTATTGGGTTGGTCTGTTTTTTCTGACGATCCTGAAATTCGTGTAAAATTAGATTTATTTTTTGAATATTTCAAAAATTTGCCATATTGGTATCAAGCAATTTTTATTGGTGTTGTATCTGCAATTTATGGATTAAAAGGTGCCGATATAATGCGTAAGAAGTAGTTTTTAAATTCAATTAATGCTATATCTATTTTATGATAGATGCGGTAATTACAGAATTAGAACTTCAATTAGAATCTAATTATAGTCCATATGGACATTTTGTTTGTTTTAGATTTATTGACACTTATCCTATGTTTCCAAAAATAAATAAAACTATAAATGAAATTACAAAATTTGATGATATTAGGGTTATAGATATTAACCATACATTTGAACAAATAACCGAAAAAACGGATTTAAAAGGATTAGAATTTACCAAGCATTAAATAAGGGGGATTTCTCCCCCTCATAACTATTAATTTCTTGTTAGCTTTTCTGTTGCTAATTCATTAATAGATTTTTGTTTTAAGTTTTCACAATAACTATGAGCATTTTTAGATTGCACTTTACATAAAAGATAATAAGCTTTTCTTTTGGATAATTCCAATTTCAGCTTTTTATATCTTTCATCATTGTTAGCTTTAACTTTAGCTTGTGCAACAGATATAGACTCATTAGATACCTTTTCACTTATAACAAAATCAAACATTTCCTCTTTTTGGTCTTTTGCCTCATCATAATCTATTTCAGCATTAATCAATTTTTTATCATAATGATCTAAATAAACTATTATCTTATGAGGGTCAAAATGAGGTGGTCTCATTTCAATATAAGTAGGTAATGAATCTTTATCGTCCATTACTTATAGTCGTTCTGACCTAATTGTTGCTCATACTCTTGTGGGTCAAAATCAGTCGCTGGTCTTTGTGACCATTCCTGTTCGGATTGTGGCAACTGATCGTCCATTTCATGAGTAGGTGCTTTAGGTTTATTCCAAGCTGGATTTTGTTTGGTCTTATCGTAATAAGGAAACAATTTCCAACCACTATTTTTATTATCCCAAAAACCTTTCAAAACTAAATTTTGATTGTTTAGGATAACTTCTAAAATAACTCCATCTTTTTTTGTGGATTTTATTTTAGCTTGTCCGCCTGTATTATCAGATGAATTATTATAATTCTTTTTCTGATAACCATTATTGTACTGTGCTTTATTATATTGCATCAGATTCTCCTATTGTTAGTATTCAACACTTTCCATTTGTTCCATAACATATTTTGCTCCAATGAAAGCATTAAACAGTTTTTTATTAAGAGGAATTTCCTTTATTTCAATTTCTGCCTCTTTTTTAGATAACTTAACTATAAAAGATTTAGAAACTTTATTTCCAGTTTCTTCCTCATATGCAAACTTATAAGCATTTAACTGCAAATAATAGTCAAATGTTATGAAGTTACTTGTCTTAATATCCATTAAAACAAGATTTCCTTTCTCATCTTTACAGATAAGATCAAGAGTACCAGCATAGTTATATTTTTTACAATAGATTTTTTTCTCTATTTCAACTACCTCGTACTTTTGTTTATTCCACCAACCAAGAAAAGCATTCCAGCAATTAACTACTGCTTTATCCGATTGTTGCGGAATTTCTTTGCCCTTTAGATAGTCCTCAATTAGACCATGAACAACTGAACCTACCAAAGCACCCTCATCTCTAAATGAATCAGGTTTCTTTTTAGCAGATGCAAATATTCTTTCTAATACTGCTCTATCTATTGGTTCCCCCAAATCTAATTTTTCATTAATTAACCTTTTAACTTCATTCAAAGGTGTATTAACTAACCAATTAGTTAATTGAGGTTTTGGTATACCACGACCACAAATTCCTGTAACCGATTCTACCTTTTTATCATTAACATAATACATATGCTTATCATCATTGTAGCTTAATATTATGCCATTTTTTAGTGGGTATTTTTTCCACATTTTTTACCTTTCCAACTGAATTGTCGCCAAAGTATATTCAAATCATAATTATAATAATTTGATAAAGCAAATACTCTAGCTAAATCAGTTTTTACTCCAGATTCAAACCTATATAAATCAAAAATTGAATTGAAATATTTAGGATTGTCTTGAACTACTGCTTCAGCAGTTATTTTATTATCAAGTCTAATATTCTTAAACTTAATACCAATAATTTGATTTAAAAGTTTAGCATTAGCATTTTTATTAAATGATTCTACCATACCTTTAACCATAAAATTGGTTTTTGTTACTTTATCCATATATGCCTTTCTAGTTTAAAACCGAATGTCCACGATTAATTAAACATTTTCTATATATAGATTCATGTTGCGTATCTGCCGTAGGACTTTCAATCCAAAAAACAATACCACCCCAAAAAGTACTATTTGTATCTGCCACCATTTTACAATGTTGCAAATCATTAGTAATTTCTGTTGCTTTGTCCGAATCAAAAGTACCACTTCGTCCAGCCGTGTCAATAACTGGTTTATACGAACAATTAGTCAGGCAAACGCCTAGGACTAATAGGTACATTATTTTCTTCATTTTTCCTTTCTAGCTTATATTCCATTTTATTTTTAGCTTTAGATGAAAGAATGGAAGTATATTCATCTAAATAATCAAGAGTACTGCAACCTGTATTTTTAATAATACGATTCATTGCAATAATCCTTTTTTCTTTCCAACTCATATTAATATTCCTAAAATAAATCCTATACAAAAGATAACTATTTCAGTTCTATAATATAAGCTTTTTATACCAATTAATTGTTTCCAATCTTTTGGTGTTTTACCAAAAATAAGCATAAAGCCCCTTTCTAGTTTTTTTGAGTAGCTGACTCATCAGTATTTAGGAACAACCCTAAATAGACAAGGGGAATTAAATCCCCTTGTTTCGTCTTATTTATTTTTCTGATATTTCATATTTATTAGTAGTTTCGTTATAAAACTGTTTATCTCCAACCCAACCACCACTAACTTTTTTTGGTTTTCCACAATTTGTAATTTTACAATCATGGAAAGTTGTATAAACAGCTTTTTTAAAGAAATTTAAAATTTCCTTATCATTTAAAAGCCAAAGATCAAAATCTTCAAAACTTTTAAATTTTCCACTAACAGCATAATTTAACAGTTTTTGTTCATCTTTTTTTGGTAAATAAAACGTAAACCTTGTTTTACATTCCCATATATTACCATTTTCTTGCATATTAAACTCTAACCGCCATTGGATTATTAGCAAAGATAATTAAGCCACCAAGTTCCTGTAAGAACCTTGCTCTATCATCTGTTTTATCCTCATCATTAGCTAAATTAGTTATTGCATTAGCTAACTCATATTTTGAAGTGGTAAATGTATCTCCAACATATTTACCTAATCTTTCAAAAATTTGAGCCCTTTCCGAATCAGATACGCCTTGTCTTTTTGCTAATTGAACAATTTGATGTGAATTAATAGATTGCTTGGTAGCATCTTTTAATTTCTGTAAGTTTTCCTGAAACAATTCAGAATTACTTACCAATTCAATTTGTTTTTTCATATTGTCAATAATAGTAATCCATTGGTCGTCTTTTTCTGTATCAATTACTATTTTACCAACATGTCTAGCATAGAAACGATTTAAGTATCTAGGTGCTACCATACCATTAGTACAAACTAATCTGTAAATAAATGGTTGGATAATTAAACTACCACCACCAACTTCTGAATTGGTAATAGTAATACCACCTTGAACTATATCGTCCTTTTCAACCTCGCCTTCAAGTTTTGGTGTAACTGCTGTAATATTTAAATAATCCCCATCATAATGAGCATATTTTAATTCAGCATTCATATCCATTAACTTGTTTAAGCTATGGTTAACAACTACATCATTATCTATTCTTTTATACCTATCTGACATAATTGCTCTTGCCGTATCATTGGTGCCATATCCTTTTGTTCTAATCATTAACTTTCTATTTTTGTTTTTATTAATCCAAAAATTTAAGTTATGAGCAACAAGTTCTTGGCTAACAGGCAAACATTTACTTATGTAACTTCTGCCTATATCCAATCTTCCACATAACTGACCTAATGAATGATCGGTTAATTGGTGCCCTTTGCTAGAAAATGCCCATAAATTTGGAAACATTTCATTAACATTAGCATGTGGTTTAATTGAAATAGAATGTAAATCAACAATATAGTCTTTTTTATATTGAACATCATTGTTAATTTTTTCTACCATTTTTTTTATATCATGACCTTTTTTCATGATTTTCCTCCTAGTTATAATTAATGGGACTGCCATCATCAGTATCTATTCATCACAATAGATAGACCAGCGAATAAATCCGCTGGTTTCGGCTATATTACCAACATTGATAATCTGACCTAATTGCTATTTTATTATTAGGTAATTTTTTTATTTTTGAAATACTTCCACCACCGTGAAAATATTCACACCAATAAGATATAGAAGATTCTAAATTTTTATCACAAATAATTGTGAAAGATTTATAATCTATATAATCTTTAAATATTGGACATTTTAATTTTGATGTACAATTATTTTCATCAAAACCACCAAAATTCCAATTATACATTTTAGAATTATCTAAATTTGGTTTTACAAAATATTCTTCAAATTGTAATTGTGTTAATTTAGAATTATTCTTATTTGTTGGTTCAAGTATAGTTACTTGCATATTTACCTCTCTAGTTTTTCGTTTTGGTTTATTAGCTAACATCATCAGTATAACTTGCTAAAGGTTATAGAAACTAGGAAAGGAAAATTTATACGGCTAAAGAAACTAATCTAAAGCACTTGCCGTTTACCATTGCTGAATTGACGGTTTTGGTTAAGGGATTAATCCTATATGGATTATCTAATACCTACCCAAACTACTAAAAATTATGGATTTGGACTCCAATAATCTTTTTACGGTATATAAAATACCAACTAAAACCGATTTTAAAGTTTTAGCGAAAAGTGACAAATTTACAAAACTTATTGGGAAAACTCCATTGGTTTTTTTCTGCAAGGAATTAAATTCCAAAACCAAAATTTGTAAATTTATGTTTTCGTAAGACATAGGTATTTATACGAAATACTATAAATATCTAAATAGTTAAAAATCCTTTAAAAATAAGGCTTTTCAATGAAAACCTTATAAAACAATAAAAAACCATTGTTTTTATAAATATCAAATCAAATGGTAAATTAATTCGCATATACTTTTAGTTTAGTCGATTTAAATTGCAGTTAATGGTTAAATCGGATAATAAAAAAATTGAGGGGTGTTTCTTAAATTCTTTTAGCGAATCATACATCTCTCCCTTTCTAGTTAAAAAATGTATGGGGAGTTTAACCGATTTCTCCCCATGCACAATCAATCATAGGAGCAACAATGCAAGAAGATAAAAAAATCTTCAATAATTCTATTGGAGTAAAAATAAAAACAAAAAGGTTGGAACTTAAAAAAACTCAATCTTGGTTGGCAAATAAATTAGGAGTTACATTTCAACAAATACAAAAATATGAAAAAGGTGCCAATGCAATTACTTGTTATAATTTAAAACAAGTAGCAAAACATTTAAAAGTATCAATTTTATATTTTTATATTGATGGTTATGAATCTGACCAAGCATTTGAAAATGATAAATTAGAACCATTAATTTTAACTAAAGAAATGGAAGTACAAAATGATAAAAGTTCAAGTAGATAAAATTTGGCTCGGTAAAGTAAGTATAAGAGATTATATTTACAAAAAATGTTTAAGAAAAAAAGAATCATTAGGTATTACACACGGAAAAGAATATATGTTTATACCATATGATAAATTAAAAAAGGCAAAACAAATTACCAATGAAAGTTTTACATCAAAATTTAATGGTAAAAAATACAAACTTATAGACTTTGATTGGAAACCGTTTAAACCTAAAAATCCTAATCAGGAGAAATTATTATGAGTAATGAAAACTTTTTAGATATACCTAAAACTGATGAAACACAGCAACCTACTCCAGAAGAATATTATTTTTCTAAATCTAAAAATCAGTGGATTATGGTTTCTGATATGTCGGATATGCATGTAAGAAGAGCATTTAAACGACTTTTAAGAATGATTAGGTTAAATCAATTAATTGATATTTCAGATGCTAATAAAGATACTTTCAGAAAAGCAGAAGTTTTAAATGAAATTAATAATATAATTAGTCATTGTGAAACAATTAAAGAAAAAATCGAGGATAATTAGTTATTTAGAATTTAAATTAAATAAAGAATTAGCTTATGAAAACACATATGGAAAAGAAAAAGAAATCCAAAAAGAATATGAAAAATATCTTGAAGAAAAAGCCAAAGAAAATTCTTAATGGATATTATATTCATGATGGAAAAATAACTTATTTATATGAAAAAGTCCGACAGGATTAGATTTAACAAATTAAAAGAATTAGGTTGTGTTGCTTGTGGTTCAAATAATGTAGTAATACACCATATTAGAAAACATACAGGATTATCTTTAAGACCTGACCATCAAGATACAATTCCTTTATGTCCAAGACATCATAATATGGGTAATGAATCAATACATCTTAATAAAAAGTTGTTTGAAGAAAAATTCGGTACTGAAAAACAGCTTTTAATAAAAACAAACATAAAACTAAATCAATTAGAAAGGAGTTATTTATTTTATGAAAAATAAACAAATGGTAAAAATAGAGAATATACAAAATATGGAATCTATTGTTGAGGATAGCATAAAAAAAATTGTACCTAAAAAAACAGTTAATTTTATGATTAATTCAGAGTCGTTATATTTTAACGAAAATGACCAACAAATATCTGAAAAACAATTTAATGATATTATGTATGATATTGCTAATAAGCAAAAATGGTATGGAGTTCCAAAGGTATGGAAACCAACACAGGCAGAACCTTGGCAATTTTTTGTAGCACAATTTATAGCGAGGTAATATGGAAACTAATAAATTTCATGCTTTGCAATTATTTACAGATACATTTACAGCAGAAACGGTACATTTAAGCAATGAACAAGTAGGTATATATATTAGATTATTATGTTTTGCTTGGACTAAAAATACAAAACCATTTTCAACAAAATCTGCTTATAGAATATGTCAATGTATAGATGGAAGTTGTTATGCTAAAGTTGAAGAAATATTGGAAGAATTTTTTATACCAAATGAAGAACATAATCATTGGACTCATAAAAGATTAACAGCTGAACATAAATATTTAACAGCTAAATATCAAAGAAAATCATATGCTGGTAAAAAAGGTGCTGAAGCAAGATATAAAAACGGAACATTAGAAAAACAAATTACTGACCAAAATGATTTGATTGAAGTTCTTGCCAATGGCAAAACAATGACACCTATACCTATACCTAAACCTATACCTAATAATAAATATAGCTCAATTTTTGAGGAACTTTGGAAAGGTTTAATTATTAAACGAGGTTCCAAATGGAAAGCATACCAAACATTTATAAAAGTTTGTGATGATATGCCAAAAAAAGAAACAATTATTGATATATATAATAAACAAATGCAAGGTATTGAGGACAAATTTGTGCCACATTTTAGCACATGGTTAAGTCAAAAAAGATGGGAAATGGAAGAAATTGATCAAATAAAACAGGAATCGCCTGTTAATTTACGTCAAAAAATGGAAAAATTAGGGTTTGATTTTAGGCATAGCGAGGACAGATTTGATTACTTCAAAAAAGATGGAAAAGAGTATAAAATAGATAGGTATGATAAAGACCATATAATACACAATGTTGAATGAAAGCAATATTAAGAATATTTAAATATGCAAGGAGAAGAATAATTGCTTTAGCATTGGAAAATCGTAGGTTGAAAGCACAATTACAAATATATCAAGCAGTAATTGAATCAGAGGTTGAAACAAAACAATGAAAAGAAAAAAAGCACAATATAAATTTGCCATTATTAAAAAAAAGAAATATTATTTTTATAAAATTACATGGTTAGATATTTTAGGCGATGCAGGACATTGTACTAGCTTTGATTTTTTAGGAATGAAACCTAGTGTAATGGTAACACATGCTTATTTGTTTCAAAAAGATAAAAAATGTGTAAGAACATTTGGAACATATGAAGAAAATGATGAATTATTTAGTGATAGAAATGTTTTTCCAAAAGGTGTAATAGTTAAAATGGAAAAAATACCTGTATGAAGATTGAAGAAATAGATATTAATCTAATTAAACCATATAAAAACAATCCAAGAGAAATATCTGCTGATGCAGTAAAAAAAGTCCGTAATAGTATTTCAGAATTTGGTAATAATCAACCAATAGTTATAGACCAAGATAATTATATTGTTGTTGGTCATACAAGATGGAAAGCATTAAAAGAATTACATAAAAAAACAGCATTTGTTATTAAAAAGGATTTTGAAAAAAATAAAGCAATAGCATATAGAATAATGGATAATCGGTCAGGACAAGAAACTAAATGGAATGAAGATTTGTTAATATCTGAATTAAATATATTAAAAGATGAAAGTTTTGATTTAGATTTAACAGGATTTGATAAATTAGAATTAGATAAATATTTATCTGATAAAGAAGCATTGGAAGATAGTTCAGAAATAACTATACCAAATAAATGTGAAGTTATAATTGAATGTGAATCTGAAGAAAAACAACAAGAATTATATAATGAATTATCTGAAAGAGGATTAACTTGTCGAGTGTTAAATTTCTAAAAGAAACAGAATATAAGCCAACATTTAGAACAGAACAAATATGTGGCATATATGATTTAGTACCTGAAAAAAAACTTAAAAAGGAATTTGATTTTAATATTGATTTAAATTTTGATTGGCAAGTTGGTTTAATTGTAGGAACATCTGGTAGTGGTAAAACAAGCCTAGCTAAACAATTATTTAAAGATAATTATATTAGGTCTTTTAAATGGGATAATAATTCAGCATTTATAAATGAATTTCCAAAAGATATATCCATAAAAGAAATTTCAAAATGTTTAGCAAGTGTTGGTTTTGCTAGTCCACCTTTGTGGTTATTACCTTATTCAGCATTATCAACAGGACAACAATTTAGAGTGGATATAGTAAGGGCATTATTACAAAATAAAGATATGGTATGCTTTGATGAATTTACCTCTGTTGTGGATAGAGATGTAGCTAAAATTGGTAGTCATTGTGTTCAAAAATTTATTAGGAAAACAAAAAAGCAATTTGTAGCCGTTTCATGCCATTATGATATTGTTGATTGGTTGCAACCTGATTGGATATTTGATGTAAATACAAATAAATTAACTAGGGGGTCAGCCAAGCGACCAGAAATTGACTTCAAAATATATCCAACAAGCGTTGACTCATGGGGAATGTTTAGAAACTATCATTATTTGAATACTAATATACACCGTGCATCAAAATGTTTTATTGGATATATATGGAATAAGCCTGTTGCATTTGGGGCAGTTTTACAATTTCCACACCCACATATAAAAAAAGCTAAAAGAGAACATAGAATAGTTACTTTGCCAGATTATCAAGGCATTGGATTAGGTAATAGGATAAGTGAATTTTGTGGTAAATATTTTACTAAATTGGGTTATAGATATTATTCAGTAACATCACAACCATCAATGATATATTCAAGAAATAGGAGTAAAAATTGGGTAATAAAAAGAAAATTATCTCATATAAAAGGCGATAATTCTAATTTAACGAAACATTTTAAAAAATCAGCAAGTAACCGAAGATTGACAGCCACCTTTTTATATATTAATTAACACAAAAAGGACATAATGGCACGACCACTTAAAAAAGTAGATAGCGAAGCAATAAAGAAATTAGCACAATTACATTGCACTTATGAAGAAATTGCAGAATTTTGTGAGGTTTCAACAAAGACATTACAAAGGAATTATGTCCACCTAATAAAAAAGGGGCGTGAGATGGGCAGAATTAGTTTAAGACGTGCTCAATTTGAGAAAGCATTAGGTGGTAATGTAGCTATGCAAATATGGTTAGGAAAGCAACATTTAGACCAAAAAGATAAAATTGAACAAACTAATTTTAATGAACCATTACCATTAATAATTGATGCAAAAGCAGAAGAAATAAAAGATGGCAAAAAGAAAAGGTAATCTTTATGGTAGGGTTGAGCATGAGCCTGTATTTCATAAAACAAATATTGGTCGTAATCCTAGCAAAGCAAAAATGAATAAACATAAAAGGCGTTCATTTAAGAAATATAGAGGTCAAGGTAAATGAATAAAAGGTCTATGTTTTATTCAAATGGAGAATTTATACCTTATCAAATGCCACAGGATTATAGACAATCAACAGGCAGAGGTTCATGTGGAAATTGCGGTATGTTTTCACAAAGAAATATGTTTTGCGGTATTTATAGGACAAGAGGTGTTAGAGATACCTATGTATGCAATAAATGGAGACAAAGACATTTTAAAAGATAATGGATTTAATTTTGTTAAATGATGGTTTGTATAGTTTAGTTTCTGTTACTAAACAAATGATGGAAGGTATTGAAATTATGTCAGATATAAATTGTTTTGATTTATGTGATATTTTAAGATTACATTTAACAATTTATTATGAAGCCCCTTATAATGTGCATGTAATGAAAGATGGTAGTGGCGATTTTTATGGGTGTATTTGTAAATAATATATGGTAATTACAATGCATGGCAAAATATAGAGGTAGAACAGTTAAATTAAATAAACCTTTTAGAACATCAGGTCAAAGAAAGAAATTTGCTGTGTATGTTAGAAATAGGGCAACAGGCAATATCAAAAAAGTTCGTTTTGGTGATCCTAATATGTCAATTAAAAAAAATAATCCAGCAAGGCAAAGGTCATTTTTAGCTAGGCATGGTGCTATATTGAGAAAAGTATCAGGGCAAAAAAGTTTGAAACCTGTTTATTGGGCGATTAAATCTTGGAGAAAGGGGTTTAAAATATAATGGCATTAAAAATATCAGAAGAAGCAAAAGTATCTATGCCAATGAAAACAGTTGCTAGTTTAATTGTAATAGTTGCATTAGGAACAATGGGTTATTTTCAAATGGTTGAAAGGTTAAATATTACAGATACAAGATTACAATTAATGGAAAAAGATTTAGAAGAAAATACAGAATTTAGAATTAAATGGCCAAGAGGACAATTAGGTTCATTACCAGCAGATTCAGAACAATTTATGATGATAGAGGATTTATATAAAACCACAGATAAATTAAATAAGCATATTGAGGAAATGGCATTAAATAAAGTTAATATAGAATTTTTAAGAAAGCAAATGGATAAGGTTTTAGAAGATATAGAAAAGTTAAAAGATGCTAATAGAGAAATTAAATATACAAATGGTAATTCACAATGATTGAATCAGTTATAGCATTATTAATGTTTGTTAATGGAGAAATTAAAGAGCATAGAATACAAGATAATATGGCTATGTGTTTAAGAGGTAAGCGTGAAGCTGAAAGAACTTATAGTGAAACAGTAACTTATAAATGTTATCGTGGTAAAGCTGAAACAGAAATTTATATGGGGGAAAAGTCTATTAAAGCTTTAATATTAAAATGAACAAAGTTGATGTTATAAAAGTATTAGCTGAAGATAAGACGTTTGAAAATGAAATAAAACATAAAGGCGATAATGATTTAGAAATGAAAATTAAAATATTAAATAAAGAAATAGATACATTAAAAGCTATAATAAATTTAAAAGAAATAGAATTATCTGTAAAAGATGATAAAATAAAAAAATTACAAAAGGAAGCAAAGGATATGTTATTATATCCGTAATTATGAGTATTAAAAATGATAGATTGGATAGTAGAAAAAATAGGCAAAGTTGCAAGGTCAATTTTTCATTGGTCTTGGAGAGTCCAAGTGCATCGAAAATATTACAAAAAAAGGAAATAGATGAAATGGATTTTACTATACCAAGTATGCTCATTAGTTAATAATTTTTGTTATCCACCATTAACAGATAGAGAATTATTAAGTTATTCAGAATGTGTAGCCAAAGGTGCAGAAAAAACTATTACATTAGTACAAAAAGCACCTAAAGAATTTGACGAACAAAAATATATAGTTAAATATTGGTGCTTAAGTGAAAATAACATTAACAAAACCCCAACATAAAGTTTCAAAGAGTAATAAAAGATTTAGGGTATTAGTATCAGGCAGAAGATTTGGTAAAACCTATTTATGTATTACTGAAATGATGAAATATGCAACCCAAGTTCGAAAGAATATATGGTATGTTGCACCAACATTTAAAATGGCTAGAGAAATTGTATGGTCTAAATTAAAACAAATGTTAGCAAGTTTTAATTGGATTGAATCTATTAATGAAACTAATTTATCAATTAGGATTAAAAGAACAGGAAGTATTATATCCTTAAAAGGTTGTGAAAATTATGATGCTTTGCGTGGAGTAGGTATTGATTTTTTAATATTAGATGAGTTTGCTGATATTGATGAAAAGGCTTGGACAGAAGTATTAAGGGCATCTATTGCTGATACAATGGGTGATGTTTTAATGTGTGGTTCTCCAAAGGGCTTTGGTAATTGGTCATACCGTATGTATGAAAAAGGTAAAAGAGATAATGAATGGGATAGTTTTCAATTTACTACATTACAAGGTGGAATGGTATCATCAGAAGAAATAGAACAAGCAAAACAAGATATTGATATAAGAACATTTAGACAAGAATTTGAGGGTAGTTTTGAAAATTATGCTGGTGCTGTTTATTATAATTTCCATGCTGTTGATAATGTTAAACCAAAAAATATAGATTGGTCTAAACCTTTACATATAGGATTGGATTTTAATGTGGATCCAATGAGTGCTTGTGTGGCTCAATTAGAAAAAGATACAATTCATTTTGTTGATGAAATAGTTATTTATTCAAGTAATACAGATGAAATGGTTGAGGAAATACGAAACAGATATGGAACAAAACAAAAAATATTTGTTTATCCTGACCCAGCTTGTAGGCAAAGAAAAACCTCTGCTGGTGGTAAAACTGATTTAACAATATTACAAAATGCTGGTTTTAATGTAAAATGTAAATTAAAACATAGTCCAATAAGAGATAGAATCAATGCAGTAAATTCAAGATTAAAGTCAGCAGATGGAAAGCGTTATATTTTTATCTCGCCATCTTGCAAAATTATGATAAAAGGTTTACAAAGACAAATATACAAGGAAAATACAAATATTCCTGATAAAGAAGAAGGCTATGATCATATGAATGACAGCATTGGATATTTAATTGAAATTGTTAAACCATTAATAGCACAAAATATACCATATAAACCAATAAGATGGACGCATAGATAAAATGTACGCAAGAGATGAAGCATTAAATACTCATAAAGATTATAAAGAATCTGTTAGCTTATGGGAATACTATATTCGGTCGTACAACGGTGGTTACGATTATATGGTTGGTCAATATTTAAATAGATATAATTTAGAATTGGATAATGAATTTAATCAAAGATTGGCTAATACACCTTGCGATAATCATTGTAAAAATATAATACAAATATATTCATCTTTTTTATTTAGAGTAAAACCATCAAGAAATTTTGGTTCAATGGCAGAAGAACCTAGTTTAGAATCATTCTTAAAAGATGCTGACCTTGATGGAAATAGCTTTAATGCAGTAATAAAACAAGCACAAAATTATGCATCTATTTATGGACATAGTTTTTTAATTTTAGATAAACCAAAGGTAACAACAAATACACAAGCAGAAGAAATTGAACAAGATATAAGACCGTATATTTCAATTATTACCCCAGAAAATGTTTTGGATTGGAATTTTAAAAGAGAATTAAATGGTAAATATACTTTGGATTATTTAAAAATTAGAGAAGAGGTTGATAAGAATGGTGGAACATATATGCGTGTTTGGTATTTAGACAGAGTAGATACCTTGTATATGAAAGATGATAGAACTGAACCAACCGTAATAGATACTGCCGAGAATCTGATTGGCAAAATACCAGCAGTTATTTTATACAATGCAAAGTCACATAAACGAGGCATTGGTCAGTCAGACCTACAAGATATAGCGGATTTGCAAAAAAGTATTTATAATGAATTTTCAGAAATAGAACAATTAATTAGATTAACTAACCACCCATCATTAGTAAAAACTCCAAGCGTAAATGCAAGTGCTGGTGCTGGTGCAGTTATAGAAATGCCTGATGAAATGGAACCAAATTTAAAACCATATTTATTACAACCATCTGGACAAAATTTAGCACAATTAATGGATTCAATTAATCATAAAGTTGAAGCAATTAACAGATTGGCACATACAGGAGCCATAAGAACAACAAGAAATCAAATTAATTCAGGAATAGCATTACAAACTGAATTTGAATTATTAAATGCAAGGTTGTCAGAAAAAGCAGATAATTTACAAATAGCAGAAGAACAATTATTTAAATTATATAGTATGTTTCAAAATACAGAATTTGATGGAGAAATTAATTATCCTGATACATTTAACATTAGAGATTATGCATCTGATTTAGCTTTTTATCAACAAGCAAAAGCTATTAATATTCAATCTCCAACATTGCAAAAAGAAATTGATAAAGAAATTGCTAGGTCAGTTGTTGATGATGATGAAAAATTAAATGTAATATTTGATGAAATTGAACAACAAAAAGAATTAGGTCAATTTACACAAGATGAAGCACAACAACCTGATGAAGAAGTGGAAGAAGAAGAAATTTAATGAATGGCGAATATAGTAGAAGATACAGCAATATACAGAATAAGAGCAATTGAAATTGCAGAATCAGAATATTACGAAACTTTAATAAGAACATTAAATAAAATTGAACGAGATATTGTAGCATTAGCTGGAAAAGAACTTCCGTTAGATGATGATTTTAAATTATATAATCTTAAATCAGCAATAGCAGTACAACCATTAATAAGACAAACATTAGAAAAAGAATATTTAAGATGGTCAGATACTGTTGTTAGACAAGGTTTTAATAAACAAGCAAAAAGAATAGAAAAAGCATTTAAAAAAATAGGTAATATTCCTGTTGCTTTTCAACAATTAACACAATCAGATTTAACCTTAATACAAAATTTAAAAAGACAAACATTTACACAATTTAAAGATGTATCAAATACAATGACAAGGCGATTATCTGAAAAAATATATCAATATACATTGGTTGGTGCTGACCCTGTTGATTTAGAAAAAGAATTAAGACAAACAATTAATGGTATATATGCAAGTGCAGATGATTCAAAAATACAAGATTTAATTGATAATATTCAATCAGATGAAATTAAATTAAGAAAATTAGATAAAAGAAAAAATAAGACACAAGCAACACAATTAAGACAAAAATTAGACAAAAATATACAAACTTTACAATCAAAATTTGCAAGTGATAGGACAGGGGAAAATATGAAGCGTTATGCTGGGCAAATATTGAATGATTCATTAAGGGAATTTGATGCAACCCTTAATTTAGCTAAATCAGAAGAAGCTGGATTAACATATGCCGTTTATTTAGGAAATGTGATACCAACAACAAGACCGCATTGTAGGCTTGTCAGAAGTGGAAAATATGATAAGAGAAAAGGTGGATTATTTACGAAAGATGAAGTCAGAAAACTATGGCAAAGAAGTTGGAAAGGCAAAAAAGCTGGAGATCCTTTTATTGTCAGAGGTGGTTATAACTGTCGTCATCAATGGAGTTTCGTCAATCCTAATTGGTATGACGCAAACGGAAACATAAAAATAGAATAGGAGTTAAAATGTCCGAAGAAACAAAGGTTGTTGAACCTCAAAACCAACAAACAGAAACAACAGAAAATACTGAAGTAAAAGTTGAAAAAGCAAAGGAAATGACTTTTACACAAGAACAATTAGATAATATTATAAAATCTAGATTGGAGTCAGAAAAAGCTAAACATCAAAGACAATTAGATGAAGTTAAAAAACAAGAAGAAGATGTTGCTAAACAAAAACAAATCCAAGATGCAAAAACAAAAGCTGACCTTGAAAAGCTAATGCAAGAAAGAATAGCTGAAAAGGAACAAGAAATTAATAAATATAAAAGCGAAATTAAAAAGGAAAGGGTTGATAATACTATATTATCTGTTGCATCAAAAAATAAAGCTATAAGCCCAAGCCAAGTAGTTTCGTTGTTAAAAGACCAAGTAAGATTAACAGATGATAATAAGGTAGAAGTACTTGATAATAATGGAAATATTAGGTATAACCAAAAAGGAGAACTATTAACGGTTGAAGAACAAGTTAAGGAGTTTATAGATGCTAACCCACATTTCCGTCAAGGGTCTTTGTCTGGTACAGGAAGCCAGAGCAGTGTCGAGGGAAAAGCTGTAAAACCTTTTAACATCAGTGATTTAGATATGAGTAAGGCAGAGGATAGACAGAAGTATTCTGAATATAGAAAACTTCGTGATTCAAAACCTACTCAAATTAATTTAACAAATAAATAAATATAGAGGACAAATAAAATGGCAAACGAAAGCACAAGTTCAACGCTCTCCGAATTATACACGGAAATCGTTGCAGAAGCATTATTTGTAGCAAGTGAACAATCAATTATGAGACCACTTGTAAAAAATTATGCTATAACAGGTGGTGGAAAGTCAGTTGAAGTTCCAATTTACTCTGCAGTTTCGGCGGCGGCAGTATCAGAAGCAACTGATTTATCTAACACAGCAATCAATCCATCTTCAGTTACTATAACAGCATCAGAAGTTGGAATTATGACAACATTAACGGATTTAGCAAGAAATTCTGCTCCAAGAAATGTTGCGGCTGACATCGGAAAACTTTTTGGTGAAGCGATTGCAAAAAAACAAGACCAAGACTTAACAGCATTATTTGATGGTTTTAGTACAGCAGTAGGTTCAGGCTCAACAGCTTTAACTGCCGCATTAGTATTTCAATCAATTGCAAATGTTAGAAATGCTGGAGTATCAATGGACGGAGTATCAACAGTTATACACCCAATGGTAGCTTATGACCTTAAAGCAAATTTAACTAATACTTTTGCAAATGCTAGTTCTAATGATATAGCAAATGAGGCATTAAGAAATGGATTTGTTGGAAGATTAGGTGGAGTACCAATCTATGAAACAACAAACATTGCTAACGATGGAACTACTGGAGATTACAAACAAGGTGTATTCCACAGAGATGCTTTAGCTATGGCTATGATGCAAGATTTGAAAATTGAAACTCAAAGAGATGCATCTTTAAGAGCAGATGAGATTGTAGCAACAGCAGTATATGGTGTCGGAGAATTAAACGATACTTATGGTGTTGAATTACATTCTGATTCATCAATCCAATAATAATTGGATACTTTGTGAGGGTGGGAAACTGCCCTCACATTTAATAATGGAGAATTTATGGATATTAAATTAACAAATGGAAAAAAAATAATTACAAGACCAAAAGAACAATATGAAGCTAATTTACAACATTTTAAAATGAGAGGTTATGCTCCTGTTAATGATGTAAAAAAAGAAATTAAAAAAGCGACAAAGGATAACATTTCTGATAAAATAGTTGAATTAAAACCAAAGAAGAAAAAAAATGTTAAAAAAACTAAAAAAAAGAATTAAAAGACTTATTAATTGGATAATGGGTATTAGATAATGGCTAATTATACAGGTGCTGATGTTATAACAACTTCTGATATTACTAAATATCAACCTGATGCTTTTAATTTTGGTATTGCTACAAGTGATACTGAAACAACAAACTTTTTAGCACAAACTACTAATGATATTTTAAGGCAATTAAGAATTGAATGGTGGCCTGTATATAAAACAAATGTATTTACAGATATAACAGTTTTAAATACTGCTGAAATGGTTAATACAAAAGTTAATTTAGACCAATTTGAAAGAGCAGGAGTTTATTTATTTTTAGGTAGATTCTTTTGTCCAGCATTATCAAAATTTAGACCTGAAGCAGATAAAGATAGATTTGAAAGAATGGCAGAGTATTATATGTCAGAATATAACAAAGAATGGAAGTCTATTTTAGAAGATGGTGTAGAATATGATACTGATGCAAGTGGAACTATTGTTTCAAACGAAAGAGAACCTTTGCATGGATTTAGAAGATTAAATAGATAATGGCTTTAAGCATAAAAGTTCAATCCAATATAAAAATAGTACAATCAAAATATATTAAATTTATAAATAAGTTTCCTCAAATAATAAAAATGGGTTTAGACCAAGCTGGTGAAAATTTAAAAACTATTGTTGTGGATAGAACTCATAAAAGAGGTTTGGATATGAATAATAGAAAATTTATTGGTTATTCTTCATATTATCAAGAATTAAAAGGTAAAACAAAAGTTGATTTACAAGATACAAATAGAATGTTGCAATCAATAGGTTCAAAATTAGTATCTTCAACAAAAGCACAAGTTTTTTTTCGTAGTCAAAGAGAAGCTATTAAAGCATTTAGGCATCAAACAGGACAAGGAAAATTACCTGTTAGAAAGTTTTTTGGATTTAATAAAAAGGTTGAAAAATTAATTGGAAAAAACTATGAAAGATTTATTAACAAACAAATAAAAAAATTTAAAATATGAGTATAAGAGAAGATATTGCAAATCATATAGTTTCAACAATATCTGGAATATCAAGTCCAGCTATAAAAAAGGTTACTAGACAACCATTTGAATTAGATGAATTATCACAACAACAATATCCAGCAGTATTAATTCAAACAATAGAAGAAACAAAAGAAGATTCAGAATTAGGAAGTGGTGCTAAAACAAGAATAAATGTATTAGAATTTGGTATAACTGCTTTTGTTAAAACAAATGAAAATAATATTGATACAGAAAGAAACAATGTAGCAAGTGCTATTGAAACAGAATTAGAATCTGATATTACTAGAAATAATAAAGCACTAGATACAGAAGTTATTTCTATTGAAACTGATGCTGGTACATTATTCCCTTATGGTGCAGTTTTATTAACTATAAGAGTAATGTATGAACATCAATCAGCAACCCCATAGGAGAACTAAATGGATAAAAATTTAGATAAAATTGAAAAAAAATTAGATAAATTAGAAGAACTTGTTCAAGACATTAGAGAATTATTAGAAAAACATAGAGAATATGATGATGATAATGTTGTAGATGATGAAGATGAGCAATGGGAAGATGACGAAGATATTGACGAAGAAGAAGAAAGATAGTAAAAAGCATTATGGCAAAAGATATTAAATTATACAAAGATGGTCATGAAGTAATTATCAATGAAACACAACTTGATAATTTTTTAGAACTTGGCTATAAGCAAGAACAAAATAAACCACAACCGAAAAAGGAAAAGGATAACAAATGGCAACACACCACGGAAAAGAAGGCGTAGTAAAAGCTGGTGGAACTGCAATCGGAGAATTGACAGGATTCACTTTAGAAACTACTGCAGATGTTGTTGAGGATACTCAATTATCTGATGCAACAAAATCATTTGTAGCTGGAAGAACTTCATTTAGTGGCTCATTAGATATGAGTTATGATGAAACAGATTCTCCACAACAAACTTTAACAGTTGGAAGTTCTATTGCTTTTATCTTATTACCAGAGGGTGCAACTTCTGGCGATGAAAGTTTTACAGGAACAGGGATTGTTACAGGAATGTCAGTTACTAATGGAATGGACGCAGTAATTACTAGATCTATTACATTTCAAGGCACAGGAGCATTAACTAGAGGTACTGTCTAATAAGACTTTATGAAGTTAATAGATTCTGCTAAATCTCATTTTGAGTCATTAGGCGTTCAGTCTATTGAAGTCGAAGAATGGAAAGATGAAGCTGGTAATCCAACTGTTATTTATTGGACACCTATAACATTATCTGAAAAAAATAAATTATTTAAAAAATCAGATAATTTAAATGATGTTAGTATTCTTGCTGATATATTGGTTATGAAAGCCATTGATAAAGATGGTAATAAACTTTTTGTTTTAGAAGATAAATTAGCATTAATGCATAAAGTAGATTCTGATGTAATGTCACGCATAGCAACAGCTATGGTACAATCTCCGAGTCCTGACCAAGTAAAAAAAAACTAAAATCTGATCCTCAATTAAAAAATTGTATTATTCTTGCTGATAGGTTAAAAATAACAATTAAAGAAGTTTTACAAATGGAAGAATGGGAGTATAACCATTGGATTGGCTATTTAATGTTAGAAAAAGAAGAACATGATTTAGCTATGAATAAAGCAAGGCATAAATAATGGCACAAAATTTAGTTTTAAATATATTAGCAAAAGATAAAACAAAAGTAGCTTTTAATGGTATTAAAGCTGGATTATCCAATTTAAGAAATTCAATATTTTCCGTTCAATCAGCATTATTAGGTATTGGTGCTGGATTAGTAACTCGTTCATTTGTAAATGTTGGTAGAGAAGTTGAACAATTAAGATTAAGATTCTTTTTCTTATTTGGTTCAGTTGATGAAGGTAAAAAAGCATTTGATACATTAGTTAAATTTGCTGGACGTGTTCCATTTACATTGGAAGAAATAGCTGGTGCTTCAGGTAATCTTGCTGTTGTTTCTAAAGATGCAGAAGAATTAGGAAAAAATTTAGAACTTGTTGGTAATATTGCGGCAGTTACAGGATTAGATTTTAGACAAACTGCAGAACAAGTACAAAGGTCATTATCATCAGGTTTAGCATCAGCAGAAATTTTTAGAGAAAGAGGTGTTAGAGCAATGCTTGGTTTTAAATCAGGCGTTAGTTTAAATGCAGAACAATCAGCAGAAGCATTAGAAAAAGTTTTTGGCAAAAATGGTAGATTTGGAAAAGCGGCAGAAGTATTAGGAACTACTTTTGATGGAACTCTTTCAATGATAGGCGATAAAATATTTCAATTTAAATTACAAACTAATGAAGCTGGATTTTTTGATTTTTTAAAAGGTGGTTTAATTACAATAAATAAACTTGTTGAAGAAAATCAAGATAAATTAAGAAAAATGGCTAATGCTTTAGCACAAGGTTTTATTACATTTATAGAAGAAGCTATTGTAAGTGTTGTAACATTAATCAATGCAACAAAAAATATATTTAAAGTTATAGGTTCAGGTATTTCAGGAATGATAGATATAATTAATGCTTTACCACCTGTTGTTAGAGAAATGGGTATTATTGGTTTCTTAATGTTAGGTACAAAAGGAAGAATGGTTGTTTTTGCAATAGGTTTAATATTTGACCAAATAGGAAGATTATTAAAAAAACTAGGTATTGAAATTGATATTGGTTTTTTAGAAAAATTAAAAGAATCAAATGGAGAAATTAAAGGCATTAGAAATGTATTTGAAAGAGTAAAAAAAGAAATTGAAGCAAATACAGTTGAAGTTAAAAAAATGCAAGAGGAAGTAGAAAAGGTTAATAAAGAAGCAGAAAAGTTAAAAAGAAATATATCTCCATTTAGAAAAGAAATAGAAAAATTAAATGAAGATTCACTTAAAAAATTAACTAATTTATCTAAACAAGCGTTTGAAATATTTGAAATGGGTGTAAAAGGATTATCAAAAGGAATTGCTGAAAGCATTGTATTAGGAAAAGATTTAGGAAATACATTTAAAAATATAGCTGACCAAATATTAATAAAATTAATTGGTGCATTAGTTGAAGTGGCAATAAAAATAGGTGTTCAAATAGCTTTAGAAAATACAACAATAGTTGCATTATTAACAAAATTAGGAATAGAAAAACAAATAACTGCAGAAAAGAAAAAACAAAATGATGAAACTAAATCTGGAAATATACATAAATTTATAGATATTGGATTAGACTTTTTAGGATTTGCAAAAGGTGGTGCAGTATCAAAAGGAAAACCAGTTGTTGTTGGCGAAAGAGGTGCCGAATTATTCATACCAAATAGTTCAGGACAAATTACACAATCAGCAAGAGGTACATCAGGTGGTTCTGTTAATGTTAATTTTAATATAACTGCTATGGATACACAAGGTTTTGATGAGGCATTACAAAATAATAGAGGTACAATAACTGCAATAATAAATAATGCTTTAACAGAAAAAGGAAGAAGTGAGTTAGTATAATGAGTGGTACATTTCCAATATCAACTGCAAAATTTGAAACAATGGGTTTTATGTCAAAACAAAATACCATTTCATCTAAATCAATTAATGGAAAACATTTATCAAGGGTTGTTGATAATCAAAGATTTGGATTTACGGCAAGAATAATAATAGGAAAAAGAAGTGATATTTATGGAAGTTTAATGGCTTTTATTGTTAAACAAAGGTCAGGAAAAGAACATTTTACAATTATACCACCTGATTTAAGCAATACAAAAGGAAGTGAAACAGGAACAGTTTTAATTAATGGGTCGCATTCAGCTGGAGATACCACAATAGCTATGGACGGCTTTGGTGGAGATGGGACAGGCAGATTTAAAGCAGGAGACTTAATTAAATTTGCCTCCCATACTAAAGTATATATGGTTGTTGAAGATGTAACAAGTTCATCAAACGCATCAACAGTTACCATTGAACCACCATTACAAGCAGATTTAGTAGATGATAGTGTGGTTACTTATAATAATGTTCCTTTTACCGTACATTTAGAAAATGATATTCAAGAATTTGGTTCTGTTGGAACAACAAAAGATGGAGATGTATTATATCAATATGAATTTGATGTTGAAGAACACTTATAATGGCAAAATATTTAGTAAGACATTGGATAAATGTAGATGTTGTTGCCGAAAAAGTAGTTGATGAGGCAGATATAAATACAACAACAAATGATTTAGGAAAGCATAAAACTCCTGATGGAACATTTAGTTTTGTTATGATAAAAGGAAGTGAAAAAATAAACAGAACAACGTACGAAATTTATGACGAGAAACTTAACGACAGCAGTCAAAAACCACCTAGCAACAAATGAAATTGTTCCATTTCATTTATTAACAATAGGATTTTCAACACCTGTAAATTTAACTGATAATTCATTTAATTTAACTTCATCAATATCAGGTTCAAGTAAAACATATACGGCTAGTCCATTTTTAGTTTCTGTACCATCATTTACAGAAGAAACAGATTTATCTAAATCAAGTTTAAATATTGATTTATCAGGTGCCGACCAAACATTTATATCAACAGCTTTAAATGAAAATATTGTTAATGATGAAGTGGAAATTTATAGAGGTTTTTTAGGTAATACAAATCAAATTATTGCTGACCCTTTTTTATTATATAAAGGTACTATTGATACTTATGCAATAAGTGAATCAGAAAACGAATCAGTTTTAGCATTAACCGTTGTTTCACATTGGGCAGATTTTGAAAAGCGTTCAGGAAGATTAACAAATAATAATTCACAACAAAGATTTTTTAGTACAGATGTTGGTATGAATTTTTCAAGTCAAACTGTTCTTGATATTAAATGGGGTAGAAAATAATGGTACATAAAGCATTTAAAAGAGCATTTAAAGCAGTTACAAAACCATTAAAAGCATTAAGAGTATTTAAATTTTTACAAAACATTAATCCGTGGGTTGCATTAGGTATATTTGCTGTTGGTTGGTTATTTATGCGTTCAAGAAAACCTGATACACCTGATTATGGAACAACAGATTTTGATACAACAGAAAAAGGAATATTAGTTAATAAACAATCAAATAATGCAAGTATTCCTGTGGTATATGGAGAAAGATTAATTGGTGGAACAAGGGTTTTTATTTCTACAAGTGGAACAGATAATATTTATTTATATGTTGCATTAGTATTGTGTGAGGGAGAAATAAATTCAATTGAAGAAATAAGAGTAGATGACAAAGTGGTAACTTTTGATGGTGCATTATCTGATAATGTTCAAAGAAATGTTGCAAGTAGTGATAGTAATTTTTTTAAAGCTGACCCAAATGTTCAAGGTTCATCTGCTGAAAGTACAATAATTATTGAACCACATTTTGGAACTGATGGACAATCGGCATCAAGTTTATTATCAACATTATCTGATTGGGGTAATAACCATAAATTATCTGGCATTTGTTATTTAGCATTAAGATTTAAATGGAATCCAGATGTATTTGGTGGCATACCAACAGTACAAGCTAAAATAAAAGGTAAAAAAATTGTTAGTTATAATTCAAGTTTAATTGCTCAAACTCCAGCATTTTCTACAAATCCAGCTTTTTGTTTATTAGATTATTTAACCAATGAAAGATATGGTAAGGGATTAGCAATATCAAATATTAATTTACAAAGTTTTTATGATGCATCAGTTATTTGTGAAACACAAGTTACACCATATTCAAGTGCAAGTGATATTAATATATTTGATTGTAATGCAGTTATAGATACATCAAAAAAAGTAATTGATAATGTTAGAGAAATTGTAAAAGGTATGCGTGGATATTTGCCTTTTGTTCAAGGTAAATATAGATTAAATATTGAAACAACAGGAAGTGCTAGTATATCTTTAGATGAAGATGATATTATAGGTGGTTATGCTTTAGCAAGTCCGAGTAAAAATTCAAAATATAATCGTGTTATTGTATCATTTGTAAATCCAGCTCGAAATTTTCAGGTTGATGAAATACAATTTCCACCAATAGATGATAGTGGATTAACAAGTGCAGACCGTCATAGTACAATGAAATCTGCTGATGGTGGTTTTTTATTAGAAGGAAGATTTGAATTTAGAACAATTACAAGTCCATATCAAGCCGAAGAAATGGCGGAGATTATATTGCGTAGGTCTAGAGAGGCACTTGGTCTAAATATTAATGTTGGTTTTGAAGCATTTGATTTACATGTTGGCGATTTGGTTAATATAACATTAACAAGTTTAGGTTTTAGTAATAAAACATTTAGAGTTTTATCAATGACTTTTAATGAAGATTTTACTATTGGTTTATCATTAATTGAATATCAAGCATCACATTATACTTGGGCAACAAAAACAGTTGTAGCAAGTACACCAGCAACAAATTTACCAAATCCATTTACAATACAAGCACCATCGGCAGTAACATTAACAGATGAAATGATTGAATATGCTGATGGTATTGTTATTACTAGATTAAATATTCAAATAACAGCAAGTTCAGATGCCTTTGTTCAATATTATCAAGTTGAAGCTAAATTAAGTACTGAATCAAATTTTAAAATTATATCCAATGGTCAGCAATTAAGACATGAATTATTAAATGTAATTGATGATGCTACTTATGATGTTAGAGTAAAAGCAATAAATTCTTTTGGCGTATCTTCTAGTTATACATCTGCATCAAGAAAGATTATTGGCGCAACGGAAACTCCAAATGATGTAAATGATTTATCTGTTTCTATGGTAGGTTCTAATCAAATGGAATTGACTTGGACTCCTGTAGAAGATTTAGATATTTCTTGGTATGAAATTAGATTTCAAAATGTTACAAGTGGTGCTACTTGGAATGAAAGTAGTCCATTAACAAAAGTAGTAAGAAGAAAATCAAATACTGCAACCGTTAATGCAATTACAGGAACATTTTTGATAAAAGCAGTAGATAAATTAGGTAATAGTTCTGCAAACGCTTCGTTGGTAACAACAAGTATATCAGGATTAAACCAATTTGTTCAAACACAAAGTTTTAGTGAGTAATTATGGCAAATTTTAATGGAACAAGAGATAGTAATGTAGCAATATCAACAGATAACGCAAATAGGAAAGTTCTTATTTTAGACACAATTACAAATTTTGATGATGGTATAGGAAACATAGAATCAGCAGAGGGTTTATTTGATTTAGGTGGAACTGATTCAACATCAAATCCAACAAATTTTAATGGTAATATACAACCATCAGGTTTTTATACTTTTGATAATATATTAAGTTTAGATGCTATTTATGATGTCACTTTAGGTGCAAAATTAGGAATGAGTACGGAAGATGAATATGATTTATTTGATTCAGGTAGAGGTGCAACATTATTCGAGGACGCAAAAGCACCGTTTGATGGTTCCCCAGAAGTACAAGCTGGTGCAGAAATACAAGTTGGTTTTTCAGATACAAGTTTAGATAGTATAAATAATTTTAGAAAAATTGCTCAACAAACAACATTAAAAGGAAAATTTTTTAAATTTAGATGTAAAATAACTTGCGAAAATGCAAAAGTTAGAGCAAAAGTACATGATTTAATTTTTACAGTTAATTTTGAAAAAAGGGTTGATTCAAGAGAGGATATAGTTGCATCTGCAAGTGGTTCAGATATTACTTTTAATAATTCATTTTTTGCTATTCCAAGTTTGTCAATAATGGGGCAAGGAATGGCAGTAGGAGATTTTTTCACAATATCAAATAAAACAAAAAATGGTTTTACAATTCAATTTTTTAATAGTAGTAATACAGGAATTAGTAGAACATTTGATTATTCAGCACAAGGATATGGCTTGAAAAGTTAACTAATATAAACTATAAGGATTAATTATGGCACAAGTTTCAGATGTAGTATTGGACAACCAAGGCTTTGCGAGTTTTCGTACGGAATTAAATAATATTATTGAAGCATTAAATTCAGGACATATTGGTAGTTCTACACCAGCATCGGCAGTTGCTGGAACAATATGGGTTGATAATGGAACATCAAATACTATCAAAATTAAAGTTAATGATGGAACAGATAATTTAGAATTGTTTTCAATAAATACATCAACAAATGCTATAACATTACCAAGTGGCGTTGCAGTAACAGGAACAATAACAGAAACCGATCCTAATGCTTTACCACTTGCAATAGCTTTAGGATAAGGAAAATATGGCTAATACATTTAAAGTAAAAACTAATGATGCAATGCCAACCTCTGCTGGCACACCATTAACATTATATACAGTTCCATCTGCTACAACTTGTGTTGTAATAGGTTTAACTCTTTGTAATGTTCATTCAACATCAGTAACAGCTTCAGTAAAAATAGATTCAAACACATCTGATACAGAAACTAACCAAGAAGTTTTTGTTGTTAAAGATGTTTCTATACCAGCTGGAAGTTCGTTAGAAGTTTTATCAGGTGGTAAATATGTTTTACAAACTACTGATATTATGAAAATTGATTGTTCTGTTTCAGCAAAGATTGATGCAACATTGAGTATTTTAGAAATAACATAGGATTTATTATGGGATTTATAGGAAGAACTGTAGCACCTCTGCCGATTAGTGTTAATGATGTTCCTGATTTACCTACATCGAAAATTACAAGTGGAACTTTTGCCGATAACAGAATTTCCGCATCAAGCGTTACTCAATATGCAAGTGATTTTGATGACAATAAAATAATAAACGATTTATCAACTCTAGGATTAAGAGTACACACACAAGAAAACTTAAATGTTTCAAACTCAAACTCAGCGAGTTTTGATGTATTCAATGACGCAAATGGTGTTACAAATTTTACTAACGCAACAAGAAATAGTGTTAATGAGTATTGTTCCACTGAAACTGTATCAGGAACAGCAGAGGGTATTGACTATCAAAATATGACACCATCAAGTTATCAATTTACATTAACAGGTACTTGGGATGGGGGTGCGCAATCATCATTTACAAATATTTACGCTAGTTATTATGGGGAAACTGAGGGTATTGCAACAAATTCTTTATGGGCTTATTCAAACACAACTCCTAGTTCAAGTCAAGTATGGACAATTGATTATAAAGAAACAAAAAATTTTGGTGGCAGTATTGCCTTTGGTGGTATGGACTACACAGCTTATGTTACACAATGGAAAATTGAATATAGTTCAGATAATGTTAATTATACAGCAGTTGATATGTCAGGTGCTTCGCATGGAGCAAATGCTAAATCTCCTAATGGACAACTTAAAACTTTTTCAAGTGGTACAAATGCTGGAGTTGTTAATTTTACAGGTTCGGCTGGTGGTTATGAAAATTGGATGGTTAGAGTTGATGATGTTCCATCTTTTAGTGCTAGATACATTAGATTACAAATGTTGGCTAGAAATACAGGATCTTATTATGGGTTATCTATTTTTGAACCTTACCATTATCCATCAGTAACAAATGCAACAGGATCATTTGAGGGTGTTGCTATAACAGCACCAACAGCCACAACAAGTATGGGTGCAGTAATTACATATCAAGATGCTGGTTCAGGATCTAATACTTTAAATACCGATATAGTTATGAAACTGTCGGCTGATAATGGAAGTAATTATTCCACAGCTACACTTACTGCTTTACCTGATTTTGCTAGCGGTATCAAAATGGCAAAAGTGAATGACCTAACTGTTACAAGTGGAACACAATTAAAATACAAGTTTGAATTTGCTAATCAAGGTGCATCTAAGTTAGCAAGAATTAGGGGAGTATCGTTACAATATTAATATGGCTATAATTAAATTAAATAACAATTCATTAACAAGTGTAACAGCACTTCCAAGCGGAGTAGGTGCAGACCCAAATGTAAAATTAGATGTAGCAAGATTAGGTTTAAGAACTTTTGCAAATCAAAATTTAGCAACACAAAACTCAAATTCTATGAGTTACGATGTATTTCAAGATGCAACAGGATTAGAAAGTAGTGGTGTTGGAACAAATGCAACAAGAAATGCTGATGAGTATGTAAGTTCAGCAACATCAGCAGAACAATCAATTACAATAAATAATTCAAATTATACAACTTATGTAGATAGTGTTCAAGGTAGACAAATAAATACTAGCGCATACGATATATATGCTTATACAAATTGGTCTTTGTCGGACAACTCTACCTATGATGGAACGAATACAGGTTTAGGAACAAAAGGCTCATATCTTTTTGGAAACTTTGGAGATAGTGATTCATCATATTGGAGAGCAAATAATAATGTTGGACACACACCATCAAACTATTATTTTCACGCAATAGGAATTAAATTAAACACAACAGCTTTAGGTGGTGCTGGTCTTGCAGTTAGAGATTGGGGATTAAAATGGAGAAATGGCTCAGGTAGTTATTGGTGGACTAATATGGAAGCTGCTAACTCCGATAGTGGTATTAGTGCAAGTACAGATGTTTGGTCTTTAGGTGGTTGTACTCTTAAAAATGGCAATAACATTTCTAATGGTACATCTTATAGTCATTCATCAGACGGAAGTAATAATTTTGCAAGTAATAGTCAAAAAGCAAGTCATCTTTGGATTAGGCAATTTCACTATAACGGCACAAATTCTTATATGTATGACAATTTATTTATTACTGGTATAGCATCTGTACCATCTTTAAACGCATCAGGAAATATACAATCAACTGCTATTACTGTTCCATCTACTAGCAAAATAGGTGCGGTAATTACATACGAAGATACAGTAGGCACAAATGCTTTAAATACAGATTTATCTATTCAATTAAGTGCCGACAATGGATCAAATTACACAACAGCAACATTAACAGCTTTACCTGACTTTGCGAGTGGTGTTAAATGTGCATCTGTTACAGATGTTAGTGTTACTGCAGGCACACAGTTAAAATATAAATTATTATTTGCAAATCAAAGTGGAAGTAAGGAGTGTAGAGTTACAGGCGTTTCTCTGCAATATTAATTATGTCATATATAGGTAAAATACCAGCTACAGGAAACTTTGTTAAATTAGATGCAATAAGTGTAGTTAATGGTCAAGCGGCTTATACAATGCAAAGTGATTCAGTTAATTTTACGCCAGAATCGGCTAATCATATGTTAGTATCATTAAATGGCGTAATTCAAGCACCAATAAGTTCTTTTACAATTTCAGGAAGTACAATTACATTTGCATCAGCTTTAAGCACAGGCGATATTATTGATTTTATAATGGTTTATGGAAATGTTTTAGATATAGGAACACCAAGTGATGACACTATATCAGCATCAAAATTACAAACAGATTCAGTTATAGAAGCTAAAATTCAAAATGATGCAGTAACAAGAGATAAAATAAATGCTATATCAACTTCATCATTACCAAGTTTTGAAGCTAAAGGAGATGGTAGTTCAGTTGAGGGTAAGATACAATTAAATTGTCATGTTAATAGTCATGGAGTTGTTTTACAAAGCCCACCTCATAGTTCAGGTCAATCATACACAATAAAATTACCTGACAATCAAATCGCAGTAGATAAATTTATAAAAGTAAAAAGCATAACAGGAAGTGGCTCAACCGCAGTAGGTCAAACAGAATTTGCTAATGCTGGTGGTATTACAGAAGCAGATGCTTTTAGATTAAGTGCTTCAATAAATGGATCAGGTGCAAATTTTATAACTTCAAATATTGAAAGAATTGATGAATCAAGTTTTTCTAAAATTGGAACAGGATTGACAGAATCTTCAGGAGTTTTTTCTTTTGCATCTACAGGAATTTATCTTGTTCAAGCATCATTTAATTGGTACTCAGATATTAATGCGTACACTAGAGGTTATATTTATGTAACAACAGATAACGCTTCTTATGATAGTGTTGCACAGGCAACAGAATATATACAAGCTGGTGAATTATGTAATGGATACACTTTTGCTTTTGTAGATGTAACAGATGTATCACAAGTAAAAGTAAAATTTGGATTCAATGGTGGTAATGCAAGTTCAGGTGTTCTTGGAGATACAGCAGAAACAGAAACAGGATTTAATTTTATTAGATTGGGAGATACATAAAATGGACGATAAATTTATTTTTCAAAAAGCACTACAAACATTTAATGGTGGAAATTGGTATGGTTGGAAAAAAGAAGATGAAAATGGAGATGTTATTCCTAACCAAGATCGTATGCAATATAAATATATTAAAATTATTAAAGATGGTGCTGAAATGCCAACTGAAAATGAAGTAAATGCAAAAATTCAAGAATTAAAAGATGCAGAAGAAGAAAAAGAAAATAATAAGGCATCAGGCAAACAAAAACTAAAAGATTTAGGATTAGATGACGATGAGATTAATGCTCTACTAGGAGTCTAAAATGCAACTTTCCAAACATTTTAAATTA
>MDTD01175932.1_pt1 | contig 33623 bp, 25 predicted proteins | sample 811221 | NCBI WGS metagenome assembly MDTD01 (sample SAMN05326646, study PRJNA326480) | marine metagenome | isolation source: seawater | place: Pacific Ocean: South West | collected 2011
AAATATGTTGAAAATACTCCCTGTTTTTCGACATAAAGATTTCTCAGGATGCTCGTTTCCAAGTCTCCTGGGTAGAGGGATTGAGGTGAATTTATTTAGCCTCTTTGCGCCATTTAGATGGAACACTTGTTCATTATATTTTTCAATATCCCATATCTCAAATAACAAAAAAAATTGATGTCAGCGGCTGCTTCATTTACCAGTTTTGAATGGGTTGAATCATCTTATGACGCGGTTTATTTTGAGGCTAAAACGTACCCCTTACGGCCGTTTTAAATAGTATAAAATTAATGCGCTCGGGGAAGTATCCCCGGCGCGTTATTTGAGTTTGTTTTGTTAATACCTTATCTGATCTTTGCCAAGAAAATATATATAATTTTCACGGTATATTCCTTTGGCGATTTCCTTTTGGATTGCGACATGGTCCTTGGCGGCATCACGACTGCGTCTTGCACTCCAGTAAGTATTCAGGAATGCAATCTTTTTGAGAGCGAGATAGTGCAGTACGGCATTAGTCCTGACAGAATCCTTCATGAGAATACTGTCGCAGACATAAACGCATTTCTTGCCCTGTGCCAGTCTATCTAATTTATCCAGATCATCCGGATAAACCTTGGCAGCATGGAACGTACGGAACTCGTGCCACTTGATATTAATTATACCACCAGCAGCATAGCCGAGATCGTATAGTTGCACGAATGCAACACCGATCACGATAACATACACAACGGCATCGTATTTTACTTTATCAAGTATACAGAGCAAGCCCACTACGATCAAGTACCACACCGGCCAGGTGAATCTACCACACGCCCGGAATATGGAATACTTGTCCATTAGGAATGCTGGTAAGTTGACACCGAACAGAAAGGTATCATTCCATGAAATCACCGTACCGAATGCCAGTAATGAAAACACTACCATCATCAGCAATGTAAACATGTGACGTTTTAACCACGTACGGTCATGTAACCGCTGAATTATAAAAGGGCTCAACAGCAACGCTAGTAATAATACACCAGCGCCAAGATAGGCCATCCCTTCATGCTGTCCTTCAGTGTAGAACGGCATGGGCTTAACCAGGTTCCCATGCAGGAATTTCGAAGGGTTAATAAACGTATTCAGATTGCTGTTGTTGAGGGTACACCAACCGACGCCATCTGCAACCTTTAAACTGAAGAATCCAATAAGGTACAGACTCGGAAGGGTATATACCATAAATACAATAAATGAATACCCTCCATATGCGATAGCATTAGATGAAGCCAGAGAACTAAGCTTACACTCAAAATTACGACCAGACTCACTAAGGCCCTGCCACATAAATTTAATGGTTTTCACACCAACAATCGCCACACACATAATCCAGAGATAAGGATGGATTAGCAAGGCAATAGTTACCAGTCCCCACTGAAGCCACAGATTCATTTCTTTCTTGTAGAAATAAATCCATAACGCCATGAGGATAACCCAGTGAGAGCCCAGGGCAATATGGAACCCGACCCGGTATAGCATAATGGGGGCAGTGACCATAACTATTGTACCGATTGCAACTATGGCACCACGTTTTACAACTTGCTGTAAAAGCAATACCGCGAATATGCCTTGTAATACAAAGTTCAGCATAGTTAATATGCCGAAATAATGGAAAGAGTCAGGCAGTATGCCGCGTAGTAACTTACACGGCACTGCATATAGTGGTGCAATATCCGCATATGTAGCCGACTGGAAGGCCGGGTACGTAACGGTATTAAACAAAGTGAGCGGCCAACGCCACTTATCGTTTTTATATTGGAACCACATCGTGTTATGATGAGCGGTGTCCTGTCGGGCCGCGATCATCCAACTTGAATCTGTCACATCCAGAGTAGCTGGACTGCAGATATACAGAAACATCGTAAGCCCCAAAAGGCCTCCGAGAATCCAACTATATTTTTTCATCTTAATTCTCCTGCAGTGATACGGCAGGATATTTCCCCGTTTTTTGAAAATAATAGAAGCGAGAGGCAGAACAGTATCTACCTTCGCTCCGTCTGTATAGCGAAAAGTTTTGTTTAGAATTTCAAGCCTGAAACTTCAACATAAACTTGACCGTCATCATTCAACTGAGCAGAATACTCGATTGGAACTTTATTGCCGTTGATCATCAAATCAGCGGATGAATATGACTTCTTTATATTTTCATCGATTTTATTGCTACGGATATTTTCCAGCGAAAACTTTGACCTTGCCATGGCCTGGTCAACCATTTCGACAGTCTTTTTCGCGTTGGCATCTTTGACTGCCTTGGCTTTGAGATCATCGTAAGTGATATTCAAACCGATAACATCAACCGGAATCTTAGTTATCTTCTGGAAAAAGACCGGGGTTAGCTGTTTGCGAAATTCACCTTGGGCGATCTCGATAACCGTATCTTTGACAACCTGGTCGCTACCTTTTGGTGCGGACTGGCCACAACCGGCGATAAATACACAAGTAAACGCTGCGACTGCGTAAATAATAAGTTTCTTCATGATATATTTCTCCTTGATTAATACTTTACTTTTTTCTTGAGGGCCAAAGCCATGATGGAGGTCCTCCACCGTTCTTGGCGCTGCTGCTCCAGGCAATCATGCTGCCAGTTGCTGCTCCCACACACAACCCGAGGAGCCCTGCAATAATCAAACCAATCCAGCCTCCGACAATGAATCCTAATATTGCCCATAGCCAAATAGTTTTCTTTATTTCCTTTTTCAAATAAATCCTCCAGCTCCTTTATCAACTTTATCATAATAACAAGCGTTTTTTTGAAATGATAAACCCTCCTCTATTTATGGTTAGCTTTCTGTGGAGCAGGCATAAAAAGAGGCACACCCCACTGCGCCCCATCAGAAGTATACCACTACTCGAGAAGACACGCAGACAGAATGTGCCCAAAATATGGACACAATCATCCGATGTCGTCTTCTCAATGAGATGTGGTATTTTCTGATGGGGACGAACTATGATTGTTAAATTTTAAATAAGGTTATTTGAGTTACAATTTCTCCTTGATTGGTTAATAATTTTAGAATATATCACCTTGTTTTATAAAATGCCAGTTCCAACAAGATGAAAGAGAGCCCGGACAGCGTCTTCTTGAAGACTGTGGTATTTCCTGATGGGACTGTCCGAACTCAGATATTATTTGAATTTCTTGATTATTTTATCAACCTCATTCATCATGGACTCATTTTGCAGGATGGATACTTCTGCATAGACCAGGGCAATTGCCGCTAAGTCATCAATAAGTCCACCTGGTACAAAGTCCGGAATCAGGTCGAACGGGCATATCAAATAACCCAGCACTGCGACAATAGCGATCTTCGCATGAAGCGGAACGTCTTTACTTTTCAGCATGATATACAGCATCAGGACCTTTCGCAGTGCGACATTACCAACCAGCTTGAATATTTTCTTCAGCTTTTTCAGCAGTTTTGCCGACGAGTAATATTTTGCATACTCTTTGAACATAATCTTTCCTTTTATTGTTTTTTCGCTTCCGAAGCGCAGAGCGCGAAGGTTGAAGCGGTTTACCGCCGTCCGTCGTACGGACTTATGCGAGAGCGAAGAGTTTGGCAAGGCCGCGATAGCACTGATCGGAACGAGCCGGGGAATATTTCTTGGCAAGCTCGGTGAAGCTATTGTACAAGCTCCAGAGGTTTTGCGGCCTGAATTCCTCGTGCCGGGGTTCTCGGAACTCATTAAGTACCGGTAGTATATCGCAACTCGCGATGACCTTTTCCTCGGCTGCTTGAACAGTCAGCAGTTTTGCTCCGGTGATGGAGATAGGTCGCAGTTTCATTTCCGCGACGTTATCCTCCAACCTTTGGAACTGATAAGATAGGTTATCGAACGCATTCGGAATGAGTCCTTCAACCTCAATCCCGCTGGTATGCCGACGATGGATCGTGGTTTCGCCGCCGAAGCACAAATTGTCGCAGACAATTATGGTGAGCCCTGCTGTTATACCAAGTGCCATACTCTTGTCGTGCGAGTTTCTGAACCCAATACAACGGGAATATTCCGGATGGCCTTCCGGATGAAAGCGCAGAACCGCGAACATTCTGGTTCCAGCGGGATTGAGGCCGTATTCTTCTGATACGACTTCATAACCGCGCTTAGCGGTCTCTTCACAGACCAGTTCCGCAACTTGACGGTGCGGCACCGGTTTCCAACTGCTGGTAGCCTTGGGTGTCGGCACGAAAGCCAACTCGTCGCGGGAAACTCTGGTCGCCCCGCAATGCAATAATAGATTACTCATGATGATATCCTTTCTTTAACTGGCCAATTGTAAGAACACTGACCTTGCTTGTTTATGATGCCACTGTTTACACTTTGATGCATACGGGCAATCGTTGCAGAAATACGAAGTCTCAGCCGGAAGGAATATTCCGGTATTGACTGCACGTTCCACTGCAACAGCTATCGCCTCAAACCTGACGAAGGCATCCTCATCGCGTTTTGTATAGAACTGACCAAGCTGAGGATTTTTAGTCTTGGTTATCACATCAAACCGAAAATCCGGATTGATGTGATGTTCTCTGCTGTAGGCATAACAGAAACAGGTCGCTTGCAGATCACGTTCAACCTTGTCAGTGCTCCAGCGACAAGCTGAAGTTTTCCAGTCAACTATGACCGGTTTATTCGCTTCCGAAATCAACAGGTCATATTCCCCGATTAAGTTTTTACTTAACCCGGGAACTTTGACCTTGAACGGGACGGCTACACCGACCACGTTCCGGAAGTCGCTCCAGCGTGCCAACAGTTCATCGAGCATGTCGGCAGCCTTACTGACCATTGAGTCATAAGTCTCCCCGGTCTTGAAGGTCAGATTTTCAATCTGATCACATTCCAGATGAAAGACCGATTCGAATACCTCGACGATCTCCGGCTTGTTCAGGCATTGGCCTTTGGCCGCAACGAGAGCCTGTTCCGATGCCGCTGCATGAAATGCCCGACCAAACGGCAGGACTGCAGAGGTATGTTCAGCTTCCGCTTTACAGACGTATCGGAAATAATACTGCAACGAACAAATATTCAGATAACAGTTAATCGCCGAATATGACCAGTGTGGTTCTTTTCTGAGAGTTGCTAGGTTTTCCATCGGATTACCTCCTTATCCGGCGCGTAATGCCGCGTCGCTTTTCTTGCCGGACACGATATCGATCAGATTGCTGCACTGCTGTCTGGTCAAATTCTGTACTTCCCGGACGTTATAACGACTGAGTAGATCGGCAATAGTCCACCCGGCTTGCCGGGCCAGGTCCAGCAGGTATTTGATTTGCTTACTGCTGGCGTATTCGACCTTGTCTGGAGTTTGCGACGAAGCTGGCATCCCAGCCAAATCGTTAAGCTCTGTCTCGACCGAATTACGTACCATCAGGAACGTGCTGTGAATCCGTTCCCGCAGTTGCTGTTCGGTCAAACCATCCGGCAGTTCAACTTCCACCGAAGCATGATAGCTCTGACTTGAGTATTCCTGTTCGGCCGGAACCTTCTTTGAAAATGAAGCATTGAGTTTGAGCATAGTTACCTCCTTGAAAATAGAAAAGCCGCTACCGGTATTACCCAGTAACGGCATGTTAAGTATATAGTTAATTGTCTTCTCCGCTTCCGTAGCACATAGTGCGGAGCATGAAGCGGTACATCGCAGCGGGTCGTTCCCGCTTAGAAGCCGCTGACGGTCTTGAGTTTTTCCAAGATATCGCGGGTTGATTTGAACTCGCGTTCCTGCTGTTTGACCTGCTTCAGTGCGGCCTTCGCTTTCTTTTGCAGGTCGTTGGCATAACTGATTGTGTTGCGCGCCTGCAGTTTGAGCTGATTGATTCCAACAAACAGCTCATCGAAAGGGTTGGCAACGTCATGGTTGACTACTTCGAGCCCACTATTGTTTTCGTTTGGCATATCTTTTACCTCCTGTTTTGAATTTTCGGCGTTATCCGGTTCTACCGCACCGGGACATTCCCGATTAACAGCTTTGATTACTTCCTCTGGTGTCATTCCGCCGTACAGCGACATGAAGACGAATACATCATTCCCGCGACCTGTTGCCAGAATCGGGTTTACTCCGCCTGGACAGAAGCTCAACTTGTTGAAGCCAAGATCTAAAGCCTTCAGTAACGGCTTTCGGCTCATCTGGACAACCGTATCATCCGGACCGGCATATTCAGCTTCAAGCTTGACATGTTGCGAGTCTAGGTTTTCCGAGAGAAAACGGACATCCTTACCGCTGGCATAGAGATGAACAACTTCATGTTCGCTCTTGCATTCCAACGGCGGCAGCGCAGATTTGAGATAATCTGCATTCTGCTCACTGATAGCCAGCGAACACTCGCTTTCTTTCGGAATCACATGCTGATACTGCGGATAGGTTCCGGCTATTCCCTTGACCGAATATATCCACGGTCCAACCGCAATCTGGCAGTAGCACTTACTCTGCGTGATGATTCCATCCTGACCAGAGAGTAACCCGGAGCTTAACACCTTTGTGTTCGGCAGAATAACGTTCTGCTTAACTCCGGTTATACCCTTGAACCGTACCAACTGCTTGCCATCAGTTGCCACAATCGCATCTGGCTCCAGAAAAACGCCGTTAAGCGTTCGGCGAGAGTCGTCCCGAGATGCAATCGGCAACGCCAGCGTGATCGATTCCAGGACCTCTGCCGTAATCTTATCCGGCTCCGAATTATAGACCGGCTCAGTCGGCCAATCCTTATCCGGTATCCGCATAAAGGTATGTTCGACGTTCTCATACTGAGCCAGTATTTTGTCCTCCTGAACGTCAAAAGCAACGTTCCCGTTTTTCCGACTGCCCTTGAGAAACTCCCGCAATTCCTTGAAGTCGATCAGAAAACTTCCGTCTCCGGTCGCATCTTCAAGGCTTCTGGAGAGAAATTCCGTAAGATTAGTTCCAGTCATCCTGACCTTGCCATCTGCAGCGGAAACCCTGACCGCAGCCAAGACCGGAACAGACTTCCTTGTGGTCATAACCTTAGCTAACCCAGCCAAGGCATCCTTGAGTTCTTTCATTGAAATGACAATTTGCATTTGCTTTCCCTTTCGTGTGAATTGATTAAAAATTCCCCAAGATACCCCGATAAAAACAAACCCCAGGATCTCCGTTTTCGGAGCTCCTGGGGCAGTATATTGGGGATGCTAAATTGGCTGAAGAAGTACTAAATCAGCCTGTACTCATATAGATAATATATTCGTGAAATCAGATGATCTACATATGGTAAAAACTCCCAAACACTAAAGAGTGTTCCGAGGGTTCAAATCCCACATGCTCCGCCATTTTCTTTTATAACATTTTCTCTACGAATTATTAAACGAAAATTTCCGGCCACGCATATCCCTTTGTTTCAAAGGCTTTTGCGCGTCCAAAGCTGTTTTGACGTTGTCACTGGCCAGCCATGAAAACACCCGATTTTCTGTGAATTTTCTCTCTGATCCGCCGAAATTCTCTAGCGGGTGTTCCGAGGCAACACCTTGGCCAAATGCAGTTAAATTGTTGATTATCATTGAATTAATGTCAAATTGCAGTTTTGCCGAGTTGCAATCCCGCGCGCTACCTCAATCGTCGCAAAACACAACTCTTCCAACCTCAAATAACTAATAACGTCAGGAAATAGGGTTAAAACGCTTCCAGTTCTTTGGCTACATCGTCCACGTTGCTGTAAGTTCAACTGATATTATCTTTCCCTTCAGCCATAGCAGACTCTGCCATTAATGTCCTAGTTGGGACTTCTGCCTGTTGGATGGAAACATACTTTACGATTGAACACTCTGGAATACTTCTTTTTCTTCAGGATATAGAAACTTACCGTCAGTGTCCAATACGTCATGGAAATATAAATCAGGTTTTCCTTTTGACTCATTCCATCCCCATGGATAAATCGTATTTGACTTGCCCACGACAAAACCCCAGTTAATTGCGGAAATATTGTTTTCCTTAAGTATTGGCAAGCAGTCTTTAAATGTGCTACCATTTGTTCTTGCCATATATTCAGAACAAATAACAGGTTTATCTTTTGCCAGTAATTTGATGAAATGAATTTTCATCTTCAAGATTTCCGGATTTTCGTAATCATGAAAAGAGACAATATCACTATTTTCAATACTGAATTGATTTAAACTAAAAAAGTCCTCGTCAAACCTCCAGGCTGCACAAGTCAAGGGATGCACCGGATTAACCTCTCTTGCCCATGAGAAAACTTTCTTCAGTAATGGCAGTGATAAATCAGCCCGGAATCCACCTTTATTTAAGTGATCGCCTGATGCCCCGTTGCCGGGTTCATTATATAAGTCCCAGGCTAAAATTCTATCATCGTCTTTGAAATGACTTAAAATTCCTTTTACATATTTCTCCAACCGGCCCCATTCTCCCGGATTATCAACAACTTTGGGGCCTGGTGATTGAACCCAACCGGAATTGTGGATAAAAGGTTTTGGGTCGGGTTGTTTTCCCAATTTAAACTCAGACCGATGACAGTCATCGAAAATAACAAACATCGTTTTAATATTATGTTTGTCCGCAATTGATAAATACTGGTTGATTCGAGATAAGAACCCAGCCGAATCGTCTTCCCAAAGCAGATCATGCAGGTAAACACGCATCAAACTCATACCGATGTTTTCCGCCCATTCAAACTCCTGGTCAATTGTTGCCGGGTCAAAACTGTCTGCCTGCCACATTTCCAATTGATTTATTGCAGTTCGCGGAATATAATTTGTGCCAAATCTCCAGTAATTGTTCATGATTATTTTTCCTTAATTTTTTTGTAGTGATAATTTTAAAACTATTAACTTAGATATATTTGATTCCAGCTTGATTCATTTTATTTCTGAGTTAGTAAAAAGTCTTCCATATGCAGGGAATACCCGCGAATCTGGGCCTTGTCCCAGGCGTCATCAACAATGTAGTTGACGATATATATCTCGCCGTCGGGAAACTGCACCCAACCGGAATACCCGGTATCGGAATGAGGCGAGCGGTCAAAATCAATCGGGAGGATTCTGATACGAGCTCCGCGTCGTCTGTCAGTCAAAACCGATTCCCGGTCAGTAAGGACTGCCAGCAGGTTTTGAGTATAATGCCCAACCCAGCCTCCGCCTCCCGGCATCAGGCGGCAAGTCAGCAGCATTTGTCCGTTGTTCAGCCATCCGGTTGTCGGTCTGTGACAACCGTTGACCGGGAAATCAAGAATTTCACCCCAGGTTTCTCCGTTGTCTTCCGAAATAACCTTTTTACAGTCCATTCCCAGCCAGGAATTTTCCCGCATAAAAGCAACAACTTTTCCATCGCCCAGCGGCAGCAGGGATCCTTCACACAAGTTCAGGTCAGACGAGGCGGCAACCGTAACCCGCTGGCTCCAGGTTTTTCCCTGGTCATCCGACCAGTGCAGGAATTCCGTCAGTTTTTCATTGACACAATAATGTGAGGCCAGCAGCCAGCGGCCATTATCCAGTTCAATCAACTTGTCCGGCACAATCCCGCGAGCCGGGGTCGGAACTTTTTCGCTCCAGCTCTCGCCATCATCAGAGGAAAAATAGAGAAAAATCTCACAGCGTGAAGTTTTCTCTTCTCTAAAGGATTCGTCAGCTTCATCGTCCTTTTGCGCCCGGTCAAGACTGATCACCAGACGGCCGTCGGAGAGTTTTGAAATACGGGCACAATTATAATGATATGAAAGGCTCCCGGTTTCCTCGGTCAGGGGATACTTCTGGCTCCAGGTCCGGCCGCGATCAACCGATTCGATCAGCATAATGCAAGAATGAGAATGGTCGCCGTGGTGCGTGCATTCTGTGAAAACGCAAATTAATTTTCCGGAGTCAGTTAAAACGACATCCGGCCATGCCTCGTAGAAGTCCGGATCATTACTTATGGTAAATTTTTGTATTGTCATTGCTAAAACGGGTCCTTATTTTAAAGATATGTTTTTTATTACTTTTCCATCAGCCTGAGTTAACTCAAAATCGACTTGCCCGAAACCTGTCGGCAATGATCCGCTTAGTGATTCGAGATGTCCTAACTGGGGATCACAGCGCAAATTTTGTCCCCCGGCTTCGGTCGGGCGCAGTCCGGCCACCGAGGCATAGAGATGGTACAGGACATGGGAGCTCCAGGCGTGGCAGTCGGAACGACTCGGTTCGGGCGATTCCAGTAGCGTTTTCAATCCTAGCGGCTCCATCTCATACCAAAGTTCAAGGCGTTCAAAGAAGGCATCGGTGCGGTGATGTTTGATGGCCGCTTCCAGATAATAGAAACTGAAATATACCGTCGTTTTCACCATGGGCATAGTGCGGCTGAACAGTGTATCGGCGACTTTTTCCGCAATTTCCTCAGGCATGCAGGGCGAAAGCAGCATCAGCGCGTTGGCGTGTTCACTGAACACTGACTTATCGGGAAGATCAGAAAATGCAGTTTCATCTTTACGATAAAAATACCGGAATATATTATTATAAAGCTGCTGTGACTTTTTCCGGAAACGCGCGGCGAATTCGGTTTCGCCAAGCATTTCGCACGCTTCAATGAACTCGCCCAAGACATAGAGGTACAGAGCATTGAAAATACAGGAAACGCCGCGCTCAGTCGGCGGTACGCCTTGTTCCCAGCCTTCGGCCCAATCAATAAAAAGCCAGCCACGTCCGACCTGCAATAAGCCGTCTTCGTTGACCATCTCTTCCAACGCCATCAGGCTGCGGAGCGCCAGCGGGAATATTCGAGAGGTGACCTCGGGCACGTTGCGCCAGCGGATATAATCGGCCACGGTCACAATATACAACATGGAAAACGCCGGAATAATCTGGCAGGTCCGAGCCGGATAAAGCGAAACGAAAAGACCTTCATTACGCAGGCCTTCCCCCCACAGCATGACCGCGTGATCCGCCAGACGCAAGTCTTCAGTCGTCACATAAGCGGTCAGCAACTGGAGACGCCCATCGCCGATATACATCAATTGTTCGTAATAGGGACAGTCCATAAACGTGTCATGCGCGCACATCTGCAGAGTTCTGAACGCCTTTGCCGCGAATTGGTCAAACCTACGGTTCCCGGTCTTCAAAGCCCCCTTCCATTCCAGCGGATAACGGTTCTCTTTCAGCCGAAAATCTTCGAGCCGCAAGGCTTCATTCGAAGTGCGGATCAGCAGTTCGACATAGCGCCCGGCACGATAGTCAATATTGAAAAAACGATTATGTTCGCCATTGGAAATAAAGCAATCATGGATGCCGATAAACCACTTGTCCTCGACTACATCACGCCTGCCTTTGGCTTTACCTTTCTGGTCAATAAACAAACCCTCGGCCCAGGCCACCCGGATATGACTGCCAGCCCCCCGGGAGGTCAGCAATTCGTAATCCGCACAGTAGTAGTCATCCAGTTCCAGCAGGATGCGCCGGACACTGTTTGCCGGAACCTCCAGACCGTATATTGAATTTATTACACTACAAGAAGCCGGATAAATGGTATGTTCTTCACAGTTATCGATATGCCGGATTTTGTAATTGCTGACCGGTTGGCGGCAGAATGGCGGCAGCGGAGATGGCGAGAGCCTGCGACACTGGCAGGCTGTTTGGCGGAAGGTCCAGGCATCGGCACCTCGTTCCATAGAAAGCGGCTCTTGATATTCTTCAATCACCGGCAGTCGTGAATCAAACGTCAAAACGCCGCCGACACACTGAAAGTGAGGCAGGTCCTGACGTTTAAAGCTATACCTGGGTTCCCGGCTACAGCGCCAAGGAGCGGTCCCGGTATCGAACACGTTTTCCGGCATATCAGGCGCGGTACAGAAAAAACCGTTGGGCCGTTCCACCCGGCTGAGCGGCGCGCAGCCCTGATAATCGACAACCAAAACTTCCAGGACATGACTGCCCGGCACCAAGTTGAGTTCGAATGTTTCGTAAAACACCTGTTCATGCGTATATTGAACGGAACTGCGAGCCGTCATGATACCATTGAGTATAATAATGAAACCGGGGATCGCGGCAAAAGCAACCCGACAATTCAGGTTCATTTTCATTTGCAGTTCCAGCCGGTAGACCGCACTACCCTCGAACGGCGACTCCAGCCAGACTGCCCGTTCCACTGGAATCATTTCAAGCTGTGATATATGTTTTACTTCTTGATCCATTAAAGCCCCTTGCTAAAAAAGTTACACTGGTCAAAGACCGGTAAATTCCGAATAGTAAACATTACGGCGGTCATCCCAGGAAAAAGCGATAACGCCACGCTCCTCGTCAATAAATCCCTCCGGATAACAGCACCAGGTCTCGGAGTCGTCAACCAGTTCAATCTTTTCCCGCCAGGAAAGCATATCATCGTGGCTGATCCACAGCTCCAGCGGTGAACGTCGGGCCGGGTTTGGATTATGAATCAAGTATATGTTTCCGCCGGAATCTTTCATTATCCTGGCCTGAGACATCGCAGATGGAATTTCGGTCGGAACCGGATCGGTCCAACTTATCCCGCCATCATAACTTCTTGATTCATAGATCCACGGTTTGCCAATGCGGAGCAGCATGACAAGCGTTCCGTCACTGAGATCAACCAGCTGCGGTTCACAGAAAGAAAGATCTTTCCTTTTACCGATTCTTCCAAATAAGCGCCAGGAACCGGTTGTAAAAGGATCACCTTCATTAATGATAATCCCGCAGTATTCTGTACAGATCTGTCTGTGCCAGTCCGGGAGGCTTGGAGAAGGATCAATTATTTTTCCGGCAACAATACAATCTTTATCACCAAAAGGTGGTGCCCACTTTTCCCCGTCATTTTCATGCCAGGAAACTGCCGCAATCAATTTATCTTTGACCTTTATCATTGAACGAACCTGTACACATGTGAGGCATCCGGCAAGGTTGTATAAAGATGAAAAGGTTTTTCCATTATCCTTACTTACGCTCCAATATGACTGTAGATCAAGGGCATATCCGGTATCAGGCGAATAAGTATTCGGAAACGCATACAGGCTGTTCCCATCAACATAAAGCTGAGGCGTGAACATGCCCCTTACCGGATGCTGGAACAGGATACGCTCCGGTGTCCAGGTTAGGCCGTTGTCGAAACTACGGCTGTATTTGGTTACATTGGCATTATCCGGCTCCCGGCTCCCGCCTCCGGTCCAGCAAAAAAACAGGGAGTTGTCTCCGCATTTTCTAACCGCGGCCTGAAGCAGCAGCGGATTTTCTTCGTCTCCACATGAAACCTTGACCGTATTTACTTTCTTGTGATATGTTCTCATAAATTAACCGGATCGCGTAAAGGACGACCTTAAATACCTTGTTCATTCAAATATTTATGTTGGGCCGGGAATGTATGAACTAAAGTCTGCCGACTGAGGCGATAAATTTCAGTTTCGTCATGCCAGCCCCTTCAGGTTATTGTTAATCACAAGCAGCTCTCGCTTTCCAGGACCTCAAACGCCGGAGCAACACTAGTTCGTTTTTTTTCCAACTCATTAATTACCAGAGAAGAGTCAAGTTCTCGAGGCGTACAGTCTTCACTAATACTGATCGCCGCTGTTGTCCCGGCAGCTTCCCCGGTACTCATACAGGTTTGCTGAATCCGGAGCGATGACTCGGCAAGATGACCGGCGGAGATACAACGCCCGCCCATCAAAAGATTGTCAATGCCCCGGCATACAATACAGCCATATGGGATATCAAAATACTCTTTATTATCACGCAGTATTTTAGCACGTTCAGCGTATTTACGGTCTTCATGGGCCACCGCCGGTTTGCTGTAACTGTCCGCTGGCCAAACGTCAATTTCCCAACTGCTTCTGGCAATTGAATCGGGGCGCTTTTTAAAGCTCCAGGCATCATCATCACTGACTCGATCAATCCCTTGCAGCCTGCGGCTGGAACGTACCCCGATGTGGTTGGAGGTGTCGAGCAGATAGGCGTTCTCAAATCCGGGCACACTGCTGCGGTAAAAGTCCGACGCTTCCATCGCCTGCTTGCGCCCGTTGATTTCAGCCCGGCTGATCTGAAACGGATCCAGCGGATCGGTTTGTAATATCCTGCTTATCACAGACATTCGCTCGCATCTAGGCGCGGGCAGGCGCCAGACGTCAGATTTTATATAACCGAGCAGACGATTCATTTCGGTAATGACCGGTTGAGTGTATTTTCCTGCTTTTACTGCTGCCTCAAGGCGGCCTCGCAGACAATTCATAGTCTCATCAGAACAAAAATCCAAAGGCTCGGATGACACCCCGGCCATGCGAAACACCTTGGTCAAGGCCATAGCATAAGGGTTGATTCCATCACCCTGCTCAAAACCTACACCTGCCTGGGCCGCGACGATACCATCGCCGGTACAATCGATAACCCGTTTTGCCAAAATTGCTTTGCGGCCCGATTTCATTTCCGCAATAATCCCGGAGGCAACTCCATTATCAACAATTGCGGTTGAAGTATGGACATGAAACAAAACTTCAACCCCGGCTTCCGCAAGCAGATAATCCCATGCGTGCTTGGCTAGTTCCGGTGAAAAACTACCATTATAGTGTCCGGTTGATAAATTTGCCGGTTTCCGCAGATAAGCGCCGTCATGTTCTTTCATCCATGCTGCGAACTCATGCCAGATTCCCTGAAAATCCACCGTGTTTGTACTCAGGATAACACAAACGAGTTGCGAGACCAGTGCCCCGCCGCAAAAACCGTCTTTTTCAAGCAGAATAGTTTTTGCCCCCATGCGTGCCGCCGCGATTGCCGCGGCACAGCCAGCAGGCCCCGCCCCGCAAACTGCAACGTCATAAGTTCCCAACACTTCAATATTTTTTCCCGGCTCTTTGATATACATTGATTTAACCATTATTTATCTTTTTTTCCAGCGACACTTCATGTTACCCACAAATCTTCAATATAAATATGAACAAAAAACGACACGCTAAACTTACTTGTATTAACTTACGCTCTAATTATTATACAATATCGCGCAAAGAACGACAAACAATATCATGTTCCTTCAAATATTTCAGTTGGGCTATAAATGTATGGATCGAGGTCTGCACATTGAGATGGAGAAATTCCGGTACGCCGTGCCAGGTCAGCACCACCGGGGTATCATCGGTCAGAGCGGCCATGGCTTTATTGAAATTATCATTGCCTTCCTTGATGACAAAAGATCCGGTTGACAGCGGATCATCCAGCCCCGGGCGTACTGCCGCTTCCCGGATAGTCCTGGCGACCTTATAGCCGCGCCGCGCCAGAATCTCCCGGCACTCACAGGTTTCCGCTCCGCCAGGGTAAGCAAAAGAAACCGGTTGGGCAAGACCGCAATCAGCCATTTTTTGCTCAAGCGAAACAATATCTGCCTCCGCCTTCTCCGCAGGAGTTTCCGGCATAAAAGAATGTGCCGCAGTATGGTTGCCAATCTCAAAACCCATTTTTTCAAGTTCGCGAACTTGTGCCCAGGACAACTGATATACGCTGTCACCCGGCCATTCACAGATAAAAAAGGTTGCGCCGAAGCCAAATTCTTTAAGCAACGGCGCCGCCACCGACAGATGCGATATTACTGCGTCGTCAAACGTCAGAAAAGCCGTTTTCATGCATATACCATTTCCATATTCGCACGCATCCACTCGCCGACTTCTTCCAGTATCCGATCGGTCTCTGGCGTAAATCTCCCCTCCGGGGTCGGACCGACGTTAAGCAGCAGATTTGCGTTATTTCTAACTCCCGTGAACAGTTTCTCGATGATTACCTCTGGCTCTTTCCAGTTATGGTCATCGTGCTTATATCCCCAGGTATCATTCATGGTAACCGGGGACTCCGCTACATCGATCTGCTTATCGACGGCGGCTTCGTTGTCGCCCAAAGAACGGTAGTCGCCATAGCCGTTGCCAATCCGGCTGTTGACAATACAGTCCGGCTGGATACTTTTCACCATCTCTTTCAGTTCTTTTGACTGTTCCGGTGTAATTTCTCGAGGACAGTCAAACCAAAGCAAGCCGATATCACCATATTGCGTTAACAGCTCTTTGACCTGAAACATTGCCTTGTTATTGAAATAACGGGAAAACTGCTTGCTTGAATGATCCGGAAAATCCCAGTTATTGCCCCACGGCATAATGTAATTATTCATCGGCATATCCTTCCCTGGGTCGGCACCGTCAGGTTCGCTCCAGTCCAATGCATGGGAGTAGTAAATCCCCGGGGTTATGCCGTTTTTGCGACAGGCGTCGACCAGTTCACGAAGCGGATCCCGGCCGAATGGTGTCATATCCACGACATTATAGTTGTTGTACTTCGTGTGATACATGGCAAAGCCATCGTGATGTTTAGCGGTAAAAACCAGATATTTACATCCGGCATTGCGCGCCTTTTTCGCCCACTCGTCGGCATCGAATCCGATGGGATTGAATTGAGCCGCCAACAGCGCGTATTCCCGGATCGGGATGCGGTAATACGATTGCAGCCATTCGCCGATGGTCGGCATGGTCTCGCCTTTCCAGCGCCCACCGGGGATAGAATAAAGTCCCCAATGGATAAACATCCCGAACTTTGCGTTCATAAACCATTCAATATTTTTGTTATTCATTATCATTTTCCTACAAGTAATATTTGTGAATAAAGATGTGGTTTACGGAAGGGGTCCCCATTTACCTGGGGAATATTGCAGGCATTAAGCTTGCAAGGGGCCGGGGCCGGGGCATCGCGGTCCATAACTTTGACCGCCAGGCCGAAGGAATTTTCCGCACTCAACTGCAACGGCTTCAGAAAATGCTGAGAGAAGGTCGTTTGATATATGCGCCGATTACCTTTGGCGGAAAAGATACATTTGATTTCCGGAACCGTTATATCTGAAAGGAACGGATCGAGGGCTCCTCCGGTGAACTGGATATCCGGAGCAAGGCGGCGATATGTAATCGCTTTATCCGTCGACACCGGCAACATTTCGTAACTGAAATCATTGCTGTCATAGCCGATAATCCCTTCATTAAACTTTAAGGGCGCGTCATAGAACGCATCAAAGAACAACTGGACTCCTTCGTATGTATATAACCGCCCCGGAGGCGTCCCTTTAGGTGGTAGAACGATTTTATCATCCTTGACTGTAATCCGGACAAACAGCTTGTCTTTATTCCAGGCCAACTGCAGTTTTGCGTTAAGGTCATTTTTACCGGCATATTTGAGGTGCTGCCGCTGTGCCAGGCGTTCGAGCCCGACATACGGTATTTCAACTGCCGGAATTTTTTGCCAATCCACCTGATTTCCGGAATACTTTACCGGCAAAATCGAGAAACTGAATTTCCGGGAGAATTGTTTTCCGTTCTCAGTTTTAACCGCGACCGGAATTACTACGTTATTAAACTTATCATAAGAGATCGGCTGTTTCAGTTTATAGTCTATCGTACGGGATTCCAGCGGGGACCAGGAATATTCCCGCGCCGGTGCGCCGGCGATTGAAATACTGGTCTTCAGAGCCCTGGAAAACCGATTCTTAATTACCAGCTTGACCTCGGTCGGGGACAATATTTTGACATTGACATGAATCGGGTTTTCGCTTGCCTCCGATGAAACCGTCGCGTTTTTAATTGCGTCGGCCAGTATTTTTTTCTCTTTGAGACGGAGGAATATCGGGAAGTTGGACAGCGGCAGAAGGTAGCGTCCGTTTTCCATGACCGCAGTACAATGATTCCCCATCATGTCAATTATCTCCGGCTTGGAAGATCCGAAATTCAGCAGCATCTCCGTGCCGGGAGCATAACCGCGGTCCATCTGCTCGGTAAACTTCCAGATAGCCGCAACGGCATTTCCCTTTCCGTCATCGAACAGATAGCATTTGGTTCCCGGAGAAAATTTAATATCCTCCAGAAAAGAGGAGTTGCCAAGCAAATCGGTCAACGCGGCCGAAGCAACTGACCAGGCATACGGCACTCTCTGGTCAAGCGAATATCTGAGCCACGGACAGGACATCAGCAAATGGTCGGAATATTTGTAATAAACCAGAATGCTGCGCAGCCATTCAGCCGCTCCAACGCGTTCTCCCCAGCCAAGGTCGTATGAGGGGATCTGCAATTGGGACATCCGGTCCTTTTCCCCAACCCCGCTCCATGGTGCAATATAAAATTCATTGACGATCAAGGGATAAAAATAACTCCCTTCGCGAATTTTGATTTTAAAATTGTCTTTAGTATAACCCAGTTTCGCCAGCCCGTCTATAAACGCCTTGAGATCCTTTTCCGTATCCGGCGCTTCAGGAAATGAGCGATAGGTATGAATATCCACCGTTTTAAACATGGTTTTCGGTTCAAGTTCACGGCACTTTCGCAACACGCTCAGAACGTCATGCCTGCCGCCCTTACCCATGTTATATGCGCCGAGAGGGCAATATTTGATCTTGGGATTGGCCGCTTCCAGGCCGCGTTTTACCGCAAGAACTAATTTCGCGAAGTCGGTAATGTTATGCGTACGAAGCGTGGCATACGCGGCTTGAGGTTCCGACAGCCCTTCGTAAAAAGTTATCCAGGGATGCTTTTCAGCGAAAGATTTCACCAACGGCTCCACCTGTTTGAAAAACGCCGGAGGATACTTCTTCGCCTTGAGGTAGGTAGTGTCGTTCAACGTCAGCTTCTGCCCGTCGACCACATGCCAGCGTATTTTTTTAGGAGAATATTGAACTTTCTGCACATACCAGGTGAGGCCGAAGTCGTCAAAACCGTATTTTTTCTGAATATCGTAGGCCTTTTTTGAATAGTCCAGCGATCCAGTCAGCGCCCCCATTCCCAGATTCCTGGCAAGGCTGATTTCCCGTTCTGAAAATTCACTGAAATTGGGACAACTGAACAGCCCGTGTAAATTTTTGTGTTTGGCAGTATTATCAGCATATTTGTATCGTGCCAAACGCAGAAAGTCGGTGAATTTATCTTTGCCACTGTTGAAGTCGACCCGGATAATGTTCAGTCCTTTTTTCCAGATCGAGTCCGGACCAATCGGAGCGGTAAATTCACCTGACTCAGAAAAAACCGCGTTGAATTTCTTCTTGAAATTTTCGCGACCGAAAAAGTCTTTCACTTGGACATCTGCGGTAAACTTTTGCCCCTTTGGCCCGCGAAACCGTAATCTACCGTTGACAGGGAGTCCGGCATCCACATTTTCCTGCACCGGACTGTTTGTTAAAAGCTCTATTCCGACGGGATTGCCCTGATAGGCGGTTGCGTTTTTGCCGAGTTCCAACTGCAAGTCATCAATAATGCAATTTGCGGTTCCAAACACTTCCACTCTCAGAGCCCTGGACGAGGTGGAAACAGTATGTTGGAAACGCTGCCAACCTTTCGAGCCACTACCCGAAAATGTACACACCCTTGGATTTGGGCGAACATATGTTTCGTATCTCACACCTGTTTTAAATGGCTTGCCGTCACGCGATTTAGCATAGAAACTGAATGTATATGGGGCATTGGCCCGAATCGGGATTAAAAAGGTACCGATCCGCATAGCATAGCCTCCGCGCCGTTGATTTTTTTTATATTCGCTGTCGAAACTGAAAGAAAATTTGCCGCTCCTGGCGTCACCCGAGTACAGCCCGTTCATAGGGTCCCCCTGCCTCCAGCCGGAATAATACCTGACTCCGGACTCAAAGGACGGATTCATCAGCAAGTTGCCTTGCTGTCGGTAGACGGCCACCTCAAATGCGTTGTTTTTTGTAAAATTAATACCCGAAACAACATTATCTTTTTTTTTGGAAACGGAACTCAAACCAGGCTTGATAATGATACCGCGTTCTTTCTCATAGTGCCTGGTACCCAAAGTCATGCATATCCGCCCAAATAATTTTTTGATACGGATATACTCTATATTTTTAAACTCAATACGCCATTCCACAGCAGGATCTCCCGCGCCGATGACGAAGCTTTTTGGGGCTCCATATTTTTTTTCAAACTCGCGCCAATTGGTCCTCTGCAGATAGATTCCGAGAATGTCAAGCGGTTTTCCGTTCAAAGTGAATTTGAGTCCCTGGATTACTCCCTTCCTGAAGAATAATGCACGAAATTCAGGATTCCGTTTTACCGGAACAGAGGTCTCATTCTGCCAGAAACACGCGATGTTGCCGTCAGGCAGAACTTCAAAAGTTTCGGTATAAGCGCCGGACACCGTTTTATTCATTTTATACGGAGCTATCCTTGTCAGTTTATTGCCGCTTATCTTTGATGTATATTTAAATCCGGCATAACGTGGAATCGACGGGTTAGCCATGGCTTTCAGACTGAACAATACTCTGCCATCAGCAATAAAGTCAGCGTCCGTAAAATGTCTGCTGCTGCCGTTGTTAAATCTTATCTCTTTGCCGCCGATACTGATTAGATCGGTGCTTTTGATTGACGGAATTACTTTTTTTACACTATCTGTCTGTTTCGTAAACGGGACATCGGGGGTCTTTATCGTATCAGCCGAAGCTGCAGATACCGATAAAACGAGACAAAAAAACCTTACACTGGTCAACTTCATGGAATCTCCTGTTGATTTTATTGGGAAGCTTTGATTGTTAATTGTATTATTTTACAGAATTACAATGAATTGGTGCAGATGGTACTGAAACTGTCATCAGCAATTTCGTCCGGGTTTACAGCCAAATATTTCGTTTTTATGAAAGTGAACCGCTTTGATGCGACGTGCCCATCCGCAAAAGAATAGTTGCTGTTTTGTCCATGCTGTGTAAGAGCGGAAGCGGATCCGCTACCTGTCCTCAAGCCGACTGCATCCGCACAGAAACGTGTTGAGTTGAAAACCCCCTCCCAGCCATTGACGTCCTTGCGGTGACGACCGCAAAGCTCAAGCACCAGAATAAGCTTCGATGCATCGCGTATTTTTGACTGCTTCAAGCCAAAACTGCCTACTGCGCAACTAAAGCCACCGCGATCAGTCCTCCAATCATTTGGCCCCATCCAGTTGTAACGGTATGCCGTCCGACCGAAAACGTCCGATTTAGCATCAAAGACCGGGCAGCTCAAGGACAGCTTGCTACACTTGCTTGAAGTGTCTCTTTTATGCTTTTGGGCATAACCGCCCTGCCAGAGTAGATACATCCAGCTAGTAGCATTGGAGTATTTCATACTGGAATATGAAGCCTCTCCGTAAAACGGAAACTGCTCGTTGTAGTCAGAGGCATAGAGTTGCAGACATGTTCCAATTTGCTTCATACTGTTGGCGCAGTAAATACTTTTGGCATGGTCCCTGGCTTTGTTCAGTGCCGGCAGAAGCATGGAGGCCAGGATTGCAATGATCGCGATCACAACCAGAAGTTCGATTAAAGTGAAGCTTTGAAGACTCTGCCCGTTTTTACTAGTTCCAGTTTTCATTTTTTCCTCCAGTTAATTTTATTGGATTCTTAAAAAAGTTCTATATTGATAATAACTTTAAAAGCATTTTATTTGAATGGATTTTTTTACAAAAAACATGGATTTACAATCAAAAACGCTGAAAATAATAATCAAACACGGCACATTTATAATTTTGACATTGACAAAGCCGGTCAAAGAATATATTATTATTTTGACAATCAGGCTAATCAGTCATTTTCACTGATATTTCAGGGGTATCTAAGAACAATGGTCGGGTTGTTATTTAAATCGCCACCGGAGAAGTTATTGCACCTAAACCCCGTATCTGGAGACCGATATGTTTCGTAATGACTGGTATAGAAATCAGTTAAAACTGAATGAACTAGTTGCAAGATTCGATCTTGATGTCATGAGTGTCGGACAGGCGGAAATCATTAAAGAATGGACAGGCATATATGACTTTAACAGCTATTGTTTCTATCGCCTTCACCTGCCACTGTCAGGAAAATGTCATCTTATCGATACTAACGGCATAACTGAAATGACCAATGGCAAACTTTATCTGATACCTCCACATTTGCCACTGAAGTTCAAATCCATTACTCCGTATTCTCATTATTACCTTCATTTTTCTTCAGCGGAATTATACAATATTCTTCCTCCTGATCAAGTTTTCTGTGAAAAGTACCAACGCCGAAGCACGATAATTAAAACCTTTGAACGCATTATAGCCGCTTTTTCCGAAACAACATCAAATATAAGTTGCTTTGAAAGTTTTGAAGTTCGTTTTCTAGTGGAACAACTGTTGGTCCAGTTTATTGATCACCACTACCTTGAAGCGAGATGCAGTGAATTCCCGGAGCAAAGATTCTCCAAGGTTTTGCAATACATTGAGGAACATATAAATGAAAAGGTTGAGATCAGTCAATTACGGAAAATCATAAATATGTCTTCCACCGACTTTATCGTCAAGTTCAATAATTACTTTGGAATGCCCCCGAAACAATATATTATCAATCGCAAATTATCGGTTGCCAAAAGACTTTTGATCAAAACAAGTCTGCCAATAAAGGAAGTTGCCGAGAGCTGCGGGTATCAGGATGAATTCTACTTTTCGAGAATCTTCAAAAAATATTTCCACGAATCCCCAAGGGACTTCAGAGCGAAAAAGTATTTATAATATTCCTCGTTGTAATGCGACTAAGCAAGTTTACACATGAAAATTCTTCAATGTGAACCCGAACAATTCCTTTTGTTCCTGCCAGCCGGTCGGGATTCCGGCGAACAGTTTGCCAAGGGATAGGCCGTTGGACTCTTCGCCGTTGATGATGGCGGAGACTATGTCCGGGGCCAGGGAGGTCAGGGATAGTACCCGCATGACATAGGGCCGTTTATAGCCCAGGCTTTCGGCCAGTTCGGTGACCGAGCCGACTTCTCCGGATTCCAGCTTGGCCCGCCAGGAGTGGGCGTTGTCGATGGCGCGGACCATGGGGCTTTGAATCGGACTCGGGCTGTCTGGATTGTCGCCTTCGAGGGGCTTGGATGTGGTGATCATTTTGTGACCGTTCTGGTGAATGGCTGAACTCTTTTTCCCAAATTGATCCTGAGTATGCTTTGGATGTTATAGAAATATACCTGAACTATGTAGCCAAACTTGGCTTGGATTTATATGATTATCACAACAATTACACTCAACTTATTACGCGTCTATTTGCAGAAGCTGAAGAATGCGAGGAAATAGACAGTGGAAAAATGTTACAGCGAGTGGTATCCTTGCAAGACTCTTTGCTAGCAAGAGGGGTTAACAATATTGATGACTGGCTTAAAGAGGCAGAACGCCCGTAAAGAAAAAGGACGTAATCACAAACGCCAAACTCAATACTGCTTATCTCTTTTACTGGGATTTGAGGAGTTTTAGGTTTTTCAGGTTGTGGCGGGAGCAGTCGGCCAGGAGGGTGACGAGTTGGTGGTGTTCGCTGGTCGGGGCGCAGTTGATCAGGAATTCGGCTTCGGGCATTAGGCGTTGGTAGCGGGACAGGAGTTTGTCAAGTTGTGACGCTGACTGGGCGTTGCCGTTGATGACGTAGAGGTATTGGTCGTTTTGCGGGGCCGGGATGTCGATGCGGACAACGTTTGATAAGTCCGGGGTTCCGGAACTGCTTGACGCGGTCGGGAGTTTTGTTTCGAGCAGGGTGGTTTCGACATAGGCGCTCATGGTGACGATGAAGAAGATAAGCAGCAGGAATACCACGTCCGTCATAGCGGACATGCTTTGAGATTCTTCGGCCTCTGGTATGTCGGGGAGCTTTAACATGATATCACCACGGAGGAAAGCGGAGTGGGTTGTTTAGCCACGGATATCACGGATGAACGCAGATTATATAAATACAGTTTTTTTATATCCGCAAAGCGGATTAAACAATCAGTGAAATCGGTGTGATCTGTGGCTGATTTCATAATTTGGTGGTCTTCTCTGAATGGATCATGGCGTTGATTCGGACTTTTTCGTAACCGGCTTTGGCGGCGGCTTCCATGACAGAGGAAATGTAACGATGTTGGGTTTTGCTGTCGCCGTTGATGATGATGGTAGTATTACAGTCCTTGGTCATGGCTTGCAGTATCGGAGCGAATTTCTTTTGAACGTCATTGGCTTTCAGGAGGTGAAAGCCGACTTTTACCGAACCGTCTTTCAGGATATTGATCATCAGACGTTCCGGAGGCAGGGACTTGACCGCAATGCCGCTGTTGACTTCCGGCAGAGTGACTGCGGAGTCGAGTTGTTCGCGGTCGAAGCTGGCGGTGACGACAAAGAAGATGATCAGCAGAAAGATAATATCGATCATGCTCGACAGCGATGCTGCCGAGACGCCGTTATTGTTCTTTGGTAGTTGATAATTCATTTTTTTGACTGCACCACGGAGGACACGGGGTTACACTGAGAGTTTTAATAAATTCCTGTAGGGCAGGAAAAATAAAATACTGTTTTCTCCGTGGTTCTCAGTGCTCTCTGTGGTTATATTTTTGTTATCTCTCTAATTCGAGGATTATGTCGGAGACGGCTTCGTTCAGGTCCTGGATGCGTTTTTCCAGGGTGTTGCGGAAATAGTTGACGAAGGCCAGGCAGGGGACGGCGATCAGGAGTCCGGCAGCAGTGGTGTAGAGGGCCTGGGAGATTGATACGGCCAATACAGAGGCCTTTTCCGGGCCCATGGCGGTACCGAGTCCCATAAAGGCAGAGACCATACCGGTAACGGTCCCGAGAAGGCCGAGCATCGGGGCGATATTGCCGCACATCTGGAGAGTGTTGATCTGGCGCAGTAGATGCCGGGCGGATTTATCGACGACCGCAGTCGCAGATTCTTCGTGCGTTTTCTGGTCGTTGTTGTAATGTTTGAAGACCTCGTCCATTACTCGGGAAAATGCATCTGAGCGTTCATGACAAAGACCGTAGGCCTCGTTCAGTTCTTTTTGACGACAAAGGGTATTTATGTCATTTGCCAACTCTTCTGAAATAAAGTTACCTTTGCGAATAGATATAAAGAGTTTAATGCTGATCGCCACTGCCGCAGTGCTAGTCGCAAACAGCAACAGCCAAATCAGCACACCTAAAAAACCGCCGCCGAATATTACTTGTGTAAACATTATTGTTTTATCTTTTTTACTTTGCTAGATTCTTTACGTATCAAATCAATCGCTTTAACATATCCTTGATCAGCTGACTTTTGTAGCCAGAAAATTGCTTTTACTTTGTTCTTTTTTAGTCCGGTTCCAGTTAGATAAACAATGCCCAATGTATACTGCCCTAATTTATCACTAGCAAGAACTGACTTTTTCAAGAGAGGTAAACCCTGAGTTATTTTGTTAGAACTTAGATATAAAGAACTCATTATTGCCATCGCTCGAGGATTACTAAGGCAGGATGACTTTTTAATGAGATTTTTTCCTTGTTGAATGTTCTGCCGAACCCCGTACCCATCAAAAAAGCACTCTCCAAGTCTACATAAGGCGGCAGGATGATTATTCTCAGAGGCAAGCATTAGATATTTTATAGCTTTCCGTGTTTTTTGTCCATGAGCTAACTCTATAGATGCCATACCTGCCAAATAATATTCTTGAGCACTCGGCGCCTTATTGTTTTGTACAGAGTCAATGATTTTAATATAAATTTTGTTTGCTTTTGATGTTTGTTTTTTTATTCCTTTTCTACCATACTTGTAATAATTGGCGAGAAGAAATCCCGCAGCTAAATTAGATGTGGATAAATCCTGCAAGATTTGTAAGGCATGGCAAAAATCTCCCTGGTGATCATAAGCCAGTGCTAATTCATAATTATCTTTAATTTGTTTATATTCTACACTTCTAAAAAGCTCTGTTGTTTCATTTTCAGTAAGAAGGTAATTATTCTGTCTTAGAGTTTCCTTTTTTTTTTCCCACTCGGCCCTTGACATATGTTGCTTACGCCATTCAGCAGTTTTATTATTATCAGCCCTCTTACGTTGTTGCCAAATAATTTTTACAGACGGAGGGCTGCTTATAAGTTCATCTAAACGATAATATTTTAGTCGTTTTATTTCTGTCTTAATTTTTGCCTTTACATCATTTAAACTATAATAATGTGAGTTTGGTTCATATTGCTTCATGAAAGCCCATTTATAGTTTTTATAAAAATTAGTAATTTCAGAATCACTGACATTACATCTTGACCAATTACGGTGATTTTTATTTATCCATTTATTTACACGATAGAAGAGAATAACATTTTTATCTTCAGTTATTGTCTTCATGAGTTCAGCTTTGGACTGTTTTTTTTGAAATAGTTCTAGCAGATCAATGTTGTTTTGACTACAGAATCTGTTAATTATATTTTCAAGTTCATTTTTTTCTGTATAATCGTCATAAACGCTTATATTTTTTAGTTTTTCTTTAAAATATAGTTTATATATTACATTCAAAAGGAAATAAGAATCAAAAGGATAATTATTGGGTGATATTCCATTGATAATAATATTTCCCCCTTTCTTATTAATTGACGAAATTAACTCATTATATGGGATATCCTCAGAAAAACATTTGGGAAGATTATCAAAAAAAACACTATACAAAATAGGGGAATATAGCTCTTTTGTAATAGTATTATATAATCGTGTTTTTGTAGTCGATACGATCGGTATATTTTTCCCGTTACTTTTTGAAGACGAATTTTCAGGCCATGTTAAAATAAGATTACTACTGTTATTGTAAGTTGAAAAGACGCCATTTATATTGATTTGATATACGGATGGATCAATGGTTATTTCTTTTGATGATATATTTATTAATTTATCGAATTTTTGCGGATAAATAGCCAACCTGTTTGCTTTGTTTTCAATATATAAAAAAACATCATGTTTTTTTATATATGCAAACGAACTATAGTGCCAGATTAAATAACTTCTTAAAAAGGAATTTGAGCTTTTACTTTCAAAAAGGATGTCTCCTTTGTTCTTTTTCCCTTGATTTATTACAATCGCAGTACTCCTGATTGCTTCTGAATGTGGCCCTTTGAATGGAGTGAATTTCTCATATAGGGTTATATCGTATTTTTCTTGTTTTTCCTCTATAATTGTTCTTTTGATAATATTTCCAAGTTTATTTGCGTTGTAATCAACATTCTTTTTCACATTAAACTTCTTTTTGAATATCGGAGGACGTTTACGTAATTCAACTGAAAAAAGGCTATCTATAGTAAATATAGATAGACATGTTGCTAGCAATAATTTAATTTTCAATTTTTCTCTCCTATACTTTATCAAATCAAATCTATAAAGTTAATTACACCATTGCAATACTTACGAATTACTTTTAACAATTCTCAATATTAAATAACTAACACAAGCGTGTTTAGGTTAACGATTCGTTATATCCTGTCTTAAAATTATCGTTACACTTGAACTATTAAAACTATATTTAAAAAGTATCAAGGGCAAATGCAGTATTATCATTTGTTGCATATACAGGAGTTATTCCATAATAAAAACCAGCAAATGCATTTGTTTGATAAGTCGCAACAGCATTATCTTTACTAGTTCCAGAAATTGGAGTTGACCCATATGATGGATCATAAAGTTTACTATTGCTACTGTCCCAAATCAATGCATGATTCGAGAAGTCAGACTTTGGATTGGAATTGCCTTGACCAGCAACACCTGTCATATCTGTTACTTCACTCGAAAAAAGATAAGGGAAATCTGAGTCTCCAGAGGTCCCACTTCCTGAAAAGGACCAGTTTTTCACAAGGAACCCAACACTCGGAGTACCCACTTCAATTCCAAAAACGTTTACGTTAGTGATTCCTTGAGTAGAGAGAATATCTTCAAAAAATATAGCCCAATCTCCACATCGACCTCCTCCTAATTTTAGTAGCTGAGCTGTGCCTTGAGGTGATCCATACGCAGTTGAGGTTGCCGCACTTCCCCAATAAGTCATATCTGTAGTAGTTCCTTTTACTCTAACGCTACAATCAGTAAATTCACTCCAAATGTCCGAAAGAATACTATCTCTGGATGTTTCTCCATTTGCTTTCGTACATCCAATGTGTAAAACAGTCTCAAAGGCAGTTGAGGGTCCAGATTTCCAAGTCAAGTATAATTCGTTGGAGCTTTCTCCCTCAATATCACTCCAATTGTCGCCGTTATTAAACGATATATCCCATCTTGTGGAAAATGAATTGTTGTAACCCACTTCTTCACTACTTTCGAATGCATCAGGAAACTGCACACTAGAGCAAGTTATTGTACTACCTGAAGCAGAGCCAGTTACAATACTTGAATATGAACTCCAGAAACTAGTATCAAATCTAAGTTTGGCACTAAATGAAACGTCATAACTTTTACTTCCAGGTAGTTTGAATACTGCAGAGGCTACTTTACATTTGTTTGTGCTTACATAGGCAATTGGATATTTTATATCCCCAGAATCATTAGCATCTCCATCAAGATTTTCATCTTTCCAAGCCGCTCCAGAATACGCAGTTTGAGTACCTGTATCTCGTTTTATAGTAATATCATCAGTAAATTCAACTGAATAGAGCTTAGGAACTATATTTTCTATCTTTATTTTTTTGTATGAGTCTCCGCATTCACATCTAACTACATAATCCCCCGTGCCGCTGGAATTAAAAGTTGCAGTTGCCCCGCTTGCAGTTATATGATCACAAAATGGCCACAAACACTCACAATGCCAGGTTGGTTCATCGTTGGGCCACGATGCGCCACTTGGAACCGCTGTGGCACTTAAACTTGCATCAATGTAAGGAGCCGAATAAATAGTTTCTGAAGATCCAAGTTGGTCTGCACTTTCTTTTGTTGATGTTTTTCCGTGACCCGAGATTGATGCTACTCCAACATTATTAATTGTTGTGGAGCATTCTGCATCGTCTCTTTTGGCCGAGATTGTATATGCTCCAGGGGTTTCATTGCTAAAAGTATAACTGCTGGCAAGACTAGTACCGTAATCTCCTGAACCACCGGAAATAATTGCTTTCCAATACGCCTCAACAGTTGTTGTTCCATTTTCCTTCATGCTAAGTGATTCAGAGTTTTCTCCACATGCTACATTGGCAGGTGGGTTGGGGGAAATTGCATAGTTTAAAGTTACATCTTTATCAACGTTAAAATAGGATATTACTTCTCCTCCACTTCCGCCAAAAGGCTTTGCGGACCCAGAAATACTCATTGAGAAAGAGCCTGGGTCATAAATCAAATTGAATGAGGCAGTTTTATTGGTATCGGAGTCACTTGTCCAGGAGCTAGTGTTCCCTCCCGTTTTTGTTCTGGAAACAAATTTCCAGTTGCTTGCAGTTATTGATGCAGAAAGCCAGTGGTCGCCTGAGCCAGTGTTGCTTGATTTACTGGTATTCCCAACTTGGCTAAATGGGACTGTCGTAGCACATAATCCTGTAGCGAGGAATACGATGCCCAAAAAACAAATTATTCTTGAATAAAACGACTTCATTTTTCATCTCCTTTTGATTTTATTTGAGAATATATGGTTACCATGTTTTGCCCCTATCTTTCTCCATTAATTTTACCATGGACAAAATATTGCTTTTATATTTCGCATTTGGGTATTTGGAGAGGTAACGTTCATACATTGCCTCTCCTCGTCTACGGTTGTAAAAGTAAGCTATTGCTACCAGCTTAAACATTGAGAGTTCCCCGTACTCGGTTTTAGGATATTTTTTTGCGCATTCTTCAAAAGGTTTGATTGCATCTTTCATATCCGCTGAACTATAAATATTTTCCGCATAATGGAACATGGCACGAGGTTCCAACGCTGTGTTTCTGAGTTCCTTGTCGGATAGTATTTTATTATAGCAATTCAAAGCCTCTTTAAAATTATTCTTTCCCATTTCAAGCGAATTAGCAATTCCTGACAACGCACATGCTTTTGCCGTTGCGCTAGACTTGGTATCCTGCAACACCGAATTATATATCTTTTGAGCTTCCTCGAACTGGCTTGTAATATAATACAAGTCTCCAGTAGAAATAATTAAGCGCTCTTTTTCGCTAAGTTTTTTTAGTTCACTGGGTAAGAATATCATTCGTTTGCATTTGCATGCAGCACCCAATCTGAATACTATATTAGGTATACCTTGAGAATTTAACGCACTTATATTAGAGTCACGTTCAAGGACCTTCATAAATATTGGTTTTGCTTCATCAAATTTACCTTGAAGCAGTTTAAAGAATCCAAGCTTATATAAACACTGTTTTTCCTGTTCCGAGACATACCAACTCGGGGCGGTAGCGGTATTGTAAAGTTTCAGAGGGTCCTCTTCGTGATAAACTGTGCGCTTCCATTTGTTTAATGTGGTTGGCTTTTGCGTGGGTTTGGTGTGCTTCTTCAAATCGTTTGAGATTGGGGCGTATAACGCAAATGCATCGCGTTTTTCTCTAGCAACCTTAAACCAGGTCAACGCCTGGGAGTAATACTTCTCCGCATCTTTGGCATCCCACTCTTTTTCGAGGGCGATTTTGCCCAGGAGCATCAGGGCTTCGCCGCGATATAAGCCTTGCGGGTCATCTTTGACGAACTTTTCAAGACATTCCTTGGCCGCCTTTATTGCGACTTTTTGGTCCTTGCCTTCTTTCTCCGGGATATTGGAGAACAGGATTTGACCTTTCAGATAGCCAGCAGCGGCGGCAAACTGACTTTTCGGGTCGGTTTCGATGATTTCATCACAAAGTTTCATCGCTTCGTTGAAGTAACGCGGACGGCGGGAGCGTTTAACAATACGCTGCAACCTACGCAGCTTTACGTAAGAACCGTAAGTTGCACCATACTTTTTGCTCATTTGCAGTTCTTCGATCTGGGCCGATACATAGTCGGTCTGGTCGCGCAGGTCACGCCAGGCCGCGCCGGAGTCGATTGACTTCCCGCCTTGCCCAATTGCGGCTCCAGTATCGTCATCACCTTTGACATGTTTGGCTACGATGCTTTTAACATTCTTAATATAGGCGGCGGCACGTTCCGGCTCGTTCAGATCAAGAAGTATGGCGGCGTACTTTAAACAGCCGATGGCGCGTTCGTAAGCGTTTTTGCGTCCTTCCGCCCAGTTGAGTAGTTTCAACGCGCCTGGAACATCTTTTTTAATCGCCCGGAGGTGGGCGGTTTCGAGTAGACAGCGCATATACGGAATCGCGATTTTCTGCGGCAGGTTGTCGAAGTTGCTCGGACTTTGGAAGCCTTTGAGAAGTTTTTCGGCTTTCTTGATCTCGCCATCTTTGATGTAGATGGCGACAAGTTCAGCCGTTGCATTATACGATTCAGCTTTATCTTTGCTGCTAACTTGTTTACGCAAAGATTTCGTATCGACATTTGAAGTGAATGCCGTGAGGCTAAATGTCAATAGACAAATAATTGTAGTAATGGTGAACTTATTCATTGCCCCTCCTAAAGGACCTTTGGTTTCTTCCAAAGTATTTAATTTATATCGTCTAACTGAAAAAACAAATTAAATGTCATAAAATTGTTGATTTTTATTTATTGTAAAAAAATAGTATATATTGAAATTACAAAGAATAGGACTATATTTACCTCTCGAACAGGGAGAGTCTAGCGATGAATTGTATTTTCATAGATGAGTAAAAAAAGAAAAATTCCATACGAACTTATTGTAGCAATTTGTGTCAATGCGTTGTTGCTAATAATTTTGTTTAGCCTGCCCGGGAAGCAGGAAACACCTCCGCCAAAAAGCGTGGAGGTGGACATTAGTAATTATAGTCCGCCAAAGCCAAAAATAATTCCGAAAATTAAACCAGAAGTCATTGCCAAAGCTGCTGATAATGCGACAAAGGGAGAAAGTTCCGCAAAGGCCAATGACAGCAGCACTGACCAGTTGGCCGAAAGCGCGATGAAGGAATTCAGTCCGGCCAACATCAAAGATATTTCACCTCCCGGACAGAGTATTTCCCAGAAACGCGCCGAATTAAAAAATATCCAGCAGGACATGGATTTTTTCAAAGGATTAAATAATGTTCGAGCTAACGGCAAGAAAGGCGCAAGCGGCTTACCGCCTGGGCTGCGTATCGGCAGTTCCTACAAATCCAGACTGGATGCTTCAGGACGAGGAAAATTACTGCGACGTTACGGAGGCGACAGGAACAGTGAAAGCGCGGTGGACAAGGCTTTGAAGTATCTGGCTTCGATCCAGAATAAAAATGGCAGTTGGGGGAGTCCGGCCAGTTTCAAAACCGGTGATGCTGCTGCATTGAGTTCCTTGGCGTTGCTGACCTTCCTGGCGCATGGAGAAAATGCCAATTCTCCCAAGTATGGTCAAACCGTTCGCAAAGGGACAGACTTTCTACTCGAATTAGCCGGAAAGGATAATATTGAATACGCAGGAAAAGGGTTTGGGCACGCGATAATAACCTATGCATTGGCAGAAGCCTACGCATTAAGCGGGAGCTTGAATCTGGAACGGGCCTTGAAAGAACGTTTACTGGCGGTGGTTCAGCGTCAAAACAAATTCGGTTCTTTCAATACAAATTATGACAATACTCCACAGATATTAAAACCGGGAGAGAATGCCGAAGAAAACGGGAATCAGGAAATCGTGGCTGGAGAACCGGCCTGTGACCTTTCTCTGCTTGGCTGGCATGTTCAGGCCATGACGGCCGCGAAGAATGCCGGGATTGAAGTTGACGGGCTAGACAAAGCTTTAGAGTTGGCGACCGAGGCCTTAATCAAAATACATCAGGCCAAACGCGGCGGATTTTCGCAGGGAATCAATATGAAGCGTTTTGATTCAGAAGAAAATATGAATCCGGTTGGAACACTTGGTTTGCAATTGCTTGGAGTCGGATCGAGTTCTCCGGCCAGAAAAGCTGAAAATTTACTGGAAAAAGTTAAATTGCCACGCTGGAAGCGCGGTGGGGCCAAGTTCCCGCTTTACCGGTGGTATTACCAGACCCAGGCACTGTTTCAATCCGAAAGGGGGCGGGGGCGTTACTGGAAACGCTGGAATGAAAACATGAAGAAGGAACTGACGGCAAGTCAACAGCCGGACGGAAGCTGGTATCCGCCTTCCGGCGACAGAAGTTTCAGGCTGAAAAACAAGGACGACCTGGCAATATATTCCACCAGTTTGAGTGCTTTGATATTGCAGGTTTATTATCGCTATCTGCCTAGTTACAGTATTGCCGAAGCATCCGGCCTGAAATCAAGCCATGCCGACAATCTGGATTTGGGAATGCAGGGGCTTATATCCAGGCTTCCGGGGGGAGCTGATCCGATGGCCTCGGTTATTCTGGGGATCGGTCCGGTGGATATGAAACCAATCAATTTCGGCAGTTTTAACGGCCTGCCGTCCAAGTCGGATGATCCATTGGTCAGTGAGTATAAGAATTACGCTTCGTTTTCCTCCACGATACGGGTAAGGAAAATTGAGGATTGGCCCCAGACTCTGCAACCGAATCAACGTATTGCGCTGTTTTTCGACGATCTTCTGCCGGAAAACTTCAAGGGACATTTGTTATTGACTACCGCGATTGTGAATGGTCACAAGAATGGTGATCAATTCAGTTCGGTTGAAGTCGTTATAAACGGTAAGAGGGTTTTCAATTCTCTGTTACTGAACCGCAAAACTCTGGTCAACATTCTAGTTCCCAAGACAAAACTGGAATCGTTCGGCAATATCATGCAGATACGCAATAACGGCAAGAGTGTAATTGCATTTGACGCCGCCAGGCTGTCGGCGATAACCAAGCTGGGTAAAAAACTCTATCTGGCAACCGATGATATAGAGGAGTTGCCGTTCTCTTTACAGACCTG
>MDTD01082225.1_pt1 | contig 33616 bp, 24 predicted proteins | sample 811221 | NCBI WGS metagenome assembly MDTD01 (sample SAMN05326646, study PRJNA326480) | marine metagenome | isolation source: seawater | place: Pacific Ocean: South West | collected 2011
CGTGTAAATCATACTGTTTACCCATACGTAGATGTATCTTGAGTCATGAACGGTGACCGAAACCCTACTCTTCATGGCGTAAACGAGTCAAAATCCCCTCGCGCGGTCGATCGATGGAATCGACGAGTCGTGAACCTTCACGGGGGGGCCACACGATGGCAAACACGCATTGTGATTGGATGCGCGTGCGTGAAATCGTCCCTCGCGTGTATCGACGTGTGGGCGAACAGTGCGCGTTCGCGCTCACGCGTCCACCGTGGACGCCCCGTCGAATCTCATCGCTCGGCACACCGACGCGCGCGAGAAGATGTCCGGACGAGGAAAAGGAAAGACTGGGAAGAAGGCCACGAGCCGATCCGCCAAGGCTGGGTTGCAATTCCCGGTCGGTCGCGTCGCGAGATACTTGAAGGCTGGCAAGTACGCCACGCGCGTGGGCGCGGGCGCGCCCGTGTACATGGCGGCCGTCATGGTGCGTGATGATTTTTGAATTTTGTTTTTGAATTCATTCGCGGCGTTCGTTCGTGAGAAGAGAGGAGAGGAGAGGAGAGAGCGCTCTCGGGAGAGCTGGGCGCGATGACTGACCGATGGGCGTTCGTTGGATGCGCGTAGGAATACCTCGCGGCGGAAGTGCTCGAACTCGCGGGGAACGCCGCGCGCGATAACAAAAAGTCGCGCATCGTGCCGAGACACATTCAACTCGCCATTCGCAACGACGAGGAATTGTCCAAGCTTTTGGGTACCGTCACCATCGCGTCCGGTGGTGTCTTGCCGAACATCCACTCCGTCTTGTTGCCGAAGAAGTCCAAGAAGAGCGGTTCCGCGAGCCAAGAGTACTAAGCGTTCAAAGGTTCGCCTTCAGACACGCTCTCACGCTTAAAAAAAAATTTCAAACCAACCAAAAAGAATCAAATCATGGTGTTCATTAACACCACCACGCAGAGGAAAGATTGTTCGAGAATGTTCCCATCGGTGTCTCGACGCCGTTTTGTCTGGACGACACAAACGAATGGTGAATGAACGCGAGTGCTTTACACTTCTAAAAAACGAAACAATCGACGCTCACTCGGGCGCGCAAATGGCGAGACGATCGACGAGACGCTCGTTGTGCGAATCCCTGGCGAGTTTATCGAGCGGGAACGCCGTGCGAACCATGTACTCGACCCCCTTGCGACCTTTTTGATACGGTCGCGCGATGCCGAGAAACTCGAGCTCGGCGACGGCGCGCGTGAACCTGGCTTGGAGTTCCCAGAGCGTCTCGCGCGGAAGACCGAATGTGCCTTTTCCTCTGGCGCCACCACTCGGATTGGCCGCGGACGATGCGGTAGGTTTGTTCGCACCGCCGGTTCGACTCTCGCAAAAGCTTCGGAACCAATCATGAATCGGCGCTTGTTCACCAAACCGCGCGAGAAGGCGGTACGCCGCCGAGGCGTCGGGGAGTGACTTGGGCACGCGCCGACTGGCTTTCAAATCGTACTCGTCGCGTCGACAACACGTACATCGCAAGATTTCACTCGGATCGGTGAGTGTATTCTCGAGCGCGAGACGGGGCGACGCTTGGAGCGCCGCGCGAACGCAGTCGACGTCGGTGACGACGAAGATTCCGCTCGCCGCGAGCGATTCGGGCGGTCGACTGGAGTACGTTCTCGCGATGTAGCGAAGGATGTCGCAAAACTCCTTCGATGCGCCAGATTTGCCGATAGACGCGGCCTTGGACGGTGTCGGTGTTCTCAACGCGAGCGCGAGCGATTGATCGTCCGTCTCCGGCGCCGGAAGAGCCGGCGCGCTTCGACCGCGAGTCGGCGATTTCGGAAGCACAAGACCGTCGGCGTCCGCGTCTATCTCCGCGCGTGGCGCGGCCGTCGGCGTCATCGAGGTCGCCTTAAACGACCCGCCACCGCCGCCCTTTCTCTTTCTCTGCTCCAAGATGAGCGCGATGGCACGCTGTTGCGCGTCGACGTCTATCTCGCCACCCGTCGCCGCGCCGTCGGCGACGCCGTCATCTCGCGCCTCCCTCACCATCGTCGCCCTGGTCTCCGCCTCTCGCGCTCTTCGCGCGTCCTCCACCTCGAACGAGCCATCCTCGATACGCATCAGGAGAAAACGTAACTCGGAACCCTGTGCCGAGCGCATCACCTCGTCTTTGTCCAAGACTTTTAACATGGATTGAATCAAAACGCCAATCTCCGCCGTCGTAAATTCGTCGAGCACGCGCGAGCAGATCACATTCATCAGAGACCCACCCGCGCTTCGATCGTTCTCGGCGTCTTTCCCGAAATACCCGTCTCTCGAGGCGTCCAAGAGTAAATCAGCCATGGTCGTGATGGAGGTCTTTTTCAACTTTTGCTCGGACGCCGCGCACGCGATTTGAATACACTTGAGCGACAACGCCCATCGTCTGCGAAGCCTGTACACATCTTTGAGCGCCGCGCTCAGTTCACTCCTCGTATATTTCGTCGACGGTGCGTCCTTATCGACGTTTGAGGATTCCCCGAACCCGTGTTTTCGTCTCGCGTACTCGACGGCGTTGGGTTCGAGAGTCCGAGCGAATTGATCGATGGCGTCGCCGTACTCGTCGTCGCTGTCTTCGCCGTCGGCACACGCATCGCTGGCGTCCTGCGCGAGGAGAGGTAACACCGCGCTGAGAGGTTCGGTCATGAAGTGGGTGAGCGTCAGTAAATGTAACGCCCGACGTACGGCGGCGAGAGAGAAATCGTGCTCTTTGAATCGAGTGTGTAACACGTTGAGCACTTCGCTGCCAAAGGCGGGGACGCGTTCGGCGCTCAACAACACGCGCTCTTGCACGGCTTCCATCATCTTTCCGGGAGCCCAGAGTTGGAACGCGCGCGCGTTCAACAGCGCCGCCGTGGCCGCGGGAAGCATGCCTTGAAGCGAGCCCACGCTCGTGGCTAAACCGAGAAGTACGATGACGGGAACGCTCGTCGCGAACTCCGAAACGCTTCGCAACAGCGAATCCAACACGCGCGCGTCGAAACTTTCGGTGTCTTCGACGACGAGAACAACAGGGCAATTCATGCCTTGAATCGCGGGATAATCCCACGAATCGTCGCCGCTCTTTTCGCGTGCCTGTGACTCTTCGCGCGCGCGTCTTTTCGAACGTCTCGTCGCCGGCGACACTGCGACGGAATCGTCCCCGTTCCGTCCTCGTTTCTTCGACACCGCGAGCGCCGCACACGTCGATGGATCACCATCAACCCCGTTCCATACCGTCAACGGTTCCGGAGACATCGCCACGAAGGCGTCCCCACCGTTCCCCAACCGTTCCGTCTTCGCCGCCGTCGTCTCCTTGTGCCACCGCGCCACCGCGCGCATGTTCTTCCCACTCCAATGCGCCCCGCTTCGATCCAACTGTCGCATGATGACCCCAAACGCGACACCTATGCTACCCGTCCCCACTCCCGCGCGAGCCTTCAAATCTCTCGACCGTAACAACGCGCAGTGCGCCCTCCCCGTTTTTCTCAGCGACTTCGTCAACGCCGCGAACGTCTCCTCGTGATCGTCGCTGTTCACTCCTCCCGCGAGCACCACCCCCACGGGTACGCGTTCGTCCGCGTACGACGTCGTCACCTCCCGCGCCGTTCGCTCCAGGTACCCATCGTGCGTCTCCTCGACGAATCTCGACACTTTTTCAAACGCGTCGGCGTTCGCCTCGTCCACCACCTGTTGACAGTGCGCGTCCAGCGCCCCCCACGCGCGCTCGTACGCCCTCGATCGCGCCGCTCTCGACTTTTCGGACTCATCGCGAAATATCGGTTCAAACATCGGTCGCCCCTCCGTCTCGCTCGCCTCCGTCTCGCTCGGCGCTCGCGCGCGCGCGCGTTTACTGATGAAGACACCGCTCTTGATGGAATCTGTCGCGGCGGTAAACGCGCGCAATTGACGATCCGACGCGCCGTTCGCCCCGTCTCGATGGACGCGAGACGCCATGTCGAGACGTCGTCGCTCGCTCGAGACGACACGCGCGGCACGGGCGACGTGTGACGCGTGGGCGCGTTCGAGTTCTCAGATTTCTTTTGAAAATGAAAAGAAAATGGGCGCGCGACACAGGCTGACGCGGGGTCGACCGTCGCGCGTCTGGCGCTCGGCAGGATGGCTCCGAAGAAGAAGCCCGCGACGAACGCCGCCGGGGCGAAGAAATCGACGAAACAACAGGAGAAGGAACAGCGCGAACAGATCAAGAAACAACTGGTGGAGATCGAATCCCAGTCGAAAGGGTCGGTGGAGTATCGCCTCGACTCGCTGTTTGACGCCGCGTTGGGTTTAGAGCTGTGGTTGTTGGATAATAAGAAGGCGTTCCCCGCGGAGGCGGTGACGCAAAAGTGTCAGCGGTTGGGGGAGATCGCGAAGATGGCGACGTTGAAGACGCTCAACGCGGAGGACGCGTATTGGGAGCTCGCGGGGTTGTACAACATCATACACCGAGAGGCGTCCAGAAAAGAGTTGAAGCTGCAAAAACCAAACTTTATATTTCCGAGCGTATCGTTGCCGTGTCTGCCGCCGGACGATACCATCAGCGTTACCGAGTTGGAGGAAATCATAGGGTGTCCGCTCACGGCGGAAGCGCTCGACGCGAAAATCGCCGAGCTCGAGGCGGAGGAGAAGATTCGACAGATGACCGAGTAGAGAATTTTGATGAAAAAAGTAGATTTGTACATTACAGCTGCGCTGCGCTAGGGCGAGTGAAAACTGTATTCACTCTTGACGAGTCGACTCGCCGCGTCCGCGGCGGCGGCGACGGTCTTCCAGTCGTGGCCGGAGACGGCGATGCACGTCTTGGTGTCGCCGATTTTGAGCGCACCGGAGCGAATAACGAGGGCGAGTCGACTCAATTCGTATCGCGAGCGCATCGTGGCGGCGATATCGCGCAAACCTTTCAGGATGACGTCATCGGAGAGTCGCGCGTCGCCGCGGAGAGACGACGGTCCGTCCACAGCGGCGGTCGACGCGAGCATGGTCATCTCGGGCGCTCCCGTGATGGTCACCGCCGTTTGACACTGTACGATATCGATCGGCGTCTCGTCGACGCGAATGAAATCGTCGGGGGCGAACGCCGACGTGATCGACGACCGCGCCTTGGCGCCTCCAGCGCCGACGTTTCGCGAAATCGGCCGACCCGACGGCCCGGTCGAGGCGGTCACGAACGCGACGTCATCGCCAGATTTCCCGGATTTCTCCGTCGTCGCCGCGGTCGCGGTCGCCTTATCGTTCGTCTTTAGATCAGCGCTTGCGCCGCGGTCGTCCTCCGTCGCGGTGTCGTCGGCTATTTGCCACACGGCTTTCAACTTGTCCGGTAACGAATCGCGCATGCGCGTCAAACCTTGTTCGATTTCTTCTCGCTGCGCTCTCGAGTAGCGCGAGTTTCTCGCCGATCGACTCATGCCGCCGAGATTCTCCGCACCATCTACGGTCGTCGCCGTCGTCGCGTTCGTCGCCGTCGTCGTCGCCGTCGCGTGGCTTCTCGTCGGCTTCGCCGCGCCGTCCTCCGCCGCACCGTTCTCCGCGCTCTGGGCGAGACTCATCTGATAACGCTTCAACGCCGAAATCTTCGGCGCCTCCCCGCGCGTCTTGTGCGTTTTACACCGTAGCGTCGCGTGCCAGTGATTCTTGATGGCGTTCTCCGGTCGACCGACCAAGAGTTTCGCCAGCGCCGCCCACTTGGTGCCCAACGCCTTGTGCCCTTCGATGAGAATTTGCTCCTCCTCGGCGCTCCACTCCCCGGTCCTGATCCCGGGGCGCAGGTGATTGAGATACCTATCGCGGCACTGTTTTCCTCGACGCCTTCGCATGTGACTGGCGATGTAACTCCACCGTTTCGCGCCGTATTTCTCGATGAGCGCGACGAGCTCGTCGTCCTCCTCCTTGGTCCACTGTTGCGTGAACCCTTTCCCGCCGCGATGTCTCGATCGACGACGCTCGGACGAGTCATCGTCGCCCGCGTCCTCATCTCCCTCACCGCCCTCCTCGTCGTCGTACTCGGATCGATCGTCGTCGTCGAACGCGTCTTCGTCTTTGAACCCACCCACCGCCGCGAACGCCGCCGCGCAGCCGCCCGCGTCCTCGCGCGCCCGCTCGCCGCCGTCGTTCGTCTTTTTCCGTTTCATCACCGAATCCGACGGCGCCTTGACGGACACCGTCGACCTCGACGATTCTTTACGAGGTCGCCCGCGTCGTTTCTTCACCGTCTCGTTCCCACGAGCGCCCTCGGGCGCCGCCTTCTCCGCCGCCTGTTCGATTCGGTCAACCCGCGCGCGGCGCCTCGCGTCAGTCTCCCATCACCGTCTCCACCCCGAACACGCGCGCGCGCTCTCGCACGAACACACACGCACCTCAACCAACCAAAACAACGACCCTTCCTCCGGTGCACTCGCCCTCGGCCGACCTCGTTTCCTTCTCGACGCGTTCCGAGGCGTCCGCCGCGCGCCGTCTCGCGCCTCCTCGCCGTCTCGTCCCATCATCACCCCACGCCCTCTCGCGCCCGCGTTCGACCTCGACCTCCTCCCATCGGACGTCTCCATCGTCTCCGCGTCCATCACATCCGTCGTCGTCGTCGCGAGGTCGCTTTCGCGCGCGTCATCACGCGAGATCGGCGCGAATGGGACGATCGCGTCGACGCGTCCCGAAACGCTCGCGGGGGACATCGATTCGATCGTCGCGCGCGATGGAGACGACGTCGCGCGACGGAGACGCCGCGAAGACGTCGACCGAGACCGTTCGCGTCGTTCGCACGAGCGCGCGCGCGGGAGAGACCACGAGACGGGGACGACGAGGCGTCGTGTGACGAAAGTCAATCCAAGCCGTAACCCCAACCGCGAAAACCGCGCATACCGCGAATACCGCGAATATGTGAATACTGTGAATACCGCGAATACTGTGAATACTGCGAATACTGCGAATAATGTGAATGATGCGATGCGTGCGAGTCGTGCCGTTCGCGAGGAGACGTCTTCGTCTCCGCGAGAGGAGGCCGTCACGCGGAGACTCGGGCGACGACGGTTTCGAGACGCTCCCACTCCGCCATGTAGACATCGTGTTTGGCGAGTTTTTCATCCTTTTCACGTTGAAGCGCGGTCGCCCTCGCGACGTCGGCGCCGGCGTCGAAAAGTTGGGCGTCGATGGCGTCGATGTCCGTCTCGAGGACGGCGAGCGCGCGTTCAATCTTGTCTATGATCTTCGGCGCGTTGGCCGCCTCCTTCTCCAGCGCGCGTCTTCGTTTGCGAGCCTCCTCTTCGGCCAGTCTCTCGGTGTTTTCCGTCGCGTTCGGCGCGTTGGGCGAATCGTCGCGTGTCGTCGTGTTGCCGTCGTCGTTCGTCGCGCGTTCGCCGACGCGTACATTTCCGCCGACGCGCGTCTCGTACGACAACGACCCGTTCTCGACTCTGGCCACCGCCGTCGGACGGAGCGCGGCGGCGAACGCCGAGTTGTGCGTGACGGCGCACACGGCGCCCTCCCATTCGCGCAAGCCCTCGCACAGGGCCTCGACGGCGGCACCGTCGAGGTGATTGGACGCCTCGTCGAGGAGTAAGACGTTGACGGGTCGCAGCACGAACGCCGCCAACGCCACGCGCGCCTTCTCGCCGCCGGAGAGCGAACCGATGGTTCGATCGACGGCGGCCGAACCCGTGATCCCGAGAGCGCCCAAGACGGATCTCGCGCGCTCGCTCTCGACGGTTTTGTCGACGCGTCTGGCGACGTCCAACACGTGCGTCAACGCGTCGACGTCCGCGGGTAACTCTTGGGCTAAGTCTTGAGAAAAATACCCGATGACGGCACCCTCGCCGCGCTCGACGACGCCGTCCACGGGATCGAGAACACCGCCCACGGTTTTCAAAAACGTGCTCTTTCCGGCGCCGTTCGGGCCGAGGACGAGCAATCTATCGCCTTTCGAGACGGTGACGGTGACCCCGGAGACGAGGACGGAACCCGTCGACGCGTACCCGACGGCGACGTCTTTCAATTTGACGATTTCTCTCGCCCCCTTGGGGGGGGTCGAGAGCTTGAGGGTGACTTTTTTTGCGTCCCCGGGTCCGTCGCCGAGCGCGCCCGGGCCCACCGAGTCGCGATAGTCGTCCATCTTGGCGTTCACCTTGTCCAAAGCCTTTTGTTTCGATTTGGCGGCGCTCGCCTTGGTCGCCTTGGCGCCGAACTTTTTAATGAATCCTTCCAATTTTGCCGCCTTGACGCCCTCGCGTTCGAGCGCCGCCGCCGCCGCCGCGCGTCTCGCCTCGCGTTCGCGTAAAAATCGAGCGTAATCGCCCTTGAAATTGTGCAATTTACGCCCTCGCAACTCGACGACGCGATCGACGCACGCGAGCAATTCTTCGTCGTGCGACACCAGCACCACCGTCCCCGGGTACGATTTTATCCAACGCACGAGCCAATCCCTCGACGTCGAGTCCAAGTGATTCGACGGTTCGTCCAACAACAACACCCCTCCGGCGACGCCGCGCGCGCGCGAATCCCCGGCGGGACTCAACAACAACCTCGCCAACGCCACGCGCATCTGCCACCCACCGCTCAGCGTGTCGCACCGCACCGTCATCATCGCGTCACTAAATCCTAACCCCTTCAACACCGTCGACGCTCGTTTCTTCGCCGTGGCACCACCGACGGCGTCGTACGCCTCGCGCGCGTCCGCCAACCGTCGCGCCGCACCCTCGTCTCCGCTCGCCATGGCCTCCGTCGCCTCCTCCATCGCCTCTCTCGCCGCCATCACGTGCGTCATCCTCGACATCGCCTCTTCCTCCACCGTCATCGTCGATCCACTCACCGCCGTCTGTTCCAACACCCCCACCGCCGCCCCGCGCGCCACGCGCGCGTACCCGTCCGACACGTCCCGCCGTCCCGAGAGACACTTCACCAGCGTGCTCTTCCCCGCCCCGTTCGCCCCGACGAGACCACAAATTTCGCTCGGTTCGATTCGAACGGGCGTCTCACCGTCGTGCGCGCCGAGGATGAGGTCATTCGCTCCCGTCGTCACGCGCACGTCCGGGGAAAAGACGACCGCGGCGCCGGCGGTGTCCCCGAATGGAACGTCAGACGTGGCGTCGCGTTCGTTCGATGCGCGCGCGGTGAGGCGAGGGCGAGGGCGAGACGGTGAAGGAAGAGACGATGCGCGCGCTCGAGCGTCGAGTCGCGGGGTGAGAGCGCGAGCGACGGGCGCGAGGGCCATGACGCGTGCGGATGTGTGGGTGGGTGCACTTTTCGCGGATAAAGCGTCTCGCGGAGACGGGCGGGGACGGGCGCGGGACGGGAGAGTGGCGCGATGGTGACGCTCGAACGGTGGGGGCGAGGGGGGGGGAGAAGAGTGGGTGTGAATGCATGCGTGCGGTGGTCAATCGGTGGTGGAGGCGCGTCGCGCGGCGTCTCGCGCGCGAAGCGCGGTGGACGAGAGTTTGGATTGGGCGCTCGACGCGCCGACTAAATCCACCACCACCAGCGTTAAAGGGTCGAAACCGGCGCTTCGGCGCATGTCGTTCAATGATTCTGCGCCGGTGACCGTTTCACGACTGACGACGAGCGCGGACATGTCTCGCACGGTGGCGGCGAGGGGTGGGGCGTTGTCGAGCGGACCGACGCGCACGTTCACCGACGACGCGGGATCGCACGCGGCTAAAAAGGCGCACGCGGACTCGGCGCGCGTCGCGTACGATTCCACAAGCTCACCGTGTACCTTGCTCTTCAACATCTCCGTCGACATGACGCCGACGTAGAGCGTACCGCCGGGTTTCGTGAGACGCATCGCCGTGGCGAGGAGGAGTCGATGTCCCGCGTGTAAACGGTCAAACGTGCCACCGACACTCACGCTGTCCTTCTCACCGTCGCGCGCGAAATCGTACGACGACGACGACGGTGGCGACGATGCGTCCACCTCGCTCCAGTGTCTCGCGCGCTCGCGCGCCGCGCGACCGACGTCGTCGTCGTCGCCGCGCGTCTCTTCGTCTTCCGACGGCGCGCGGCGCGCGTCTCCCGCGTCCGCGTCCGCGCGCGACGCCGCGCTCGCCGACCCTCCGCGAGCGTCAAACACGGGCACGACCTCGCTCGTGGGCGCCACGCTCGCGACGACGTCGTACACCTTCCACAGAGACGTCGCCGTCGCGAACCCGTCGCTCGACCGCACGCGCGTCGTCCCGCCCCCACCCTCCTCGATCCTCGCGCACGCGCGCGCCAGCGCCGACGCCGACGCCTCGTCGTCGTTCGCGCGCCATCGCACGCGTTCCTCGCGCGCACCGTCGCCGTCTTCACCGCGCGCCCGCGTCGTCGTCGTCATCGCGCGCGCTCGATTTCGACGCCTTCCCGTCGTCGACGCCCCTCGCGCTCGCGCCCGCGCGCTCGCCGCGCGCGCGTCGACGACGACGCGAAAAGACGCCACGCCTATCGTTCCGTCTGTTCGCGCCGTCCGCGCTCGCCGCGCGGTTCGGTGCGACGCGCACTCGCGTTGGGCGTCATTCATCGTCGCAACGAACATCTCGAGCGACATGCGCGCCCATCGCGCCTGCGTCGCGCGCGTCGCCCGTTCGCGCGCGGCCGCGGGCGCGAAACGTCGCGGGCGGTCTCGCGCGTCGTCTCGCGTCGTCTCGCGGGCCGGCGACGGGGACGATGCGACGACGACGACGTCATCCACCTCGTGGGCGCGTTCGCTGGAGACAAACTTTGAGACGGACGACGCGGACGCCATCGCGGGCGCGCCGGGACGGCGCGGATGCGAGGACCTCGACGCGCTCTCGCCGACGTGGCGCGTGTTGCTGCTCAGCGACGGGAGCGTGACGAGACATCTGAGCGTGCTCGGGGCGAGGGAACGCACCGACGTGGAGGTTTCGGTGGCGAGCGCGAGAGACGACGACGACGACGAGGCGAACGAGACGTCGACGAGTGGGAGAAGACCTCGAGACGCGTCGTTGTTGCGTGGAAACGTCGTTCGTCGAGAGGTTTTTTTGCGCGCGGGGGAGGTGACGGGGACGGACGGCGCACCGGCGGTGTACGCGGCGTCGTGGTGGAGCGAAGACTCGATGCGGGATTTCATGCCGGACGCGAACGCGTCCATGTGGGCCAATCTGCGGAATCAACACGTGGAGCTGCATCGAGAGATTCGAAAAGTGTATCGAGGGACGAACGCGGCGTTGGAGGAGGCGTTCGGGACGCCGGGTCCGTTTTGGGGAAGACATTATATTTTTTGGAGCGGCGGCGAGCCCATCACCGTGGTGTACGAGGTGTTCAATCCCGCGTTGGCGCGCGTCGTCGGTCCGCCGTGATGAGGACGTCTCGGGAGTACAGTAGTTTATTTATCTAATCGATCTTCATGTGTTGTTACAATCAGGCGACGAAGGCGTCGCCGAAACACGCTCGCACTTCCGGCGCGTCGAAGAGAGACGTGAACGCCTCGGCACGCGTTGCCAGGGCAACTTTTTTCACGCGCGCGTCTAATTCCTCCCTGACGAGCGAACCGTAATTCGCCGCGCACAAATCACCCATCTCAAGTTCTTTCGTCTTCACGCGGTCGGTGAGATCGCGCTCGAGCAGAGACACCATTTTCGGAACTTGAGGAAAGTAATGCGCTCTGAGCGTCTCAATTTCCCACAGCGAACTCGCCAATGCGTTCGTCTTCGCCGGGTCGTTTTCCTCGGCATCGAACGGGTCCCTCTCCACGAGTTTCGCCGGTTCGCCCTCCGGCGTCTCTCTGTGCACGAGGACGACGCACGATTTGTGTCGTCGAAGAAGATTATGAATGAATCCGACGCACACCATGATCCCGGCGGGCGGCGCGTGGAGCGCCAAACGTCCGAAGCGTTTGACGAAGCTCGCGACGAGGTAGGCGGGTAACGCCGGAGACTTGAGGAAGACATCCATGAGGGAGAAGAATCCGCGTCGATGGTTGGCGTGAAGCGACGACTGGTCCAAGAGTTGATACAGGCGGTTGTAAAACGTCGGATACTCAAGACCGTGCTGGGTCATGAGGACGAATAAGCCGTTCAACGCGAGCATCCCCGTCAATCCGCCGACGTCGATGGAATCGACGCAAAAGTCGCTGAGCAACTGCGGGTTGACCATGTGCGGCATGACATCGACGTGTAAACGCGTGAGAATTTTCCGGTAAATGTCCTCGGGGAATTCCGCGCGTAAGAGCGCGATCCACGCGTCGCTGAACGCGCGACGGTGTCGAACGCCCTCGGTCCATTTCGGTCGCCCCGTCGTTTCCGCGCCCGCGCTCGCGCTCGTCCTTCGTCGCTTTTTCGCCGCCTCCAAATCCACCGCGCTCGAATCGGCGTCTTCGCACCACGGTCCAACCTCTTTCTCCTCCTCGTCTTCGTCCCCGGCCGCACCTTCAGCGCCTCGCAATTTCGCGAGCATTCTGGCAAACTCTTTCCGCCGTTTCTCCTCTTCGTCCTCCTCGACGCCTTCGCCTCGATGATCCTCGAACGTCCTCGGCATGGCGTTTAATATATCGTACACGTTTCTCGCCACATCCTTCGCCGCCGCTTCCTCCTCCGACGGTTCGTACGAGTTATCTCGCAATTCTCCCGCGATGCTTTTCATCACCATGTACGTGTAATATCGAACGTCCACCCTCGACGCGTACCTCTTTGCCCACGAGCCCAAGAGCTCGCCGCTCCACGACTTGGCGCACGCGCACCTCTTCATCGTCTTTGCGTATAATTCGTTGGAAAACTTCCCCGGCGTCTCGCACCTCGCCACCTCCATGATCACCGCCAGCGCCAACACGCGCACTCGAGGCTCACACGCACCGTCGACGACGACATCCGTCACCCGTCTCACGAAGACGTCGTGGTGCTTGGCCAGCCATCGCAGATACTTCACTCTCGCCGCCTCCTCCGTCGTCCACGACGCCTCGTCCACGGACTCCAACTGCCGACGCTCGGCGAGCTCTCCTCGCGCCGCGCGCTCGCAAAAGAACCGCTCGAGCGCGACGAGGGCGTCGAACACATCCCCCGAGTCTCGAGTCCCGCGCAGGCGCAGCGTCTTGAGCAACTCGAGCGCATCGTTCGCGTTCGTCTCGCTCGCGTTAACGCGCGTCGCGATCGCGCGTGCGCTCGTCGGCGTCTCCGAGACGTTTCGTTTTCGCACTTTCGCCATCCTTCGCGCGCGCGAGCCCGCGCGTCGGCGTGTGCGCGCGCGCGCCCAATGTGAGCTCGAAGCGGCGGCGGCGCTCGAGCTCAAAACATACATCTCATGAGATTTTGTGCCCATCGACACAGCGCGCCGCGGAGGCGATACCGGCATGGCGGAACACCTCGCGAGCATCTTCGGCACGGAGAAGGATCGCGTCAACTGCCCGTTTTACTTCAAGATCGGCGCGTGTCGACACGGGGACCGATGCAGTCGTTTGCACAATAAACCCACGGCGTCGCAGACGATTTTGTTGACGCACATGTATCGACCGGAACACGCGTCGGTGGATCCGAGACGGGAGCAGAGCGGGGCCAAATCGGCGCGAGGGGAAGGGCAAGAACACTTCGAGGCGTTCGTGGAGGATTTGTTCGAGGAGTTGGATCCGTGCGGAGAGATTGAGGGTGTGAATGTGTGCGACAACGTGACGGATCACATGATGGGCAACGTGTACGTCAAGTTTCGGGAGGAAGAGGCGGCGGCGAAGGCGAAGGAGAAGTTACAGGGGAGATATTACGACGGTCAACCGATTTACTGCGAGTTTTCGCCGGTGACGGACTTTAAAGAGAGCACGTGTCGGCAGTACGAGGAGAACGCGTGCTCTCGAGGAGGGTATTGCAACTTTATGCACTTGAAACCGCTGGGACGATCGATGCGCAAGCGGTTGTACGGACGATACCTGGGGAGAGACCGAGAGCACGGGAGCGATCGCGGCGGGCGAGACAGAGATCGAAGCCGCGATAGGAGTCCGAGGAGGAAACGGTCTCGGGACAGAGGCGACGACGGAGAAGACGACCGGGTCAACGCGAAGGGCATGTCGGACGCCGCGCGTCGCGCGATGTTCGCATCCTGGAACGAAGAGGAGAACAAGTGAGAGTTCTTGCGACTCTCGAAGTGTGGATATCGTAGCACATTTGATGACAGACGATTGTAAGAAATGCATCGAAACAAACTCGTCGCGAAAGACGCCGCCGCTGTTCATTCACTAAAGAGTGCGAGATTTATTACACATCCCACGATTCTAAATTTCAAGCTAAAAATCAATGCGCCACCGCAAAAGCGGAGCGAATCATGAATGGATTGCCGTCGTCGTCGGAATCGGCGTCGTCGTCCGAGTCCACGGTGAAAGCTTCCCTGGTGATGGGATCTTTTCGATCGAAGATGATGCGACCAGCGCGACCGTAACGCGGACGACAGTGCGTGAGATCGATACCGAGCGGTAACAGGAACGGTCGCACCGCGCCCATAGACGGAGATTTGGTGAACAACATTTCGATGTCCGGAATCTCCGGCGGCGGCTTGTACGGCAGCACCGGGATTTGAACTCTGGGACGCGGTGGGTAGCCACCGATCGCGGCGAGACCAATCTCGCGACGACGTTTGCGGCCGGCGATATCGCCTGTATCGTCGCCCAAGACGACGTACTGACCGTCTGGCTTCTTGATGAGTTCCACCGCACCACCCGCGAGGACGACATTCTTGTTGGGTTGAACTTCCGGCGTCTCCGTCTTGATGCGTTTCTTGTCCGCATCCATCGCTTTTTGTTCGATGGCTTCATGAGCGCTCTTCGGTTCGTGTCGAAGGTTGATTTGCAGATTTTGCAATTCTTGCTCCACAGCGAGCAGTTCACTCTTCCGCCTTTCGCGCTTCACGACGAGCTCGAGAATACCGATGGATATGTCAACCGACTTGCGAATCTGTCGCAATTTATCGTAGCTCGACACGTCATTCTCGCGCCTACGGCGCGTCTGTGGTCTCGAAATCTTTTCTCGCGGACGGAACACGTTGAAGGGATTCGTATCGTTCGGTGCCGGCGGTGGTTGGAGCCGACGCAAAATGGGCTTTTTGACTCTTTTGCGCTTGTCCACCCAGTATTCGTACACCGCCGTGAGGATGGCTTGTTTCCCACTGATTTCTTGCAACAATTCGAGCGCTTTATTCTTCGGTAAATTCGTCACCACACTCAGAGCGTCAACCTTTTCTTGGTAGCTGATCACCTGTCCTCTCGCCGCCGCGGAGGATGTGTTCGCCTTCATGATTTTCTCATTCGCGTCGGCGCATGCAATCTCCAACTTCCACAGCATCTCCTCAAACTTCTCCGCGGGCAGCACATCCGCCCCATCGTTGTAACCATCTAGCCAATCCTCGTCCTCGTTATCTAAATCGTACTCCACGAAGCTCGTGGTCTCCGGCGGCAGCCCGCACGACAGCTTCGAGCGTAAATAATACTCGGGCTGTTTATAGTTGGTCGGGTAATCCTTCTCGTACGAGGACACGTTTAAAATCTCTGGGATAGGAATCTCACTCACGCCCGCGGTCGTCTTCTTCGTCAGCACCTCCTCGTTCTCCTTATCCAGCGCCTTGTGTGCGTGCGTCACCTCTCGCTGCACCACCTGCCCATCCTTGATCGCGTCCGGATCGCGCAACAGCGCCAACTGCGACGTGATATCGATGGGACGCGCCCGAAAAGACGTCTGTCGAGTCGCCATGACGCTCGATCACCTCTCGCGCGCTCACGACGCTCCGCTTCGCGCGATCGTCCCCACGAAATTGTCCAGATCGTCGTCCAATTCAACCTTCGATCACGACCTCCGCGCGCGTCGCTCGTGTCGAGGACCCGATCTCGCGCGCACGGCGAGACACAACACCGCCCCACCCGTCGCGCGCGACGTCTGCGAACGCGCGCGACGCGCGCACGTCTCAGAGTCCCGACGCGCGCGCGACATTCGAGGGAAATTCGCACTAGGGTTGACACATGAGGGCGGTGACTCCCTTTACACAGAGCTTCTTTACTGTACAAGTACACATACTAGAGTCACCATACGGCGATGAACGAGTCGTCGTCGACGCGATCGATTCGATCGCGCGCGCGTCGACGCGCGAATCACCGATGCGCGAATCACCGACGCGCGTCGGACGACGGACGCGCGTCGAGTGATTCACGCGTCGCGTCTTCATGGTCGTCGCGCGCTCGGAGCGCGACGCGCTTCTCGGAGACGTCGACGCGCCGCGATACAACGGTGTTGGTGTTGGCGAATGCGCGCTCGATGGCGACGGCGTTCGGGACGGCGCGCGAACGAGAGCGACGGTGAGGACGCGAGTGATCGGATGGACGGTCGTCGCAGCGATCGTCGCGGTGGCGATCGTCTCGAAGGAGCGGCGCGTGGATTGGGAGGCGCTCGGATTCAAGTCTGCCTCGCCGTATCGTCGCGCGCCGTTTTGGCGAGGACACGCCGGGAAAGGGAGGCTTCTGCCGCCTCACCCGGCGAAGGGAGAGAAAGATGCGACGCGGACGTACACCATGTACGATCACTGCCTCACGAAAGAGGTGAAAGAGTGGGCGTATGAGAAAGACTTTTGGAACTTTGCGAAGAAGAGTGGCAAGGTGGTGGTGCACGACTACAACTCGCCCAGCTTTTTCGATTACCACAGAGGGATCGAGATGAAGCGCGAGGAACTCCAGGATGGCTTGTACGCGTGGCGAATTAACGCGACCGGGAACGATTGGGAATTTGGATTCGCCATGGAGAACGCTAAGGGAGATTACCTCTACGAAATCGGCAAGGGCTCGGACAACGTTCCGCTCGCGTTCACCGCGTGCTCGCAGCGATTCGGGAAATTCTTCAACAGGAACATTCAATTGGAGCGTGACGCATCCAATATTTCGTACGTCTTCGGTAGTTGCCAGCGTGAGTGTCCGCCCAACTATGTCGATTCGTCGTACGACAATCAACCGCTCTCGACCAACATTCCATCAGACGGAACGCCGATCAAATTGCAGGAGCAGCGAGACGCGCGCCTCGTGAAACCGTTGACAATCATGATGCACCACGAGACTGATGATACCAGTGAACTTACCGGTTTGAATCCGCATCTCCGCGTTGCTTTGCAACTGGACACGTCTGCGCCTTACACAAAGCAATCCGTACAGTGGATCGCCGGCGGTGTCGACTATTTTAGAAAGTATCTTAAAATGGTCAAGGTGCGAATCTACATCAACACTGAAGGCGCTAACACGTATGCGTTTATAAGAATTCTCGGTGCGAAGCGTTATAAGTTTGGTTTCAATAAGGGCTACGACTACGAAGAGAAGCAGAACAGAGACTGGCGCATCTTTGGCCACGGCTCGAATCAAGAATACAGAGGCTGCACCAAAGTTTATTGCGACCCTTCGCGATATGACCTCACACATTTCTGGAACGATGCCGAAGCCAATATGCCGGGCTTGGCGCTGCGTCAAATGCAATACAAGAATCTCGTCGTTGGGGATAGCGCTCCCGTCGATCACAGTGTGACTACGCAAATCGATGGTATCGGCGGCGATAATCTTTTGACATGGGCCGCCCGCGCGAACACTGAGGGTGGTCACCTACTGGCCGCAAAGGGTCAATGGGGCCCAGATTTGGACGTTCGGCGCGTCATCGTGAAGGCTGGTGCCATTTGCTCCAAGTCGACAAACATGGGCAACTGCATGTACGGCATCGCTCAGTCGTTCAATCCAGGCACCGCGGGTTCTTGGCACAGCAGAGACTGGAAGCTCGGCGCATACACGGGACCGACCAAGTATCGCAAACAATGGGTTTTTGCGGCGCTCGTCGGCTACGGATGGAAGATGGTCCGCATTGAAATTTATCAAGAGAACGACGCGCTGTACGCCGTCACCATTGATTGCGCAAACGACCACTCGCAAGAAGCCTCAGAGTACACCTCCGTCAACGGCGACGGTTTGTTGAACGATTTATCGCAGCGATACCGAAACCCGTCCAGTGCGTGGCTCGCAGACGCTCCCACGTATCCCACCGGTCTCCGAGCGTATCAAAACTTCAACGATACGACGAACAAAATCCTCAACCTCGGAGCTCTCTATTACGATCTCGCGGGCGACATGCGTCCGTCGCTCAATGGATACGAACCCATCTACACCACTCTCGAGATTGAGGAAGCCATGTCCGATGATTCGGATGAGCCAAATGTGACGGCGAGTTGATGAGTTGAACGAATTGAACGCGTTGAGAAGCTCCTACTCCACGTAATCAAATTTTGTAAGAAACCATGAGAATAGAATAATACACTACGAGTACGAGCTTGCTTTTGCGCGCTCCGCGCACGCACGCAGAGCGTCTTCAGAAGAACTTTTTCACGAGATGACGCCTGAGAACGTCTTTGTTGCACGATGGACACTTCCCGGGGCCGTTCGGCTTGAGAAGGCGTCGCCAGCAGGCGTAACACGCGACGTGTTTGCACGAAGACGCTTCGAAAGGCTGACGGCACGGTTCGGCGCACGCGACGCACTCACGCGGAGAAGTAGCCACGGCCAAACCAGGCGTGGCGTTGGCCAATTTCTCGCTTTTGAGTTTTTTGTGACGCTCAATGAGCGCTTGACGATGCTTCTCGTAGGTGGGCTTGTGCGCGGCAGGGACGAACTCGCCGAAGAGTGCGTACAAGCCTTTGGGATTTTCAGGAGCTTTGAGGACGCGATTGGCGACGCGGAGTAGATTACCGATGTTGAAATCCGGTAGGTTGACCTTGTCGAGCTCTGTCAGGAGTTCTTCGTACGATTCGCGAGAGAGCTCCATTTGAGCGCGTCGCATGAAAAACTTTGTACGCTCCGAGTTCGTCGGTGCCTCGTTTTCGTCTTTCACGTTCGCTTCAATCCCCTGTTCACCGCCACGAAAGTTAGAGAGTTGCGTGAGAAGTGAAGACTTCTTCATCGCTTCGTTCGTCTTCTTACTCAGTGCACCTCGAGCGGTTTCCGCCGCGGTCGACTGAAGTGGTACTTTCGCCGTCGACACTACGAATTGTTGGCGCGCCGGGGCGTCCGCCTCATCCTGGTCCTTCGTAAACTGTCGAACGAGCGAAGCAATCGACGATTTTCTGGGCGCATCTTCCGTACGCGCTTTTTTCCTGGTGTTTGCCAACGCCGACACTCGCGGTGCGGATATATCGGCAAACTTGGCGGGCTGGGCGATCGGTTTGCTCTTCGACCCGCTCGCCTCCCATCCTCGGAAGAAATCTTTCAAACCATTCACGGCGCTACTGAACACAGGATGCACGTGAATCGAAGGTCTCAACCATAGTGACAATTGGTTTCGCGCATGTTCATCCGCAAATCGTTCATCAGCGAGGATCACAGCCCCGAAATCGTCCTTGTGACGAATCACTCTACCGAGCGCCTGGTTCACTGCTCGCATCGCCGTCTGCGAGTACCATACATTTCCAGAATATGAACCACCGTGATCGAGTTTGCGACGATCTAGATACTTTCGTTTGTTCATGACGAGAGGATCTTTTGCGCCGGCATAAGGGATACCGGTGAGGATCACACCGCGACACGCTTTATCCGCAAAATCGATGCCCTCGCTCACTTTACCCCGGCACACGGCGAAAAACGTCGCCCCGGGCCCAGTACCACTATCGATGACTTCATTGTAACGAGCATACGCGAGCTTAAACTCTTCAGCGTTCGATGGCTCCACCTCGCATATCTTACTCGACTCCATGACCCTCCACACTCCCGTGAATCTCCAGTGCTTGATGCACGAATGCATGACGCCGTACGACGGAAAGAACACCAACAAACCATCAGGAATCATTTTCATCGCACTTAGGATAACTTGACCTATCTCGTTTTTGTACTCAATCGTATCTCTGAATCTGAAGGAGCTATTTAAAACGTTCCCGTTTGGGCCCCGAGTGACCACACCGCCCCAAACTTGGTTCTGCTTGATCACGTGTGGATTTTCAAGGCGAACGGGGAACTCCATCGCGAGTTCGGAAGCGAACGATTCCATCGGTGACAGAGTACCGGATGCGAGTAAAAATGAACCAACTTGTTTTTCGATCAATTCTTTCAAGCATAGACCCGGAAAGAAACACCAGTACGACAACGTCGCGCCCTCGCGTTCGCGATTGCTCGTGTTCAATTTGTTATCTAAATCGGGGCCGAGTCGAGTACAGAAATACTCTGGAAATCTGTCTTTGAATATACGGTCGATGAAGTTCGCGAACGACGTGAGCGGAGTGTCGCTCTCGCTGGCGTGACTGAGGACATCTCCGCCGAGTAGCACCGTCTTGGCGGCCGCTCGCATGAGCTCGGTGAAGTGCTTGTACGTTTCGTCTGTGATGTTGAGCGCCTCCAAGATTTCGTAGATGAGGTTTCCATCACCAACTCGCTCACCTATGCCGCTCTTTTGCCCCTCTTTCGACTGACGGCACATCGAATCGATGTTTTGCTCGAGTCGTACGAGCACCTTTGCCATTTGCTCAAAGTCTTCCGCCTTGAACGCCGCCGCCTCCTTGCCCATTCCGCGTTCAAAAACATCCCTCTGCCCTTCGAGGACGATGCCTTCGCCGCTGTCGTCGTCGTACGTAAGTTTCGTCTCGTATGCGCGCTCCGCTTCTTTGATCGCCTTTGCGAGCTTACCCGCGGTGAGCGAGAAACTCATGCTCTCGGCGGCGGCGGATTCGAGATTGTGCGCCTCATCCACGACGACCACCGCCTCCGACCACACGATGTCCAAACCTCTCCGCACGTCGGCATCGAGCAAGTAATTGTACGGCATGAAGATGATCTCCGCGTTCGCGCATCGCGTCCTCGAGAGATAAAATGGACACGGTCCATTTTTCTGCCCCTTTTCCACCAAATCCTCGATGTCGTCCACGCCGTCGCCGAACAATTTAAAATCCATCAATCGTTTCTCCAACCCTCTATCAAGCGTAATCTTCGCGCTGCACCTGTGCTCCGTCAGGAGCTTCGAACACGCGTCGTTCTGTCGCTTACCCGTCATCTCGCGCACGTCTTTCCTCACGCACGCGTGCTTTCGACTCGCGAGCGTCGCCGCTCGCGTCGTCGGATCCAACAATTTCAACTCTCGCACCACCTGACTCACCTGCGAGTGCGTCCGCGTCGCGTAGACCACCACCGGCGCCTTCGTTCGCTCTCTCTTCACCTCTTCATCCAAGTAATCGATCCTCTCCACCGTTCCCTCCGACGTGGACGCGTCGCCGCCTCGCGGCGGCGCGTTCTCGTCGCCTCGCGGCGTCTCGTCCCCGCTTCGAAGCATCTCCTTCATCGCCCGCACATCCTCTCGAAATTCCCTCTTCTTTCGATTTCCAGCCGCGCGCGCGTACGCGAGAGACGCCGCGAGTAAACACAGCGTCTTCCCGGTCCCCGTCGGGGACTCCAACAGCGCCGATTCCCCGCGAACCATGGCGGTGAGCGCGCGCTCGATGAAATCCATCTGATTCTCATAGGCGACGTACGGGAAGCGCACGACGAATCGACGAGCGTTTCCGCGCTCGTCGGTGACGTTGATGGGGTATTCGTGCATGGCGTCGACGTCGGCGACGATCGAGGCGAGCGCGCGCGCGCGCGTCCGCGGATGAAGACGACGCGTTCGCGACGGCGAGGGACAGCCGCGGCGGAGGCGTTCGAACGCGCGCGGGACGGAACGCGTGTGTGTATGAATGAATGAATGCGTGAATGAATGCGTCTTCCACGAAGTGATCGATCGATGCTGTGTATGTTTTGACGTGTGGATGTTTAGACGTCACGCGAAGTCTTCGTATCGACTGGTGAAGTTGCTTCGACTGCGTTGGCACCATCCGCTCGACGAGGAGTCGGCTTCGTTGACGCGCATGTTGTGGTCGAAGTAAATCACCTGACCGGTCTCAAAACCCTCGTTTTCGTCGATGACGTCGGGTGGGGAGAGTCGAGCGAACCAACAGCCGAGAGTTTTGTGAAATCGCCAGTTGGAGGCGGCGAGCTCGCGCGCGGCGAGCGTTCGCGCGGCGTCGTCGGCGTGGTAAAAGCTGAAGAAGAGCGCGTCGGCGTCGAGGCGTTTGAAGAGTTCTGGGTTCACCAATCCGTGAGGGGCTTTGGTGGGATATGAGTTGGGAATGTTGGCGCATTTGTTCTTGGCGGCGCGTTTCGCCTCGATGCGCGCCGAGGAGAGACGCCACTGCGCGTCCTTCGAATCCGGCTCGAGTTTTCGCATCGCCATCTCCAAAAGACGATGATCGACGTTCGGATCGCACACGGTGACGCCACATATGCGCACGCCCACGTCGAATTCGACGCCGTCGTCGTCCTCGCGCAAAGGTTCGGCGTCCTCTTCGGCGTCTTTCCGCGACGGGCGCGCGCGATACGCGTGCCCGCCCGCCGAGAGTTGTTCCAGAGTCAACGCTCCGTCGCCCGGTAAATCAAAAATGAACGCGTCCGGGTGCGGACCGTCCACCCGCGTCGCTGATTTGGTCAGCGACCGAACACCGTCGTGTTTCGTCTTCTTCTTCTTCCCCGACGACCCGTCCGGCGTCGACGTCGTCGACGCCCCGTTTCGCCCGCCGTTCGATTCGCGCTCCGTCGTCCTCACCGGCGTCATCGGCTCTCGCACCTCCTCCTCACCCTCCTCCTCACCCTCCTCCTCCTCACCCTCCGCGTCTCCATCGATCTCACCACCCTCGCGTTCCTCCTTCGCCTCCTTCGCCTCGTCCTCGTCCTCGTCCTCCTCCTCCTCCTCCTCCTCCGCCGGCTCCGATTTCGCCTTTTCAAACCACGCGATATCCGCCTCGCACTCCCTCACCGCCGTCTCCGCCCGCTCGCGCGTCGACGCCTCCAAATCATCCCGCATCAACACCGTCGCCATCGCCTCCGCGTGTTCTCGCAATCGCGTCACCTCTCGATCCAATTCTCTCTGCGCGTCGCGTCGCGTCGCCGCCGCCGTCTCGTCCCCGTCAGTCTGAATCGTCACGAGTGCGTTGACTCGACCACCCACCCGCGCGCGCGCGTCTCCCATTCCGATCGTCCTCCACCCTCGCGCGACGCGCGACGACCCCCGACGACCCGACGATATCGCGCGCGAAAAATTATGTGCGCGCGCGCGCGCACCCTCGCCCGTCGTCTCCGCTCGCGCGCGTCGTCCGCGCGCGTCATCTCCACGAGAATCTCGATGATCTGCGCCGCGTAGTGACGCGACGCGTCGATCCTCTTGACGCGCGATGCGACGTCCTGCGCGACGGCGCGACGCGCGCGCGCGCTCGTCGACGACGACGACGAATGTATCGCCATGCGCGGTCGAATTCGGTCGCGCGCGAACGGTCGGCGGTGCGTCGCGAGGTGAGGGCATCGCGTCTCGGAACGACCGAGACGGTTCGGGTCGTGCCGTCAGCATCCTCGGTGTCTTTTTTCGGGTTGACCCGCGCGAGAGCGAGAGAGAGCGAGCGTTCGTCTATAATTACAACGCGCGACGACGAGAGCGAGCGCGAACGGGGACGCGAAAAGGATGTAATCGACCGACGCGCGCGTTTCGAGAGAGATGCGAAACGTTTGAGACGCGTGGGTGTCACGAAATCCGTCGGCGCGCCGAACGCGCGTCGCTCGTCGGCGAGGCGCTTCGCTCGAGGGGTGCGAGATCTGAGGAGGCGATCAGCCGCACCCGGTGCCCGAGGAGAACCCATCGTCGACGCCTAATTCCTCCGCGGTGGCGAGTCGTTCCACCGCCTCGATCACCTCGAGCGCGGTGGGCGGTCGACCGGCGGCGAGCGCGCTGAACGCCGCCGTCTTGCCGACGACGGAGGCCAACGCCTCGTCCTCCCCGTCGTCGGCGGCGTCGACGCGATCGCACACCACGACCTCGAACGAACCCTCGCGCGGGCTCTCACTCGCGAGCGCGCGCGCGTCGTTTCCATCCACCAAGACGCGCGGGAACGCCTCCTCGAGCGCGTCGGCGACGGCGAGAAACGCGTCGAGGTGCCTCGACTCGTCGTATTCCACGTGCACGCGCGTCGGCGGCGCGTTCCCGAGCGCGCTTCGTCACGCGAACGCGCGCGCGAGAACGCGTCGCGTCGCCTCCGGGCGCGCGCGGGAGACGCGCGAGACGAGGCGGGGGAACATGTCGGCGCGCGCGCGTGTGGCGCGCCCGTGCGTCAGGGGGGGTCTCGAATTGGCGTCGCCCCAGACGCATGCGCGCGGTCGCGTCGACGCTCGCGCGATGCGCGCGCATGACGCCAAACGTTGTCTCTCGCGCGTTCGCGGGCGCGGTGCGCGCGAACGAGGAGACGCGACGACCGGGGGCGAACGGGCGCGTTCCCGTGGTGCATCACACGTCGTATAGTAAGCCAGTCATGCCGCCGAATCATCGGTTTCCCATGTCGGTGTTTCAGCGCGTGTACGACGTCTGTCGATCGGAAGGGATCGTGGATGGATCGAATGTGTTCGTGCCGGCGCGCACGCCGACGATGGATGAATTGTGCGCGGCGCACGACGAGACGTACGCGCGGGCGGTGTGCGCGAGCGCGCTGAGCGAAAAGGCGACGCGAGAGATCGGATTGCCGTGGTCGGACGATTTGGTGGAGCGAACGCTGATGGAGGTGTCGGGGACGATGTTAACGTGTGAATTGGCGCTTCAGACGGGATTGGCGGTGAACACGGCGGGAGGAACGCATCACGCGCACAGAGACCGCGGGAGCGGGTTCTGCATCATCAACGATTTGGCGGTGAGCGCGTTGCGAGTGCTGGACGCGGGCGCGGCGTCTCGTGTGATGATCGTGGATTTGGACGTGCATCAGGGCGATGGTACCGCGTCGATACTGCGAGATGAGCCTCGCGTGTACACGTTTTCGGCGCACGCCAAGTCAAATTTCCCGGCGCGCAAAGCGACGTCGACGCGAGACGTCGAGCTTCCCCGAGGCATGGGCGACGACGAGTTCATGTCGGTCGTCTCCGGCGCGCTGAGAGAGAGTATTGAAGATTTTAGACCGGATTTCGTCATCTACGACGCGGGAGTCGACGTGACGGCGAACGATTCGCTCGGACACTTAGAGATGTCCATCGAAGGCTTGTATCGGCGCGAACGCATGGTTTTAGACACCGCCATCGGCGCGGGAATTCCGATCGCAGGCGTCGTCGGCGGTGGCTACTCGCCGGACATCGACGAACTCGCGAGCAGACACGCCGTCTTACACCGTGTGGCGAGGGAGATGTTCGTCGATCACGGTTTGTGAAAACAATTCTTTACCCCCACCTAGACTATCGCTATTGTTTGTATTCTAGTATCGCTACGTAGTCACTAATACTGATCGAGTCGATCCAACAAAGAGTCGATACGATCCACCGCGTCGCCGTGCGATGGAGGACAAAATTGTCTCGCGCGCTCTAATAAATCGCGAATCTTCTCCTTATCCGGCGTCCTGTCCTCCTCCAACGCCGTCTTGAGCAACCACACCGCGGTTCTGTACGCATCGTCCGCGAGCGATGCGTCCGTTTCACTCCATCCATCGTCCGTCGCGGAATCGAACTCGTCGTCGTCGACGTACGCTTCGGCGTCGTCGTAGCGTTCGGCGTCCTCGTCCTGCTTCCCGCCGCCGTTCTCCTCCTCCTCCTCCTCCTCCTCCACCACCACCTGTTCGATCAACGCGCGCGTCTGCTCGATCGTCTTGAGTAATTTCTCGCGGGCGTCCCCGAACCGACGCGGTAACCTCGCCTCGGCGTACGCGAACAATCGCAACGCTTCCTCAAAGTCGCGTCTCTGCAGCGCCGCCTTGCCCGATTTAAACGCCTCATCCGCCACCTCCGCGTCCGCCTCCTCTCCGTCCTCGTCCTCGTCCTCGTCCTCGGAAACGACGCGTCGCGCGCTTTGCACCCCATCTCGCGTCGGCGACCCCATCGGCGGCGACGGCGGCGGCCCGTCCCGCCGCGCGTCCCCGTCGTCCCGCCGCGCGTCCTCGCCTTCGCTCGCATCCGCGCGCGCGCACCAATCGTCCTCGCCCGGTTTCGCCACCCCTCGAACGATCGCACCGGGCGCACCGTCTCGCACCGCCTCTTCCCTCGCGCGTCGACACGCGCGCGCCTCCATCATCGATTCCGCGCGACGCATCAAATGCGCTGGATTCACATCCGAATTCGTCGTCGCCGCGTTCGTCGTCGCCGCGTTCGTCGCCGCCGCGTTCGTCGCCGTCGCGGACGAGACCACCGCGTTCGCGTCGTCGGACGCGTCGGGCATGGACGCCCGCGCGCGTCGTCGTCTCCCGTCTCTCATTCATTCATTCATTCATTCATTCATTCAATCGATACAGACGGCGACGACCTCCCCGCGAGAACGAGAAACGTCACAGTGTGACGCCGCGCCCCGACGGACGCGACCGAGGACGCCGAGCGCGAACGCGCTCGAACGAACGAAGGAAAATTCCCGCGACTTTTACGCGCGCGCGCGCCATGCGAGGGGCGCGAACGATGACGAAAACGATGCGATTGACGTCTCTCCGCGCGCATCGCGCGATGCGCGCGCGCCGAGGCGTGATGACGACGACGCGCGCGGAATCACCGCAAACGGCGCGAGAAGAGACGCGCGGTGAAAATGTATCGTCGATGAAGGCGCCGGTGCAACGAGCGCGAGCGCCGGTGTCGAGGTACATGTACCCATCGTCGCCCTTGTCCAATCTCTTGGCGCAGACGTCGCCGATGACGATGATGCAGCACCAGATCGACGATATGATGCAGATGATGGGCGAGATGTTCGGTGAAACACCGATGGAAAGGATGCTCGAGAAGTTTGAGAGTTCTGCTGCGCCGGGATTCCATCGCGCGCACGTGTTGGCGCCGCCGGAGATGTTGCGCATTCGAGTCGGTGCGAGACGAGACGAGACGAGAGACAGAGAGACGCTCGAAGACTTCTTTTCGCGATGAGACGCGAGTCCGAGAGATGATGACTGACCACACCGTAACGACAGAGGCGATCGAGGAACCGAAGAAGTACACGGTGAATTGCGAGCTTCCGGGACTCACGATCAAGGACGTCGCCGTCGAAATCGATCCCGAACAGCGCGTCTTGCACATCAGCGCCAAACGTGATCATCGCGCCAGTGAAGAGGAAGAGGAAGGCGATGTCAAATGGCTCGTTTATGAGCGACACTTTGGGAAACTCGAGCGTCAGATGAAACTTCCCGAAGACGCCGCCATCGACGAGAACGAGATCGATTGTCGCATGGTGAACGGTTTGCTCACGGTGACCATTCCAAAGGTTGAAAAAGAGGAATCCGAGGAAGACAAGGCGCCTCCGCGCTTGAAGGTTCCGATTCGGGACCACTGAGCGCGCGCGATCGAGCGAATTCAAGACTTTGAGTTCGTCGTCGTCGGCTACGATCGTCCGCGGCGAACGAGATGCGAGAGAGACGCCGTTTAGTCGGCGTTCACGTTGTTTCACATAGGCTTTTTACGTCACAGCTTCTTTCTTTTCACAGTGTGTCTGTCGTCCATTACAATATGGTTATCGTTGGGTTTTCGATCTTCGCGTCGCGCGTTTTTTCTCACTCCCACTCCACGGTCGCCGGCGGCTTGGACGTCACGTCGTAGCACACGCGGTTCACCTCCTTGACGGTGTTCGTGATTCTCGTGCTCACCGTCTTCAAGAAATCGACTGTGAACGGGTACCAGTCCGCCGTCATGCCATCGCTCGACGTGATGGCGCGAAGCGCGACGACGTGCGAATGCGAGCGTTGATCGCCCTGCACGCCGACGGACTTGATGGGCAAAAACACCGCGAACGCTTGCCAGATTTCGTCGTAAATACCGAACTCGCGGATGGTATTGATGTAAACTTCGTCCACGCGACGAAGAATGTCGAGCGCGTTGTCCTTGGTGACGTCGCCGAGGATGCGAACGCCGAGACCCGGACCCGGGAACGGGTGGCGCGCCAAAAACGTGCGCGGCACATCCATGATGGCGCCGAGCTTGCGGACTTCATCCTTGAACAGCATGCGCAACGGTTCGACAAGTTCGAAGCCAAGCTCTTTCGGCAAACCACCGACGTTGTGGTGCGACTTGATGGTGTGCGAGTGCTTTTGGTCGCTCCCCGGCGGCGGGCACGATTCGATGACGTCCGGGTACAACGTGCCCTGCACCAAAAACGTCGGTCGCACGCCCGTGCGCTTTTCTATTTCGCCCTTGAAGTTCTTGAAGCACTCGATAAACTCGCCGCCGATGATTTTACGCTTCTTTTCCGGATCGGTGACGCCGGCGAGACGCGTGAGCATTTGCTGGCTGTGATCGACGCAATCGACCGGAAGGTGCAAGTGGTTCTTGAACATTTCCATCACGCGCTCTTGCTCCTTGAATCTCAACAGACCGTTATCCACGAAGACGCAGTGCAAACGATCACCGATCGCCTTGTGCACCAAAGTCGCGGCGACCGCGGAGTCGACGCCGCCGGACAAGGCGCAGATGACGTGCGCGTCGGGACCCACCGCGTTTTTCACGATTTCAATCTGCTCGTCCAACACGTTCGCCATCGACCACTCGGCCTTGACGCCCGCGATGTCGAATAAAAACCGTTTCAGAGTGTCCAAACCCTTTTCGCTGTGCGTCACCTCCGGGTGATACTGCAAACCGTACAGGTTACGCGCGGCGTCCTCCACCGCCACCACGGCGCCGCCCTCCGACTTGCCCACGCACGCGAACCCAGCCGGCAATTTCGTCGCCTCATCCCCGTGCGACATCCACACCTGTTCCTTCTCCCCCATCTGACTCTTTCCACCGTACAACGCGCTCCCGTTCGTCTGATACACCACCGGCATCCGTCCGTACTCGGCGACCCCGCCCGACTCCACGACGCCCCCCAGCGCGTGCACGAGCAATTGCATCCCGTAACAGATCCCGAGCACTGGAATCTTCCTCTCCTCGACGTATTCAAAAAACTCCTTCGGCACGCTCGGCGCCCCCTCCGCGTGCACAGAATTCGGTCCTCCCGACAGAACGATCGCTTTCGGCGCGTGCGAGGCGATCCGCGCCGCGGTCGCGTCTCCCGGCAGGAGCACCGAATACGCGCCCAGTTCCCGCACCCGTCGCGCGATCAACTGCGTGTACTGCGACCCGTAATCGAGGACGACGACCGTATCCACCCCCTGCGCGCTCGTCTCGCGCGCCCGCTTCATCCCTCGCTCCCTCGCTCGTTCGTTCGTTCGTTCGTTCGCGCGTCTCTTCGTGACGACGCGCCGCCGTCAGTTTGAATAAAATCCATCCATCCATCCATCCATCCATCCATCGGTCGGCGCGTGCGGGGGGGGACTCCACGACGAGGTGGGACTCGTGGTTGGATTCATCATGGGTCATCACTCGAGACAGAGTCCCCTCGTCCAGACCACCCACCCACCACCGATGGTGACTCGAGAGACGGTCGTGTCGGTCGTGTCACGTGTGCGTAAACAGTTCGTGGACGCATTGCACACGCCCCACCCGCGCCCCGAGGGGGACCTCGACCGTCGCGCATTCATCATTCCGCGTCGACGCGCGACGACGCGTTCGAGTTCGAGTTCGCGTTCGAGTTCGTTCGTTCCTCGCGCGCGCGTGCGTTCGTTCCTCCGCGTTCGTCCGTCCGTCCGTCCATCCGACGCGGTCGAATGTCGACGCCGACGACGGATCGCGCGCGCCGACGATTGAGCTGGCGCGCGTGCGTCGAGAGCGATGACGAGGAGAACGACCGCGCGATGACGACGACGAGAGGTGGGAAAGGACGAGGCGGGGATGAGGCGCGCGATGGTGGAGACGCGCGCGCGCGGGGGGTGCTCGGACGCGTGGACGTGAACGCGGGAGGCATCCGCGCGCGCGCGAGTCCGGGGAGGGGGAAGAGACGCGAGACGCGCGCGAACGCGTCGCCGCGGGCGTACCTCGCGGGATCGACGCCGGGAGTGGCGAGCGCGAAACACGCGTCGAGAGTGCGGGCGTTGATGATCGATGAGGACGAGGAGGAGGAGGAGGAGGAGGAGGAGGCGTGTGCGTTTGCGTTCGAGTGGGGCGCGCGGGACGGGGAAGACGCCGACGCGGACGCCGCGGATTCGACGGTGGTTTTGACGCCGAGAAGTGCGACGGCGCGACGCGCGAGTCGGTCCGTGAGCGAGACGTTGGCCGTGTTTAAGTCGCTCGCGCACCTCGCGGCGTCGCCGTCCGAGGAGGAGGCGCGCGCGAGGCGAGCGGCGCCGACGCCGACCAACACGCCGGCGACGACGAACGAACCGGCGGTGGATCTGAGCGTATCCCCGATTATCGGCGTGCGACGACGAGACGAAGGCGCGTGGAACGCGACGATGGAGAGAATCATCGACAAGTTGGATATTCGCGACGAAGACGAAGGCGCCGCGGCGACCGCGCGGCGTCCGTCGCGGTACAAGATGGCGCGCGCGAGCGCCGTCGCGGCGGTGATGCTTCAGGTGGCTGCGCGAATGTTCGCGGTTATGACATCCTTCGCGTCTTCGAACGACTCGCTCGGCAGAAGATGCGTCATTGAGGGCGGTGCGTTTGCGCTCTCCTGGTGGTTCGGCGCCAAAGTCAACTGGGACTCGCTCTCGTCGACGTCGTACGCCTCTTACGGAGGATTGATGCGCGCGCAGAGACGCGCGTTGCGATTACAACGCGCGTTACAGCGCGACGAAGCGTTCCGCGCGGCGCTCGATTTTGTGGGACGCGCGAGCGCACTCTTCGCGTACGGGTCGATATTTCTCGGCGTCCTCGCCTGCGTCGTCAAAATCGCCGCCGCCGCGATCGATTCCGCGTCTTCGACGACGCCGACCGGGAAAAACGCCGCGGGGACGACGAAACACAAAAAGAACGTTCCCTCGATGCGCACGCCCGTGGGCTTCGTCCTCGGTAAAGCGTCGAGTCGCAACGTCGCGTCGCCGACGCCACCGACGAACTCCGGCCCCTTTCGAGCCGCCGACGGGTCGCTCTCGCCTCTCGTCGTGTGAAGAGAGCATTTTCGCATTTTCGCCCGATGGATGATTTCGAATAACATAACGCACGGACGCGAACCTCGAACGTTCGTTCGCCACCTTCTTCTGTAACACCAAGATACAATAATTTTTTTTTTCACCCTCGCGCGCGTCGTCGCGCGCGCATCGTCACCGCCGCACCGTCCCGTCGCTCGCTCGTGGATGTGCCCCATAACTTTCCCCGTGGGTCGCATCACGCGAATTCGCGAAAAGAAATGACTGTACACGCGTTAAGTATGAAGCACAACCAACGTGCACGAACACGCCGAAGGGCGTGATTCAGTAAGCCTTCATAGCTCAGTTGGTAGAGCGCAAGCCTCTTACACTATATGACTATATGACTATATGTGGTGGTGGCTTCTCGAGAACAAACATCGAGTGCATCAGTCTGTCTGGAGTACCGTTAATTCGACCGCACGTAATAGTGCGATTCGACCCATACATTAGCGTGAATACAGCTAGCTTGTGGTCGCGGGTTCGAGCCCCGTTGAAGGTACGACTTTTTTGATAGGCTTATTTTTGCCACAGTATGTACCAAACGTCCGAATAAATGTCTTGATAAAAACATTAAAGTTTATCCTACAGGCCTGCCATACTATCCTACAGGATAGTACTACATAGTACTACCTCCATTCCGAAAGTGATGAGACGATTCGTGATTGGTGAATTCACGAGGGGGTCGACGGATTTTGACTCATCGTAGGGTTTCGATGACCGTTCATGACTCAAGATACCTTGACGGGTCGTAACTGACCGACAGGGACTGAGGCAAGAAGCCGATCCCCCCCCTTGACAATCACAATCGCGGCAGACGTCGGTTCCCCGCGCGGCGACGGCGGGGAGCCGCGGCGCCAAAGCGGCGTGGGACGCAGTCGCTGCGACGCGAGAGTCGCGACGACTCGTCAAACCCGGCCGCGACGTGATATATGCGGCCGGAAGATGCCGGGGAAGGGGGGATGGTGCCCTCCCAGACTGGCGATGACGCGCTCAGCACCGTCCCCGTCGACGAGTACGAGACGGTGTTTTCGTTTCCAACCGTCGGAAAGAACTCTGAGATGTGCCTTACGCGATGGCGCGGGTTCTGGCTCACGTTTTACGTGGACGCTGCTCGCTGTGACAGTGGCCAAGGCCCGCGAGGGAACAAAACCAAGTACGCCAGGAGCATGCGAGCTTTTAAGGCGCGAGGTTCCGAGCACGATCCGCCGAAGGTTTTCGTATCGACACCGCCTGCGGGATTGTTCTCTCATCGAGATATCGTTTGGCAACGTGATGTTCAGTGGCCTTATGACAAAAGCGCGAAGAGTGGGCTGCACGCAGTGATCCCGGCAGAGAGGTTGCTAGATTTTCGACGCGGCGTGCAGTGCGACGCCGCCACAGAGTTCTACGTTCGTTCTAGTCACAAGAAAGGGAAGGGAACAAGTACCGCGGGAGCATTATACCGGAATACAACCGTCTGGCATTGCTTTTGTGGTCCCGGAGACAATTCTCTTGATCCCAAGGAAAAGTTTGCCAAGCTCGCTAGCGGTAAGGCGCCACGCGTCTCGAGAAAGGTGGGCTGTAAATGTAGATTCCAGTCCAGTGGCTTCTCAGAGAAGTTCAAGTTCATGCCGTACGAGGGCGGCGCTCCGCTTGATTCTTCGTTCATACGAATCCGGTGGCCGCTGGAGAATGGGGTACCCGTGTGGCATGACAAGCATGAAGTAGTTCCGTCTTGGCCGGCTTCGACTGAAACGAAGCGAGCGCTGTGTGCATTCATCCAGCAGCACACATCAGTGTCAGACGCGTTTATCTTGAGACGCTGGCGGGAACATATCACAAAGATTGTGATGCGCGCGGAGAACGTGACGCGAGAGGTTTTGAACGCGCGTCTCGCGGGTGGGACACTCACGTTTCCTCGCCAATACTACATCAGGAGTACGGTCGACAACAGGCGGACAAGAATGTGGAGTTCAAGTTGACGGATACATGTTTGACGTACTGCACCACCGAGCGCAAAGACATCATGGAATCAACAGTGGTTACGATAACCGATAAGAACTCCGACGATGTTCAAGTGCACAAAGTCACCAATCTTCACCTCCTTCGTTGTAGCGCGCTGCAGCGGTTGCATCAGCTCGTGACGTGTGATTGCGCACTTGGCATGAACGGGCAACTTTGTTTGGCCAAGTTACACGCCATGTCACAGGCGAGTGAGGCATATACACTAGGCGCATTGGACCTTAATCAGAATGTGAAAGATGAACTCGTCGATGTCCGCGCTCAAGGCAATCGTCGCATGTCAGATGAAGACATCGAGACGTTGGGAAACAGTACGAGAAGCTCAGGCGTCAAGTCAGTCGCAACCATCACGAGGATCAACACAGAACTACACGATGCCCGAGCAAACGTCATGAACGTCACGAAGATACGCGATCCCAACGCTCAACGAAAAGCACTGCTGCATTATCAAGCCGTCAACAAATTCGTGGAAGAAGTACTCTTGAAGGAGAAGGACGAGGACGCTCAAGATGAGAACACAAATACCACACCTCCTCCTCCAACCTCTCAGATTGGTGTTGGCATACACACGTTTGCTTCGCCGACGGGGAACTTGCCACGCATAGTACACGAAAACAGATCCAAACTCAATGACGATACGCTGCAAAGAGGGAAAGGCGTGCTTGAACGAGCGAAAAAGAAGGTCAATCAGGGGGTGCTGCAAAATTGCACAAGTAGAGAATAG
>MDTD01011673.1_pt1 | contig 33614 bp, 29 predicted proteins | sample 811221 | NCBI WGS metagenome assembly MDTD01 (sample SAMN05326646, study PRJNA326480) | marine metagenome | isolation source: seawater | place: Pacific Ocean: South West | collected 2011
GAACCCGAGGAATGCATTCCGGGTGAGACTACCATGGCAGATGCGGGTATTCCCCTCGGCCAACTGCGCGACCGCCTGACAGAAATCCCGAGAGACAAACCGGTCCTGGCGATTTGCCGCTCCGGGCGACGCTCGGCGATGGCAGCGGGTATCCTGCGCAATGCAGGGTTTGAACAAATTGCCAGTGTAGCCGGCGGGATTCTGCGGTGGAAAGATGAAGGACTTGCCCTAAAGGCCTAGGGCCTTGAAGCCTTGTCTGAAGTTGATTACAACCCTTCCGGTGTAAGCAGAAGGCTGGAAATCATCCGCTCAACCGGCACGAAATCATCCGTAAAGATCGGAAGCTCATCCATCGGGGTGCCAACTGACATCAGCGGCACATTGATCCGGTACCAACGCCGCTCAAACCCCCGGCGCGCATCCAGCACATCATCCCTGATCTCTCTGCTGCTCGCCGAGACGACATAGGTCATCCGCCGCGGGCGCTGTGGAATATCGTCCACCCAGATGCCCACGTGATCAAACTCCGCCTTCAGCGTCTTGGCCAGGCTTTTGACCATCTTCGGATCAGGAAAGGCATCGACCACGTTTGTGACAAAAAGTCCGCTCGCATTCATCCTTGACTTGACGAGCTGTGCAAACTCCTGCGTCACCAGATGATAAGGCACAGCGATATCATGAAAGGCGTCAGTCACGACAACGTCAAAGCGGGCGTCCTGAAGCCGCTCAAGCACGGTACGCCCGTCTTGATGAAAAACGTGCATGTCGTCGATCGAGACAAAAAGTTCATCCACCGCCAACTGCGTCACTGCACTGTCAATCTCAGCAACGGTCACTTTGGCGCCCGGGCTTAACGCTTGAATAGCCCGGGGCTGGGTATATGCACCGCCCCCGGCAAAAAAGTAATCCAATTCACTGGCCGCCTCCTGGCCAAAGTGATCCAGCACCAGTTCATCCATGAGGTGCACATAAGGCGAGAGCAGCATAGCGGGCTCGTTTTCATGGTTGATGCTGTGCAGCAGGTGATCGAGTATCAGCGCCTTGGCTTTGCCGAAAGGCGCCTCGTGTGAGGCATCCACGACCCGCAGGCAGAAATAATTGCTCTCCCGGTCACACGGATTCACCCAGCCGCCGCGCGCTTCGATTAACGCGCCAAGCCCCATCGCCATCCCCACGAGCACCACGAGAGGCGTCTTTGGCATCCGCTGAAAAAATGGCACTGCCAAGATAAAGAGTGCGAGCGAACAAGCCAGGATGATGTTTCTGGATCCGAAATACTGGATGAGCACATACCCGGTGAGAAAGGTGCCGATAATGCTGCCGAGCGCTGCCAAGGCATGCATCCGGCCGACGATGTGTCCCGCCCGCTCATCCAGACGCAATGCGAGCGTGGTGAGCAAGGGCGTCACGATACCAATCAATACCGAAGGCACAAAAAACATCGACAGTACATACAAGAAACTGGCGCTCACCAGATCAAGCCGGCTCTTCTGAAGCAAGGGAGCGACGAGCGCAAGCGCCAAGAGACTGAAAAGACAGAAGACCCCGGCAAGGGCCAGCACGATGCCGACACTCTTCTCGTTGCCTCCCTGATCGGCCCAGCGCCCGCCGAGCCAGTTACCCAACGATAAACCCGCAAGAATCACGCCGATGATGGAAGTCCAACTGTAGATTGAAACGCCGACATAAGGCGCGATCAGCCGGCCGGCCGTGATCTCGATGACAAGCAAGATTGCGGAACTGAGAAATATGGTCGCACCGAACCATGCAATCCGGTAGCGGTCGATATCGGGGGGTGCAGTCATTCGGGCATCAATTAGGCCAGTGCTTGGCGTCGTTTGCGGTTTTTTCAGACTCTACAGCACCTTCACAAAAACCTATCGCCCAACGGTGAGGCTGATGAAATCTTATTACAATGTCAGAGTCGAGGCAGACCTAATCCGGCCCTAGGTGCCGATCTCACGGAGAGGACCATGAACACCCCTGATCGCAAACCCATTGTCTCCTGGGCCCTGTATGACTGGGCCAACTCGGCCTTTGCGACCACCGTGATGGCCGGATTTTTCCCGATCTTCTTTAAGCAGTACTGGAGTCAGGACGTCGCCCTCACCCACAGCACCTTCTATCTTGGGGTGGGCAATTCTGTCGCAAGCCTGATCATTGTCATTCTTGCTCCGATTCTCGGCGCCATGGCCGACAACGGTGGATTGCGAAAACGCATGCTCGCGACCTTTGCCAGTCTTGGTGTGCTCGCGACCGGCGCCCTCTATCTGGTGCAGGCTGGCATGTGGCCGTTTGCGATTCTGCTCTATGCCATCGCGGTGGTCGGTTTCTCGGGCGCGAACACCTTTTATGATTCCCTACTGGTTATCGTCTCGCCCTCGGAGCGGCGTCATCGGGTATCAGCACTGGGTTTTGCGCTTGGATACCTCGGAGGCGGTCTGCTCTTTCTTATAAACGTACTGATGACCTTAAAGCCCGGACTGTTTGGGCTCGCTGATGCCGCGGAGGGTGTGCGCTGGTCGTTCATTACGGTGGCAGTTTGGTGGACGGTGTTTTCCATACCGCTTTTTCTTAATGTGAAAGAGCCGCTGCCCGAAAGTGGGCGGCGTGGAGTCGACATCAAAGGCACGTTCGCAGCTTTGCGTGATACTGCCACCAGCCTTTCGCAGTACCGTGGAGCTTGGATTTTCCTGCTTGCCTACTGGCTGTACATCGACGGTGTCGATACGATCGTGCGGATGTCGGTCGACTTTGGCCTGTCGATCGGCCTGTCCTCGGACCACCTGATCACGGCCCTGCTCCTGGTGCAGTTCATCGGCTTTCCGGCGGCCTTGGTATTCGGCCGGATGGGAGAGCGCTACGGTGCAAAACGCGGGATCTGGATCTGCATCTGGGCCTATGTTGGCGTCACGGTGTTTGCCTTTTTCATGGAGACGGCACTACAGATGTATATCCTCGCTGCGGTCATTGGTCTCGTACAGGGCGGGATCCAGGCTCTCAGCCGATCGATGTTCAGTCACCTTATTCCTCAGGAGAAAAACGCCGAGTTCTTCGGCTTCTACAACGTGGTTGGCAAAGCGGCGGCCGTGTTTGGACCGGTCATGATGGGTACCATCGTTCATCTCACCGGCAATCCGCGTCTGGGTATTCTTTCAGTCGCGCTACTCTTTTTTGCCGGAATGTTCTTCTTCCGGTTGGTAAACGATCCAACGGATCAGAAGTCGCCTTAAGCCCACTGACCGCGCTTGAGTAGCAGTTCCTTTAGAACTCTGGGGTGATCGGTCATCAGGCCGTCTATACCAAGATCCAGCAGTCGCTCCATTTCTTTGGGCTCGTTAACCGTCCAGACATGAACCTGCAGACTCCGTGACTTCATCGCGGTCACAAAACGCCTATCTATTACCCTGATCCCGTTCCATACGACGGGGACCTGGGCACAGGCTGCCTGCAACCGCCCGATGGGCAAACCAATACTCGAAAGACGTGCCCGGGTCGTCTCTAGCGTCGCCATGGAAGTGCAGATCCCCGGTAACGCACTGCGTATTTGCTTCAGCCTCTTGTCGGAGAAAGAGCCAATACAAACCCGCTCTTGGGCTCTAGTGCGCCTGATTACCTCAATAAGCGGACTGACGGCGGCATCCGATTTGGGATCAATATTGAAGCGGATCTCAGGGAAATTCCCAAGAAGCTCCTCCATCAACGGAATCGGCTCACGTCCAGAAACGCGAGCACCTGCCACGTCCTTGTAGTCTAGCCGGGCAATGCTGCCCCTCTGATCAGTGACGCGATCAAGCCGGTCATCGTGGAAAGCAATCAGCGCCCCATCGCGGGTGCAGTGTACGTCTGTCTCAAGATAACGAAAGCCCAGCCCTACCGCACTCTCGAAGGCAGCTGCTGTGTTTTCCGGCGCGGCTTCTCCATCACCTCGATGCGCAAAAGCCAATACCCCATCATGCTCAAGAAAAGCGTGGCTCGGCATTTATCGGCACTGGCTCATGAAGGCTGACTGACTCACGCTGATCAGAATTCGAGTGGTTACAGGGTCAGGTTAAGATTAGCATCATCCAGAGTCTCTTCTGCCACTTCACCCGGTTCGTATGTCTTCACCGCTTGTCCTCATCCCCACCTACAACGAAAAAGGCAATCTGCCGCCTTTTATCGAGGCTGTACGAAGCAGCCTGCCGCAGGCCGACATACTCGTTATCGACGACAACTCGCCGGACGGCACAGGCGCGTTGGCCGAAGAAATCGCCGCAAAGGATGTTCACGTTCACGTGCTTCACCGTATTCACAAAGACGGACTCGGCCGTGCCTACCTGGCCGGATTCACGTGGGCACTTGAACACAACTATAGCCATGTCTTTGAGATTGATGCCGACTTCAGCCATAACCCGAAGGATCTGCCACGACTGCTCGCAGCAGCCGACGATGCCGATATCGCTCTCGGATGCCGCTGGATGCCCGGCGGAGGTGTCTCAGGATGGCCCTGGTCGCGTCTGGCCTTATCTCGTTTCGGCAACCTGTATGCCCGTCTCATTCTCGGCGTGTCATACCGCGATCTGACAGGAGGGTTTAAATGTTTCCGCCGCGAAGCGCTACAGACACTGGGCCTCGAGAAGATCCGGTCGGTGGGATACGGCTTTCAGATCGAGACCACGTGGCGCGCACTGAAGAGCGGGCTGAGCGTAACTGAAGTTCCCATCCACTTTACCGACCGCACCGTCGGCGTATCCAAAATGTCGGGGCAGACGTTCAGGGAAGCATTGATACTGGTCTGGCGCCTCAGATTCGGCCGACTATGATCTTTGCTCTCCTGAAACAAGAAGCAACAGGTAACTGTACAGCCAGATCGCAAGCCCCGCGAGGCCAACGATGTCGCGCGCCAGTTCCCCTTGGGGGATCAGAAGCGCTGCGACTTTGATGCCGAGCAGGCTGGAGAGCACCCCCAACACAGCAATCTTCCACCAGGACTGCTTTGCCAAAGCATCCTGCCAGCAAAACAGGAGCAATCCGAAAAAGGCAATAAAGTGCGGCTTTGAGGACTGCGGCCCGATCAGCACAAAAGCGGTATAGAACAGCAAGCCCAGCACGAACACCGCATCTTTACGTACCCGGCTTGCGAGCAGCAGCAGCAGCGCAAATCCCGAACACAAACCCAACAGCACGATATTGGATGGCACGGCGTGTCCAAGCCGCGTCGCAGCGATCCGATACAACGACTGGTTACCTGCGCTGCCCCGATCCTGCCACCAGCGGACCTCGTCAGGCGATACGGACAGCGTCATCTCGTAATGCTCGCGCAGATAACTCCACATACCACCAGCGATGGCTTCCGCCTTGAACTGCCCCTGCGGCACCGTATCCCGCTTGGGCAGCACAGAGCCCGGAACCGTAAAGCTGGAATCCCGCCAGCTATCGCTGACTGCATATTTCGCGACATCGGGTGCCGCAACCAGTACCACGGTAAGGCCCAAAAAGACCCCTGCTGCTGCCCAGCGTTTCTTGTAGATCGGCAGTAACACCATAAAAAGGGGATTTGCCTTGAGGCCAGCCGCTATCGCCATCAGGGTCGACGCCAGCACAGGCGCACGAGCAAAAGCCGCGATTCCGAATATGACCAACCCAAAAATCAGGATATCGGTCTGCTGATTGTTGAAGACAGCCAGAATCGACCGAAAAGAAAACAGCAGAGCAATGACCAGCGTCGCCGCTCGCACAGCGCCGCCGTAAAGCACCTCACGCTGGCAGATATAGACGGCACCCACAAGAAAAATGACATTAACGGCGAAGAACAGGATTTTTCCGACGGTGTAACCCAGGGGATACACCGGCAACAGCATGAAAGAAGCAAAAGTCGGATACGTAAAGACATTCTGCTCATAAACGTGAATCTTGAGGCCATGCACATAACGAAACGTGGCTGCCCAGTACACATCAAAGTCACCGTCGTGGACGAGATAGCGATAGAAAAGTATGGCAATCGCAAGTATTCCCAATACTACGCCTATCCATTGATATTTAGACATTTTCAGGAACATGGTGTTAAATCTAAGTCCCATTAATAACAACTTTACCAGGGTGATTAATTGTCCTGAGACCAGAGGACTACAGATCGTTGAGAACTGGCTTCATTAGACCTGAACTGATCTGAATCGCGAGAGATCGCGCCGTCTTGACTCTCAACTTTTGAAACCTCCGAAGCAAAAGAGGATAAATAACAGAACCAGACCTCGGCCGACATATTTGAATAGGAGAGAAGAGTTATTCCAAATCGCTCTCTTGGTTCAAAAATATACAACGTTGTGATCTCACTTTTTATTATCCCTTAGCGTTGCAGATGCCCCAAAAATACCAAGAGATCTTAGCATCGACCTCAAATCGGCTAATCGGTATTCGGTGTCCCCACAAGATTTTCATCCGAAACAACTTCCCCATCTTCAGAGTACCACCACTAAATACCTTGACTCGACGTTGGTCACATCTTGTCAAGACTAGAACTTATGCTTTCTTCTGATCTAGCCTCAGTCACTAAGATTTTGAATCACGATATACGAGGTGCGCTACATGCTATCTTGAGCCTATCCGAAATTATGACTAATCCAGAATTTGAACTTAGCCCAACGCAATTACGGGAGTATCAAACTAAAGTTCATTGGTCCGCACAGTATCTGAATCACTTATTTAGAATATTTTCATCCTTGCAGGAGCCGCAAAGCCGTTTGGAAGACTCTACGATAACAAAGTTGGACCGCGAGGAATTTTTTGGGATTCTCAATGCGGCCGCCCAGATATATAAGGCGAACGGTCGGATCACAGTTGTGGATGAAACATTGGATCTTGAAGAAAAGAGGATTTACCTAGTTCGACATCTCCCTGATGCACTGTCCTTCTGCCTAGTATCTTCTATTTGCCGGATTTTACCTCCCCTATTCTCCCTAACTATATGTTTTTCCTTCACTTCTTCCGGTTTAGAGTTATCACTAGTGCAGAAAAAAAACGATGAGAGTACGTCTTTCCAGTTGAATTCAGGTCTTACCGAGAATAGAGAGTTATCAGATATCAATCCCTGGTTCAATATAGTCCAGGCTTCTTTGCGCGGAAAAAACGGCGCCATACTCAAGCTAACTCAAGCCACTCAGGATCAATTTTCCGCAAACCTTTCCTTCCCACTTTCACAGTGAAATGTCAGGCGCCTGCAGAAACCAGGGAACCGTCAATTGACCCAACAACCACATCCCCCCGGTTGCTAGCTCACCAAATGTTCCTCAACAACAGTCCAGAAGTGCTCTGGGCTCAAGCGACCGTAAGGAACCCTTTTGTCAATATTGCGGCACGTAACCAACGATATTTAAACCGAAACCACGGATGGCATGCATAGACTTCGGCTCCCCTAAGACTTGCATGTTCCTAATGCCCAGATCTCGAAGAATTTGTGCCCCGACCCCGAACGTTCTCATATCGGGAATCTCACCCAGGGTTGTATCCTCCTCCCTGTCTATCGAGCGACTACTCAAGTCTTCGTTTTCTCGAGCATCCCCTTGCGGATTTAATAGAACCAACACCGAATTACGTTCTTTCGCGAGACGGTACAGAGTATTCTTTAGAGGTGATTCCCATCCGACTCCTCGCCTCCTTCCAAAAAGATCCGTAATTAAGTCATGCACGTGTACCCGAACAAGAATCGCCTCATCACCATGAACTTCACCCTTTAAAAGCGCATAGTGACTGAACTTCTTGATTTGATCGAAATATTGGAAGAGTAAAAATGTCCCGAACTCAGTTGAGATTGTTCGACTGCTTACCTTGAGAACAGTGTTCTCATTTTTTAAACGGAACTCAATCAAGTCCGCAACCGTACCAAGTTTCAACCTATGTTTCTTCGCAAACTTGATTAATTCATCGCGTCTTGCCATCGTCCCATCGGCGTTCAAAATTTCAACAATCACGGACGCCGGCTTCAGGCCTGCAAGACGTGCTAGATCACAACCCGCTTCCGTGTGGCCTGCCCTGTTCAGAACACCTCCCGGCTCAGCGATGAGGGGAAATATATGCCCTGGTGACACGATCGAATGCGGTCCAGCACCTTTTCCTATCGCAGCAAGAACCGTTGTCGCTCGGTCTTTAGCAGAAATTCCTGTCGTCACTCCTGAGGCTGCTTCTATAGATTCGGTAAAATTCGTTCCATGGCTAGAGCGATTCTTCCTAACCATTGGAGAAAGATCGAGGCAGGTTGCTTGTTCCGATGTCAACGTAAGGCAGATCAGTCCACGACCATGAGTCGCCATAAAGTTAATTTTTTCTGCTGACACGTGCTCGGCTGCAACAATGAGATCGCCTTCATTCTCGCGTTCTTCATCATCGAGGATTACAACGGGTACTCCTTGCTTTACATCTTCAATGACATGTTTGATCGACGAGAACATAATTTAAAAGGGACCTAACAACCGAAAGTTAAATTTGGAAGTGGAGGCGTGCTGCATCGACGCCAGATCTCACATAATTCCTAAAAAACCAATCACTTATATCATTAGGCAGCGAAGCTAGAGTCAGTCAAACTGACGAATCGTTAATTTCTTCGAGGCGAGAATTAGTTTACTACTTGGCGCGATCTTCTAGCGCTCCAAGCCACTTGATTCAAGTGAGGTAGTGATATCCACGCTGCCAGTAGACAAGGGGCTGGTTTTCAGCGTAAGCCTGAGCCCAACTAATCTTCCCAATGAAAATAGTATGATCTCCGGCGTCATATTCCTTTGACAGTTCCGCCTCCACGGCAGCCGAGCAGCCAGAAATCAGAACCGAGCCAGCCGGTCCGGTAAATGTCTCCACACCTTCAAAATGATAGCGGTCCGGATCCTTTCTAGCGTACCTATCTGAAATTCCCTGCTGATTGGCCGATAACAAAGAGATTCCGAAACTATTCTTACTGGAACAGAAAAGTTTATGGGTTTCGTTTTTCTTTTCGATCGCCACCAACACCAGAGGCGGATCTATAGACAAAGGCATAAATGCTGTTGCCGTCATCGCGTGATGTGATCCGCCATTTCCAATCGTGATAAGGGTTACCCCCGCTGCCAATTGGCTGAACACATCTTTTAAATCCTTATCTATCATCACTCGCTCACGATCTATCTTTAGAGAGTCTAAATATCAATCCACTACATCGCAAAGAGATCGGGACGATCAGTATGATGCTTATCGACACCAAACTCATGGCGACCCCCACTCTGATCAATTCCGAGATACATAGATTTCACGCTATCGTCTTCCTGTAATGACTTTGCAGTACCAGACAACACCACCCTGCCTGTTTCAACTACATAACCAAAATCCGCATAACGCAACGCAATAGACGCATTCTGTTCCGCAAGGAGGATGCTTACCGATTCATTGCGGCTCAGATTTCCAATAATCTCGAATATCTCTTCTACTACTAGCGGAGCCAAACCCATTGAAGGTTCGTCAAGCAAAATGACTTTGGGGTTAAGCATAAGCGCCCTCCCCATCGCAAGCATCTGCTGCTCACCACCGGAGGTATATCCAGCTTTGGATTTACGCCTTTCTTTCAGCCTCGGGAAGTAATTAAAAATCTTTTCTAACGCATCTTTCACCTGACTTCTGGGTGTCTTATTTGAATAGGCAGCAACCAATAAATTTTGCTCTACTGACAGGGAAGGGAAAACCTGTCTACCCTCAAGAACCTGAACGATCCCTTGATTTACAGCTCTATATGCATCCCACGACAAAATGTCTACCCCATCGTATTGAATGCTTCCCTTGGAAGTCTCTCCACCCTCAGGGGAAAGAAGTCTCGAGATTGCCTTTAAGGTAGTGGTCTTCCCCGCGCCATTTGGCCCTAAGAGTGCCACCGTTTGCCCTCGGCTGACGTTTATGGTCATCCCACGGACAGCGAGAATTATTGAGTTATAAACAACCTCGATATCGCGTACCTGAATTAATGGCGCAGCATCTTGGTGATCTGAGACCACACTGTCTAGTTCTATATGGTCAGCTTGTTCGCTCATTAAAAAAACTACCCATCATCAATCAATTTATTAGTTATTCGTCATTCACCGTATCGAATTTTGCTTTGCAAACAACAAGATAAATCGCACTGGGCCTCGCACCATGACCGGTGCTCGGCCCAGTACAAAACATCAATAGATCCGTGAGAACCTAGTACATATAGGCATTGTCATCTGGATCATCGCAATCTCGAATCTTGATATTGTTCTCTTTTGCGTACTTCTCAGACCGCTCATATACCAGCGGCCAAATCACATCAAGATCAGAAAGAATCCAGTCCTTTGAGACAAGATCGAACGATTCCCCATTCCATGCGGCCATCTTTCCGCGGTGTCCGCCGGTGTGGTCCTTACATGAAGTGTAGACATTCTGCATCATGCCCAAGACGCCATACTCTGAGAGCTTCGCATCATCGAGATGAAGGTTCTCAAGACCCCATCTTTTATGCTTACCATCCAACGGCATATCAGGTCCGAATTTCGCAAGAGCTGCTCTCATGGCTTCGACATGAATAATTCCCGCTACGACGCCCAGATTGTAGTAAACATGGCCAACGCGCTTCGGATCTTTCATGTCACCCTTACCACCTGCCAATCCACCCTGGTAAAGATCATTCCAAAGACGCTGAATTAAAGGCCAGTCTTTACCTGGTGCCTGAGTGTTAATCGTGACATAACCCTTACCTGCAGCACCGGCCGGAAGCACATCTCCCTCTGAGTTGCTCCAAATATTACCGATAACCTGGGATACCGGATAGCCAACCTTAACGGCGGTTTTTAGTGCAACCGGAACCATAACTCCCCAGCCACGAAGCATTACGAAGTCTGGATTAAACTGCCGTACCCGCATCCAAATCGAGGTCTGCTCATTACCTGGATGAGGGACTTCGATTTGCTGAACCGTGAAGCCCAACATCCCGGACAACGTTTCATAGAGTCCGATGGTCTCACGGCCATATGCAGAGCCATGATAAAGAACGGCGATCTTCTTTCCTTCGAGGCTTCCGCCACTCTGCTGCTTAGCGTAATTCACCATGATGCTTGTTTCATCATAAGGCGTAATCTCGACTGGGAACTGGTATGGGAATACCCGTCCATCTTGCGATGCCGTATTGCCGTGGTTCGGCGTTATGCTCGGGATGCGATCCGCACGTGTCTTCTCTTGAAGCGCATATGCGATACCGACGCTTAACGGATCGTTAGCAGTTGCGCCATACGGCCCTTTGTTTTTATAGCGCTCATAACATTCCACGCCTCGCGGGGTATCCCACTCAGTTTCACATTCGTCCCAAACGATCGGAATTGGGGGGTCGCCTGGCTTAGCACTGATCCCGCCATAGGTCAGGTTGATCCAACGGAAAAGGTCAATCTCACCTCCATAATAACCAGTCCCTCCTTCCGCATAAGGCCCCACTCGATAACTTGCAAGCGGTGTGTAAATAATACGGTCAAGATCGGTGTTGTGGTGGTCCGTAAAAGGCTCCCCCTTCGTCATATTCAGGTTTACCTCAGAAGCTGACGCGGGGCCCGACATTACGGCGCCAGCAGCCAACAAAGCAGCCGCGAGCACTGGTCGTTTCCATTTCGCACTTTGTATACTCATCCTACGTTCTCCTATTGTTTTCAATACATATCCTACTGCTCTCTACTACACACAACTACATCTTCTTAATCTTCTTACTGCCTACCTCTACCTACCTACTTCTTTCTTCTTACCACTCCTAAGCCTTCTATACTGTTAACCATCTACACGAAACAAACCTCTCTAGATAATTTTGGTCGCGGTTCTTCTCTTATTTATGCATTTATGCTCTGACGTTTTATTTTCCTGATTTCGACTATTTTCTACTTCTAAGTTTTTTGTTCTCTAGCACTCCGGTCGCATCAATAACTTCCGTACTAACGCCGGTAAGGGAACGGCCAGATCCGCAGTTTTTCTTTTAATCTCGACAAAAGACTAATAATTCCATTCGGTTCGTAAACCAAAAGTAAGATAACCAGTACTCCGAAAATCATCTTACTAATGTTCTGAACTTGTGACGCGTCTACCCCATAACTCCCCAAGATCGTATTCATGAAGATCGGGAAAAGAAAGATCACTATGGCCCCGACAAACGATCCAAGAATAGTTCCCATACCCCCTACAATGATCATAAATACGATCGCAAATGCGAGCTCTATACTGTAGGTTTTGGTATCCAGTAATTGCATATATGCATAAACATATAAAGCACCTGCGACCCCACAATAAAAAGCGCTAATCGCAAATGCCAGTAGCTTAGTCTTCGGAACATTGATGCCAATTACCGAGGCAGCAACATCCATATCGCGAACCGCCATCATATTTCTCCCAAAGGAGCTTCGAACGATATTCTTGGCCAACAGTGTCAGAGGAATAACGAACGCGATGACGATGTAATAGAGTTCTTTATGGGAAGTGAACGCATGCCCGAATAGTTGAAGAGCCGGTGGCTTGACTTCACCTTGGAGGTTGTAATTCTTAAACCAAGGGTAAGCGTCAAAAAACCAGGTAACAAGAAAATGCGCCAACAGGGTCGCAATGACTAAATAAAATCCCTTAATCCGTAGACTCGGCAACCCAACAACAGCACCAAAAGCAGCTGCGATCAATCCTGCCAAAACGATTGATATCGGAAAAGGTAGATCTGGTATTCGAATACAAAGATTGTAGGTAGCGAACCCGCCTACAGACATAAACGCAGACGCACCCAACGACAACTGACCCGCATACCCAGTTATGATATTTAAACCTAAAGCAGAAAGCCCGAGACATAAGGTCGGTATCAGAATCGCTGTTATCCAATACTGAGACAAGATATGTGGGGCAACCAAGGCAAAAGCCAATGCCAGTGCCCACAGAAATCTGTCCTGCTTTAACTGAACAATTGCTTGATCTGAAGAATAACTCGACTTGAACTGCCCGATTTCCCGATAAATCATCTCAGATCCTCTGGACCTCTTTCTGACCAAACATGCCAGACGGTCGGATCAATACAACGATTAACGCGACGGCATAGGCAATCCAAATTTGAGTACCCCACCCCAAGTAGGGGCCGAGAATTAACTCCCCTAAAGCCTCGGCTGCTCCTACGATAAGTCCAGCGATAATGGCGCCGGAAATGGAGGTGAAGCCTCCCATGATGAAAACCGGCAGCGCCTTTAGTGCAACCACGGATAATGTGTATTGCACGCCGAGTCGCGCGCCCCACATAAGTCCCGCAACAATTGCAATAACGCCCGCTGTTGCCCAAGCGATCATCCACATCCTGGTAATGGGAATCCCCACAGACAGCGATGCAAGCACGTTGTCAGCTACTGCTTGCAAGTGGAGTCCGGTTCTTGTGTACGTGAAGAAAACAGCAAGTACGATAACCAGTCCGCCAGCCACAGCCGCGGCAAACAAATCAAACTGGCTCACCGTGAATCCACTGGTGACACTCAGGGGCATATCCTCTATGCCTAACTCAAGCCCGTGGACTTGGCCACCCCAGACGAACTGCGCCAACCCCTCAACAAAAAATGCAAGGCCTACAGTTGCCATGAATAAAGTTAACAAAGACGTATTTGCGAGCTTCCGAAGAGCAAATCGCTCCACAGCTATCCCAAAAACAATCATGATCAACGTGGTAATGAGAAGAGACAACCAGAAAGGCACTCCCATCTCAATAAAACTTACAAAAGTCAGGGCTGCGCCTAGTACCATTGCCCCCTGTGCAAAATTAAAAATCTTTGAAGACTTGTAAATCAGAACGAAGCCAACAGCGATGAGCGAATACATCACGCCCGCTAGTAAACCGCCAACAGCTATCTGCAAATAGAAAAGTCCCATCTTTATTAATTACCTAACCCGATTACACATTCGTTTGATTTGGGGTGCCCGCCTAAACATGATTCCAATAACCCCATCCGTAACTGTTTTTGGATTTTTCTCGCAACTCCGACTTAACGCTACTCTTCTGATCCACATCTAGATATCCGTATTTTTCCCCACATATGCATCAATAACCTTCTGATCTCGCTTTATCTCTTCTGGTATTCCGTCTGCGATCTTTCTCCCATAGTCCAATACGATTACGTGATCTGAGATATCCATAACCACACCCAGGTCATGCTCAATTAGAACCACGGTCATCCCATATGCTTCCTTCGCTTGAAGAATAAACCTTGTCATATCCTGCTTTTCGTCAGGACTCATACCAGCCATGGGTTCATCTAGCAACAGACATTTAGGTTCTGCGGCCAGCGCACGGCCTAACTCGACACGCTTTTGAAGTCCATAAGAAAGTTGGCCAACTGATGTCTTTCTGATTGCTTGGATCTCCAGAAATTCCAACAACTCCTCAGCCTTCTCTCGGCTTTCATTATCCTCTCGACGACTTTTTGCAAGACGAAATGCCTGAGATAGAACAGACGCTTTGTTCATCAAGCATCTTCCCGTCTGAATGTTTTCTAAAACGGTCATGCCCTTGAAAAGCGCGATGTTCTGAAACGTACGGGCAATCCCCTCTTTGGCTACCTCCTGTGGTGACCATCGCCTCTTCTCAACATCGTTCAACGTAATGGTTCCTTCTTGTGGTCGATAAACGCCATTGAGAACATTCAGCATCGAACTCTTTCCTGCGCCATTGGGGCCGATGATGGAACACACCTCGTGAGCCAATATGTCAAAACTTACACCGGTAAGCGCATGAACCCCGCCAAACCTCAACGAGATATCCTTGACCCTAACAAGTCTGTTACTACCGTGGGTTAGCTCTGCATTCATCACAAATATCTGCTAGCCGCTTACGTAAAAATGTTCAACAACCTTGCTAAATGACCAATTCACAGTTAACCACCGATCTGAGCGCCGCCATAGTCAAGACCATGGCTATCTTTCAAACGAAAGAGTCGTTTACTGGAACTTGCCGTAGCCGTTGAACTCTCGCCTTCATGATTTGCATCTAACGAACCAATTAGCCACGCATAATTTCTAACGACTGTCTGGTAATTTGGAGTACGCAGGTGCGTTAATTCTCCTTGGTCAGGATCTAGATCTTTTCTTAACACTACAAACTTCCCCACTACTGCCCGATTTGGATCGTTGGAAATGTTGGTCGAATTACTTTTATCTGAAACTCGTAGTCGAATCTCATCCTCAACTAACTGAAGCATCTCGGGATTCAAAGATAGTTGATCCACGGACTCATAGTGAAGACCTTGTCGGTCTGCCCAGTCTTTGCTGGCCAGGTGATCGAGTTGAATCAACGCCGTTGCATCGTCCGTGCCAGAGGAAAAAACCACTGCTCGCCTTATGTATGCAGAGGTGCATAGCGCACCCTCGATATCACGCTCGACGGTAAGCTGTTGACTGTCATCCAAAACCACTTGGATCTTTACGGATTCATTAGGCGTAGAGGTCTCAGTGGCTGAAAAATCACTGACTTGAAGTGTGAGCAATCCCGATATCTCGAGAGGCTTCGACTCTTCTACTTTTTTAAATTTAAGACCGATCGATGAAAAAAAGGCGGTAGCGTCATCTCCCAAGTGCATCGGGTATGTCAGAACCGATTTAACCCGGGAAAGGCCGAGGACCTCTCTTATAGGCCTGCACACCAACGTCGCTCCGAGCGCCCCCCAGATCCCGCCGACGGCCGCGTTGCCACTCTGTGCCTGTTTTTTGTATCGATCTTGACCAGCTTCAAAAAGACTGCGCTTGATCCATCCGGCTGACTTCATCTGGGCGATAGATGAAACAGCAATGTGCTTACACCCGGCAGGGGAAACTAATACTTGAGTTGGACCGATCTCCCGCATGTCAGCAAGGATCGTCTCGCTCGTCTCCGGAAAATTCACACAATACCCGTGAATAGCCGGAGCAACCTGATAGAGTAATTTGGCAGCCGCGTACGCGGGAGCGAGCGTACAAATCGTCTGATCAGACCCTGACAGTTGGAGGTGTTGCGTAAATACTGACACGTTCTCCAACCAAGCTCTGTGGCTTAATGAAACGGTTTCAAGGTTCCCGGTCTCTCCCGTTTGAAAAAAGATAGAAGCAAGATCATCAGACTGCCCTTTTCTCACCTCTTTTTTGAAAAATTCAATCGCGAGATCTGCATCTCCTTTATCTTTATCGACCCTTGGCCAAGTTTGGATCTGACTCTGACTACGCCCTGCGCCATCAGTCGCATTCACAGTTCCCTTATTTGACTTACCTACAAAAATTGGGCCATTAAAGCCAGAAGCAGAGCATGCGCTACTGACAGCGGATAAAGCGTTTTCGCTCTCCACTAAAATCATCTTGGGTGTTTTTATTTGTTCCAAGCAGGATCCAGCTTCCCGAGGCGAGACATCGGGCATGATTGGGGCGACTATTGCGCCAAGTCCCTGAATCGCATGCGCGGCAACAACCCAGTGATGGGTCTTATCGGCGCAGATTAAAACTGAATCGCCACGCCTAAGGCCGTTATCGGCTAGTCCCTGGGCGAGGGTCGATACTTCATGCAGGGCCTCGGCCCAAGACACGGTATGCCATACACCGCGCTCCTTCCGACGCCATGCTGTTTTACTAGCGTCACCGGATGCTCGGCTTACAAAGCACTGTGAAATTGTCTGATGCTGGCCACTCATCGTGGCTCTCTCCCTTCTCCAATCCCAATCGACAATCGTTATTAGAAAACGAAAACTACCGTCTTCTCTTTTTACCTACTGGGGTTCAGCATACGCTGAGAGGGGACTTTTGGAATTCGTTTGACTACCCTATTATTAGGTAGTCTTACGTATTTTTTGGTAATCCGAGAAGCAAAGAAAAGCGACTAATCGGCGCATATTTTCCGTTAGCTGATCGGGACCTGCTACGTTCCCTGGTCAGCACCTTAACGCTATTGGCTACGCGCGGAGTTCGTGGTTAATATAGCGCGCTCCAGAAGCGATTTAGTTGCCCAGAACTATACGGTCGAGAACTATACCGTTGATTTCCCTGAACCTGGTGGGAATCAAAAATACCACTCGCGCCCCCTTTTTTCAGGGGGCGCGTTAAGTTACAAAATTTAGCGCTCTATTGAGGATCAGGCCAAACAAAAGACGGCTGTAGACCTTCATGAACTGGGCGACCATCATCTGGTGCATCTGCTTCGGATGATGGATCAAAGAATGCATGATAGGTCGCTGGCATCTTATCCGCATCGTGGCCCATAAGATTTGGCACGATGACCCGAATCCGTCTTTCTTTATCGTCGAGCATGATTGGACTGCCACAGTCCGCACAGGTACAAAGTTCGAGCGGCCCGTCTGGGTTGTCGGCATTAAATGGCTGCCGGTTTAACTTAATTTCGTCGTTTACAGATAATTCACTGTGCTTGAAAAATGCCACATGTGTGGTGTCTTGTCCCGTCACAGATTTACAAACACCGCAATGACACGTATGGACATCAATCGGATCACTTGCTGATTCGGTAACGGTGTGACCACACCCGCAGGTACCACTATGCTTTGCTGCCATAATTGACTCCTGAGAAACGTTTGTGTTTACAACGGAGTCAATCTACCTGCCTTATGAAAGGTAATACTATTACATTTTTAAAAAACTTATTCGTATAAACACCTAACAACTTAATTTCTTTTTAAGTTTTTTTACTTCGATCTCGGCGATAAATTGGATCATCGTTAATCAAGTACGTTGCAAGTATTCTCAAACTTGAAAACGGGATATCGAAAGCTACTGGGGCAAAATTTCTCCTGCAGTGGTAAGCGCGTCAAGATACGAATCTAGAAATTTTTCAATGTTCGCATCCTCCCAGTTGAACCCGTAGTTAACATAAAACTCCTGCAACAAGACCGTGCGTAGTAACACTTCGTGCTCACTCTCTTCTTTGTTGCTCTGAGTCAAACCGTACCATCTTCTCCACGCTTCCCGTATTCTTGGATGATCAGCCGGTAACATATCCAATTGATCCGCGACTCGTCCTAAGACCTCCGCACCGATCTCTAGTCGCGTATCGATGACTCCCTCCTTTCTTCTTTGCTTAAACTTCCTCGCATGCCAGTCAGACTGACGCCGAACCTCTAGTGTCAATTCCTTTTTGTAACTAGCAAACTGCTTAAGGATACCCCTAGTGTCGCTATTCTTTTTTTTCGTAGCTCTCGCCATTGGGCATCACCATGAAAGAACTACATAGCCGGGTACTTTGGCCCGCCGCCGCCTTCTGGGACTACCCATGTGATATTTTGGCTCGGGTCTTTAATGTCACATGTCTTACAGTGAATACAGTTTTGCGCGTTGATCTGAAACACTTGCTTTGAATCTTCTTCAAGAATTTCATACACCCCTGCTGGACAATATCGCTGGGCGGGCTCTGCCCATTTTGGCAAATTAATCTGAATGGGAATTTCTGAATCAGTCAATCTAAGGTGAATCGGCTGATCTGCTTCGTGATTGGTGTTAGTTAAAAACACGGACGAGTTCTTATCGAACGTTAACACTCCATCGGGTTTAGGATAATCGATCGGGTCGACTTCACTAGCGCTTCTTAAACATGCATGATCATGCTTTGTATCCGTGATATTGATTGGCATTTTGCCACGGAACCAGTTCTGATCGATCGTGTTGAAAGCGCCTCCGATATAAGGGCCAAACTTATGGATAGCAGGGCCAAAATTACGAGATGCCTTCAATTCTGGGTATAGCCACGATTCCTTTAGATTTTTTTCATACAAATCCTTGGCATTCGTCGCATCGCCACTATGAAGCAGTTCAGCAATCGTTTCCGCCGCGACCATTCCAGACTTCATTGCAGTATGCGTTCCCTTGATTTTCGAAAAATTCAACGTGCCTGCATCACAGCCGATCAAGAATGCTCCTGGCATGCACATCGAAGGCAAAGAGTTCAATCCACCTTTCGATATGGCTCGAGCCCCGTAGGAAAGTCTCTCCCCTCCGACTAGGGTTGGACGAATTGCTGAATGGGTCTTAAACCGCTGCAACTCATCAAAGGGACTGAGGTAGGGGTTGTCATAATTCAAGTCAACAATAATTCCAAGCGCAACTTGTTGATCCTCGAGATGATAAAGAAATGCGCCACCCGAAGCGCCGTGCTCTGCCAGTGGCCAGCCTGCGCTATGCACGACTAGGCCCGGATCATGGAGTGACGCTTCTACTCGCCAAAGTTCTTTGAGGCCAATGCCGTAATGCTGTGGTGACTTGCCTTCATCAAGGGAAAAGCGTTCGATCATCTGCTTGCCAAGATGGCCACGACATCCTTCTGCAAAAACAGTAAATTTTGCATGGAGTTCCATGCCTGGCTCATAGTTCGCCTTGCGCTCTCCTGACTTAGATACTCCCATATCACCGGTTGCGACACCCATGACCGAGCCATCAGAATCAAAGAGTACCTCGCTGGCCGCAAAGCCAGGGTATACCTCTACGCCAAGGCCCTCCGCCTGCTCCCCCAGCCAGCGAACTAACTGCGCAAGGCTCACAATGTAATTGCCATGGTTACGCATAGTCCGCGGCGCCATCCATTCAGGGACTTTTAATGAACGAGATCCGCTTGAGAAGAAAAAGATTTCATCTCTCGAAACAGGTGTCTTTAACGGAGCGTCTAAATCGGCCCAGTCCGGGAAAAGCTCGTTGAGTGCTGTCGGCTCAATTACCGCGCCGGAAATGATGTGCCCACCAACAGACGCTGCCTTTTCAAGAACTACGACGCTCAGCTCAAGATCTCTCTCCTTGCAAAGTTGCATCAATCGACAGGCTGTTGCTAGCCCAGCCGGACCTGCGCCGACGATTACGACATCGACCTCCATTGATTCTCTTTCTGAGTTATGTGGTGTAGTCATCGGAAGAAACTTTTAGCCCAAAATACTTAAAAGGAGATGTTAATCGGAAAACGAAGGCCGGCCAATACTTCACACGCTCAATTCTAATTATTTGAAGGCAGGACCCCAATGCGCAGCAATCTACCGGGGTATTAAAGCGAAGAACGGAGCTTTAAGATGACTCTCTAGTCAAATCTTTAGGCAGCAACGGATCGATCAGCCTCCGCGCACCGTATAGTTATCATTAGTGTTACAAAATCTTCTTAAATTCGTCAACTAACGCCGGGACGAGTTCAGAATAATCGCCAACGACGCCATATTTTGCGGCGGAAAAAATAGGCGCGTCCTGATCCGTATTGATCGCAACGATCATTTTTGCAGAACCACATCCCGCCAGATGGTGGCTCGCTCCAGAAATCCCGACCGCAAAATATAGATCAGGAGAAACAGTCTTGCCGCTGAGCCCTACCTGCCACGAATGCGGTACCCAACCCAGATCACAGGCTACTCTGCTAGCTCCGAGCGCTCCGTTCAGGCATTCTGCTAGTTCCTTAAGCTGTTCAAATCCATCTGGACCACCAACACCGCGTCCACCAGAAACTACGACGTTCGCATTTTCTAGTCTCACCCCTTTTTGTTCCTCTCGATTCTGCTCTAGCAGCTCCACTCTTGGGCTCAGGGTTTGTACACCTAGCTCAGAAACCTCGCCGATTCGCTCCTCGTTATCTTCCAGAGGCTCGAACACCTTCTCGCGCAATGTGACGACCACAGTTGGAGTAACAGGTTTTATTACTTGCTCTGCACGGCCGCCATAGCAGACCCGAGTTAATAAGACTTCGCCCTGATCGTCGCAACTCACTGCCTGCGTGCTCGTTACTATCGCAGCGCGGCTACGAAACGCAACTCGGGGCGCTAAGTCTGCGCCAAAATTATTATGAGTAAAGAAAACAACCTTTGGCTCAACCTTCTCAATTGCCTCGGACACAACCTGCACACAACTCCCCAAGTCGTGCTCCGCTAAATTCTCTTTCGAGGCCCAAAATACTCTATCCGCGCCTTTCGAAATTAACATCGGTGCAATGTTTAAATCGACATTAACTTCTGGATCGATAAGTGCGAGTACCACCACTTGACCGTCATTCTGTGCAGCGACTGTGAAAGCTGCCGAAATACACTCGAGATCAGAGAGAGCACACTCGTTTCCGTGAATATCTATTACAACAAGACTGTTTATTCGTTCGGACATGTCAATACCAATTATCAGTATGCAACCTAGATCAGTTTAGCCGCCTGAATGCTGGCGACCAATTTGGCAGCAATCTCAGCAGCGGAATCACCATCGATCATTTCGCATTCATTAATTTTTTCTGGTTCGGCAACGCTTACGGTATTCTGAGTTGGCGCGTCACCCAAAGAACCTTCCAAGTCGTCTTGTTTCAGTTCTGAGATTGGTTTGCGCGCTGACTTCATCGTCTCCCTAAGTGAAGGTTTTCTTGGCTCACCAAACTCGTTCGCTATTGAAACTACAGCTGGAACGTCGCACCTAACTCGATCAAACCCATTACTGAGAACGCGTTCAACCGTTATCTTCCCCGAATCAACCGAGACGGATTTTGCCCAATTCACGATGGGCCACTCCAGCAACTCACCCACACCGGCCCCCACGACGCCGACGTCGAAGTCTGCAGCTTGCCGGCCAGTCAAAATTAAATCGGGCTTACATACAGACTGAATCGCTTGAACTAAAACTGACGCCGTTACAAAACTGTCTGTCAGATCAATTTCATCAGCGGACACCAAAACGGCTTCGTCAGCACCCATAGACAGGCCGTGCTTCAAAACATCCTTGGTATCAGGCGTCCCTATGCTAAACAAAATTACGGATGCCTCATTATCTGTTCCAGCTTGTGACTCTTTTATTTGAACAGCCGCCTCAACTGCCTGCTCATCAAACGGACTCATCACCATCTCGACACCGGCCGATCTAACCGCCTTTTTCGTCTCCGGATCGATTTGAAAGAGCGGAGGCGGAACCTCTGGATCGAGAATTTGTTTTACGCAAACTGCGATAATCATCTCAACTCAACTCCCAACTTTACGTAGGATTCGTACTCAACCGACAGACTTCTGATAGGTAATTACTCATTAGAGGTCCCGCGACTTTCAACAAAGTATTGACTCTAGAAAACAACAAACGTCGCTCTTGGTCCCTCAAACAACTTCAACATCAACAGGCACAATGCCGTCGAAATGCTTCATTTGGAAATTCCATGGAGTCTGCGGCTGGGTTCTCCCTTCTTCATCCGTGGCTCGCGCTTTGATCACGTAATTTCCTTTCTCATGCACATCCCACTTAAACGACCATCGTCTCCACAACCAACGATCGCTGCTTGGCTCTACATATGCATCTTGCCATGATTCTCCATCATCGGTGCTGACCTCAACACGAGTAATAGCGCCAAGCCCACTCCACGCGTAGCCGCAGATTCTGTGGGTCCCAACCTTTAACGGCGAATCTTCGTCGATCGGATTCGTAATAATGCTCTTAACTCCCAGTTCCTTACAGGGCACCTTATTCGGATCATCCGGCCCCTCTCCTAAGACAAAGTACTGAGTTTGGTAGTAACAAGGCTTCTCGTAATCGAGCAACTCTATTTCCTTCAGCCATTTTACTGACCAGTTACCTGACCAACCAGGGACGATAACTCTTAGAGGTGCGCCATGCACATGTCGCAAATACTCACCGTTCTGCGCCCAAGCGAGTATCGTATCCGGATCTAACGCTTTTTCGAGATCAAGCGCTTTGTCATAATTTATAACCCCTGGATCTTCTATCTCTATATCCGTCCGGCCAGTTGATAAATAAATCGGTGTGGGATCAGGTCTGCCCTCATCATACCCAACAAGGTGCACATGAGTTGCCTCTGGCTTAACCCCGGCCAATTCAAGCACATCTTTTAATCGAACTCCGGTCCATTCGCCACCACTTACGAGGCAAGTCGTTGGAATAGCATCGAATATTTCATCAATATTGGCTGCACCATCGTCACCATCTTCCTCGCCCGCCATCTGATTCCATCCGCCTTGCTCCTCCTGTACTTTCAACCGGGATGGTTTAGGGCCCCCATCTTTCTGCCAACGGAAGTACTCTCCGTCGTCCCCTGCGCACTCCATTGTTGTGCGAACTGTGACTGATGGGAGTTGCTGAATTTCCTCAAAATTAAAAACAAGTGGTTTCTCCACTAGACCGGTAACTTGGAAGTCATAGTCGTCGGGATGGATCGGATCCGCCATGTTCAGTTGGGCAATGATGTATGAAGCATCAGTCGGAGTTGTTAGTCCGCCTAACTCCAGCACAGGAGCACGCGCAAAGATTGTCCGCCCCTGGTCATCTTTACTAGGCATGATTCGGGCCTTCTTCCGGTCCGGCCAACCTTCAATCCACTCTCCTTCCATTTCTGGACGTGCCATAAAATTCTCCTAAAAAACCGTCACTTTGATTCGACTCAGCGTCTCTTTATCGATTTCAGAATACCCCCTGAAAACGCTCTCTAGCCCTATTTCTTTGTCTTAATCGACCAATAACCCATATGTTCAACGTAGGCCAAACTTCGAGCGCAGTCTAGTGGGGGTTTTGCGAGAGAACTAAGCAGTATTACTAAATTAAGCCTGATCTGACAAAAAGGAACGCTTAACAATTTCCGAAATCGATCGAATTCCCAGTTTTGCCTTAATATTTGCCCGATGCGCCTCAACAGTACGTCGGCTTATGCTGAGTTCTTTTGCGATCTCCTTGTTCTGACTCCCGTCAATCAAATATGAGATGATCTCTTTTTCCCGCGATGTCAGCCTCGCGTATCTACTTTCATATTCCGCATTTGCTTTTAGCTGAGCATAGCGTTTCTCGCTTAACTCTATCCCGTGCCTAATCCGTTCTAGCATTACGGAGTTAGTAAAAGGCTTTTCTAGGAAATCCACGGCCCCGTTCTTTATCGCCCGAACGGTGAGCGGAATATCTGCCTGACCCGATATCACGATCACGGAGAGAGCCGATCCTTGCTCACATAACTTATCATAAAGATCTAGGCCCATCATATCGGGCAACCAGATATCAAGCACTAAGCAGCCTTTTGTCTCGGGAGAGCAAAATTTAAGAAATTCAGTCCCTGATGTAAATGAACTAAAACCAAGCCCTAGGACGTCCGCGAACCGCTCGAAGACGTCGCAGATACTTGGATCGTCGTCCAACAAATACAACATCGGCTTGTCCACTATTTTTCCCTGCAACTACTAAAGTAATTACATCGTTTTGGATAAATTCTCTACATAGACACCTTACGCAAATCTCGCGGTTGGTGCATTTGCCCAATACTCCTGCCCTGAAGTTCTGCCAACTTCGCTGGAGCCACCTTGCAAATTGGAAAGCGTAAACGCAATCCAGTCTCTCCTGAACTAGTATGTTCAATATCTAGGGTACCACCTTGCTGCTCCATAACGGTGCGCCAGGCTGCCATCTCGAGTCTCACTTCGTTAGTTTCATGGTCAAAGAATGGTCGAGTAATGTTGTCTGGGTAGTCTGGTCCGGAATCTACAAGCCTAACCTCGATACCGTTACCGCCTCCGGTGGCATCTGTGTCTTTCTTGAAAGAGATTGTCAGTCGTCGAGGCTTTCCACCACTCTCAACACGCGTTACATTTTGAACAGAGTTTCTTAGCATTGCTGACAGTAGTCGACCTAATTGAATAGGGTCAGCCAATATTGGAGCTCGGGGAGGACTTCTCTGGATTTCCACTGTGACGCCATTGTCGTCTAAATCCTTAGCAAGATTTGCCAAAGCAGCAAAAATCAGTTCATCAACGTGAACCACATCCCAACTACCGCCGATCTCATTTAAAGGCTTTTGAAATGATGTCAGTAAATCACGCAATCGTCCCGAATTAAACGCTATGAGCTCCAACAGTTCCTCAAAAGAGCGAGAACCAACTTTCGAGGATTCTTGAACAACTTTATCGTGTAACTTTGTCTCAGCCAGCATATCCCTACACATTTCTGTATAACTAGATATAGCGGTCAAGGGGTCGCTCAACTCATTCATTAGAAATCTAGAGAACTCTCGGAAACGCGCCACGTCTACGTCGTTTTGGTCGTTTTCCTGCTGAATAGCATTTATATTCTCCGCCCAAGCACCGTCAACCAAGTACTTCGTTGGGCACCAATTTGGTGAATCCTTAGTCGACTTAATTTCGTGATCGCCCGGCATAAGTTAGGACTCCTTATAGAGCCTGTACTGAAATGATCCGTAACACGACAGTTTCAAGAACTACCTGGTTATAAACCCTTTACCCCTGTTGAAGTTATTCGCTCATATTTTCACAACAAATCAGTCATCAAAGCGCGTTGTGGTTTCCATCCCAACCCCGCCATGAGTTCTCGGAAACGCTGCCTGTACATTACCCTCAAGTTTGGTCGGTAAGTCAAAGTAGAGTCTTTCGGCTTTAAATTCATCCAATAATTTGATGGTTTCAGCTTTATCATCTTGAACAAAGTAGTTTGAATTAAGAGCGCGGAAAAGGTAAACCTTCTTGCGCTCGTCACAAGCGAGCAATTGTGCAAGCGCTGTGTAATAAGACTCTCCCTTAATAGTTTTCTCGAGCCACTTTGGCGATGGTGCTTGTGCTGGCTTGCTTCTTACAACCTTCTTTTTTGACTTCTTCGAAACTGCTTTTTTCTTTTTTGCAGTCTTTTTCGTGACTTTTTTCTTGGAAGTCACTTTCTTTTTTGCTATCTTCTTTTTAGCAGCCATCGTTAAATTCCTCCGATTAATTGAGATTTTGCCAAAGTTTGTTTATTCTATTTTTAAGTCTTAATCCACCCACGCCCGTAACTTTATTGTCGTTGCAAGTGTGCCAAGAATTAAAACGGGGTTTCACGGTTACTTTCGCTTGATCTCTGGGTAATCCGCGCCCGCATTCATACCTCCTGCTTCCGTCACCATCGCCGCGAATTTAGCGACAGACTCACCCAATTGTTGAAGTCGTTTAATCACCCCATCGTCGGTCAGCAGACCATCGTCAAAGTGGTTATTGTTTGCGTAAACTGCACCTGGTATCGCATATCCGTGAAAAAACCCGATTAACGGTTTTAACTGGTGTTCTATTGCCAGAAAGTGGTGGTCACTCCCTCCCGTCGCGATGATTCCCACGGGTTTACCCCGAAGTGCATCGTTTGGGATCAAATCAAACATGTTTTTTAGCATCCCGGTACAACTGCCTCGGTACATCGGCGTTCCAACAATCAACCCATCGCAGCTACAAACTTTTTCTATTACAAATTTAGTGTCGCCCTTGTAATCCATCGGGTCACGGCCGTCACAGAACTTCACGTCAAGTTCGCCGAGATTGATTATGCTTGTCTGGATATCTTTGTCTGGAACCGCCCCGGCAAAATCTATAGCCTGCTGAACCAGAGAAAAGGTCCTGGATGGTGACGTGGGACTACCTGAGATTCCGAGAACTTCCACAAATATTGACCAAAATCTGGTTCCGGGTTTTCTTACTGGTGATTTGTCGGTAACTTACATACCCGCTTGCCGAGCTTTCTCTCTCATGTTTACCTTCGAGGCAAGCCAATTTTCCGGAAATTGAGAGATGCGCTAAACCCTTAGAAAGGGCCCCGGCACTAACATCAGTACCTGGGACCCTTCCCTCAGGCGGCAAAACCTTAGGCGCTCTTTTTTCTGACCCTTTTCCCTTTGCGAAGATCCGCCTCCATCTCACGAACAAGAGGAATAACCTTTTCTCCAAAGTTTTTGAGTTCCCAGTTGTAGTGAAGGAACCCACAAAGAATCACACCCATACCGAGCTGCTTTAATTCAATAATTCGTTTCGCGACTGTTTCTGGCGTGCCAATGAGGCCAGTTTTAAAGCCATCGTTGTACTGCACAAGATCAGCGAAAGATGAGTTACCCCACATACCTTTGCCGTCTTTTGTCTCTCTTGCGGCGCCCTTGACAGCTTCGCCGAAACCCTTCACTGCTTCAACATCGGCATTCACGATGATTTCGCGTAACTGCTCGGTCGCCTCTTTCATCGAGTCTCGGATGATGGTGAAACCATTACATCCAAACTTCAACTCGTTGGGGTCACGTCCAGAGGCCACTGCGGACTGCCTCGCTTCGGACATAATTTCGTTGAATCCGTCATTGGTGTTACCGTTCATGAACAAACAATCGGTCACTCGTCCGGCCATTTCACGCGCATCCGTAGAGTTACCTCCCTGGAAAACAACTGGTCGATGGAGCGGCTTAGGCAACATAGGAGCCTGATTGATCTGATAAAAGTCACCGTAGAAGGTGAATTCCTCTTCCGTCCACATCCCTTTCATGACTCGGATAAATTCTTCTGAACGGCGATATCTTTCTTTATGTTCTAGCCAAGGGAATCCGAGCGCCGTGAATTCTCCTTTAAACCAGCCGCTAACCACATTGATAGATGTTCGACCGCCAGACACCACGTCGAGAGAGGCTTGCATTTTCGCAACGATCGCCGGATGCCATAACCCCGGGTGCACCGCGGTGATCATTTCTAGGGTGCTCGTATGTTGGAGCAGAGCATTCGCGATCGTGAAGGCTTCGTGCTGATGATCAGCTCCATAACTCGCGAACCACCTTGTCTGACAGAGGGCCGTTGCAAAACCAGTCTGCTCAGCGTCTTGAGCGTATTTAATATTTGCCTCAATCCCGTAGTCAGTATCCATCGGCAACATCGTGATTACTAGGCCGCCCGATACATTGGGAACCCAATACGCGAATTGCACTTCGTCATTGGCTTTTTCAAACCAGTCTGACGCTTTTAACGGATTTTTCTTGTCAGAAATGAGTTTTGGATAAGTTGCCATATCTTTTTCTCCTAAGGCTATTGATCAATCATAAAGATCGCGCGTTGCACTGGTGATTCCTTTGTCTATTTGAAAACTCAAAATTGCCAAGGTAAGAATCACCCATCCGAGGTTTTAAACCGTAACCTCAAGGCTCATTAACGCGAAACTAGGTATAGGTACGGGAACTCGATTCTCAAGATACGTAAACGTTCCATAAGTGTCCTTGCCTTGGTTCCATTCTCGAAATTGCTGGGTTTGTCGTAAATTCGTAGAACTACTTCCTGTTACTGGTAGAAATAGTAGTAACCCCTAGGTTCGACCTCCCAAGATTTTTTTGAGCACTTCCACTCCGTTACTCCAAAGCTCTAAATTAGTCTCACCATTCATCTTAACTTTTAAATAACTCTCACTTTCCAGTCGCAATCTGCTCAGATTCATTGAAAACCTGGCTTAAACTTAGCTCCTGAGAATACGAGCACCGGATTCCACAAAGATTCCCGTTGTAACCTTAGAAACCCTGATGACCTAGCACTATAACTAAACATACACCTTATGTGGTCTGTCCTTTCCCTGCTTTTTCAGCAGGGCTATCGCCTTTTTAGTATTACCATTGGTCTCTTTCAAGGCATCCTTACAGTCCAAGGTACCTGCTCTCGTCGCGCCGCGAACCTCCTTAATCATTGCCGCTGTAAGTGTTACTTCTTTACTACTTGAAGGACTCATTTGATTGCTCCTAAATTTATCTTTGAATTTCGAATTGCGTAGTCATATTTGTGTATATAGATCAGATTCGGAGATACTCAGATCAACTAATGCAGTTGTGAAATTACTAAAAAATCTACCTTTCCATTAAAAATATAGTTGGATTTCGTACAACTACACATTAAAGAGTTATTTCAGTAAATTGCCTGTTTTACCCATCTATATAGGTATCTTTACCTATATAAAGGCAATCCACCAAAACACGAGATTAGTTTTATCACTACCGATCAATCGGCTTTATAGGTGGAATGGCTGGACTCTTGAACGCCAGCTCTATCTGTATCTGTCGAAGCAAAGAACCATCGATATCTTCATGAACTCAAGTAACCCGATCAGTAGCCTAATCGAGTTTCGAAGTCGTCCTTGTCTAGGTAAATCTAACGCCATAGGCCACATGGCATTATTCTGCGAACTCCTATGACTTATAGATCAATCTCCGCACCAGACGCCGTTTCGTTGGTCGATGACCTAACGTTGAGTTTTATTGATACCTACGTTAATGCGTATCGTGAATGCTTTGACGAAATAGAAAGGAACCATGGAGAGTGCATTCCTAAATCGATTTTCAACTCTGCTAGGAACCAAATTCCCTGGCTCAATGATCGACCCCTAACCGTATTTTGTTTGCCACACGCATTAGTATTCTGGGATCAAAGCAAGGGACCTAGCGGTCACTGGTATCTCGATGGCGGTCCAGCGATAAAAATTGACGAGGCACATACCCGAACACCTCTATCCGTCCGAACCTTATACAGCACGAATTCCTCTCGGAAGAAACCTCGAGGCATTGCGAGGGCTATCCTATCCGATGAAGTACCAGGGACTGTTTGGACTGGTCACTTTTTGTCAGGAGTGTCGACTGCGGAAGCGACCACAGCGACGGGGAAGTTATTGCAGTTTTTTGAATATAGAAGAAACTTCGACTCCTTTTTAACCGACGCTACATTTGGATTTTTCGGCTACATTGAATCTCCTTCAACGATTCCTAAAAAGTATGCAGCAACAGCTTTTGAGCTCGTGAGTAATCTTGGTTTCTTTCCCGCAGACCTTAAAAACACACGTTTCTTTTATAGTCTTTCTGTCGTGACCTCGCCGGAAACCTTTCTTGAGAAACCCGAACGTCGGGAAGACTTGTTGAGAACGGCAATTTATCGCGACCTAAGCCGAACCATCGCTCGTCAGGAATTCGACGTGGAGGACTATATACGCCAGTTTTCTTCAACTGTCTTCTGGGATCCAGAGCCAAAAAGTACGCAGGACAGACTCTATGATGCGGTGTTCTCGACTCGCGCAATCTAACTGCTGGTAGCAACATCACTAAGTGCGGTCGTTAGGTCGACGAAACGAATTGGCTTTGAGATATATCCATCCATCCCAGCGGCCAAATACTCTTCTCGATCTCCTCGCATTGCATGAGCTGTCATCGCAAGAATAGGAATTCGGATTGTCTTCCGAATTTCCCTACGACGGATTTCATGAGTTGCTTCGACCCCATCCATTCCAGGCATCTCAATATCCATTAAGATGAGATCGTAGTCCTCTCTTTCATAAGCAGACAGAACTTCTTTGCCTGATGAAACAATCGTCGCATTGACTCCAAGTTTCTCTACGTACGCCTTGATTACTTCCTGGTTGATCAGGTTATCCTCAGCGATCAAAATTTTCCTAAATGGTAAGGAATACTTGACAAACGATCCAGCACTCCGATCCAATCCGATTGCTGGTTGGATTGATTTTCCTGCCAATGCCATAGCCAAAGTTGCGGCCAACTCCGCATACTTTATCGGCTTTACAAGAGTCGTCATGTTGGATCGTTGCCCGAACTCCCCCTCTTCTCCCGGGAAGCACAAGACGATTACTGGCAAACCAAAATTAACGAGCTCTTCAAAGGGCTCCTGATTTTGATTGGCTCTAACGCCTGCGAAGACATAACTGGAATCAAGAACAATCGCATCGAATGCTTCACCTCCAGCGTTCGCTTTCCGACATTTCTGAAGACCATCGCCAATAGTTTCCGAAGACACGGAGGTGCAACCCCATTCCTTTGCAATATTGTCAAACTGACTGGATGCAACGTTGCTACCCACCAGCGTCAAGAGTTTCGCCTGATAGATCTCGCTCATGAGATCTTCGAAGGGGCTGCTTGCCTGCTCGCGAACACCAAATTCCAGATGAACATGGAAAACTGATCCATGACCCATCTCACTTTCCACCGCCAGTCGACCACCCATTAGGTCAATCAAGTTGGATGCAATGGTTAGCCCTAATCCAACGCCACCGTACTCTCTCGACAAACCGCTATCCAGTTGAGTAAAGGGTTTGAAAAGATACTCCTGCTGATCCTCAGGAATTCCAGGTCCAGTATCTCTAAGCAAAAAATGAATGTTCTGCTTACCAACCGTGCTATTTCCGTTGTTTACTGAATTACAGACAACAGATACCTCACCCTCCGGAGTAAATTTAAGCGCATTTCCTACAATGTTAGTCAAAACCTGGCGAAGCCGCCCAGCATCGCCATACAACAAGTCATTCACTTCGCTCGATACTGAATAGGAAAGATCTAGACCCTTTATCCGCGCTCGCTGCGCAAGTGATTGGAGTGTGTCCGCCAATAAATCACGTAACGAAAATTCAGTCTCATGTAGTTCGACAGTGCCCGTTTCGAACTTGGAGACGTCAAGAATCTCGTCCAAAATGCGTAGGAGATTATTGCCCGACTCATTGATACCATTTACATAGTTATGTTGTTGATCACCTAAATCGCTCTCACCCAGAAGATCCGACATCGCGATGATCCCGTGCATTGGAGTGCGAATCTCGTGACTCATCGTCGCCAAAAACCTACTTTTTGCTGCGCTCGCTACTTCGGCCGCCTCTTTCGCTTGTTCAAGTTGTTCGTAAGCTGCTTTTCTCTCTAGATCCGATCGCCGGAGTGCCGAAGCACTAACCCAAATCAGAAGGATAAATACAATCATGATTCCCGTTACCGCGACGGCAACATGCTCAGCGAATACCCAGGTATCGAAACCGGCGCCGTAATATCCGTAAATTCCAAGTCCCGCCATTCCCATCCAACCCATAACCAGAGGGGTAATCAATGCGGCCGGGATCAATGATCGACTTAATGTGCCGCCGGCGGTATCGCTAGTGAATGTACTAATCGGCTCATGATCCCAATGATTCAAGAATGCAGCCAATGCTAATAAAAGCAACACAATCGAAGAATTTATCGTAGCCGGGATTGAGCTACTGATTAAAACCTGTAGCACACCCGCGCTATAAATGAATCCAGCAATACCCACATAGGAGATCACGATTGCACTAAGGAGAAACAACCCGGCGACAGCGGTTGCACCATAGGTTTTCACATTAAATAACAGTACACCCAAACTGACTGCAATCAAACCAAACAATTCATGCATGCCAATTGAGGTATCGATGCTGGTTACTCCAGAAAGAATCCCATCAGTCTCAAACCCCGTGACTAATTGAGTTTCAATGAGTTTCCATAAGCAGAGTGTCAAACTAGCGAGAGGAACAACTATCACAACAAACCGTCGCCATCCGGTGTCGTGAGGAGACCTTAAAGCAAACGCAGAACCCAACCCAAGATACAGAAACAACAAAGTGCGGTCTATCTCAGTCCAAGTTGGCACAGGTAGAGACCTCAATGATCCAACGTCTATCCCGTGCCCCAAAAGAGACAGTGCAGAGATTACGATAACAAGCCACGCAACAAGCCTGCCGAAGAGGACAATTCGCTTCCCTGGAGCTTCGCTTTTATCTTCGAGAGAAGTTATCATAACTTTTGGATCGATCGCCAGATAACCAACTTCAGCGCAAATAAAGACTTCTAGGGGCTTAGCGCTTTTCGTAACGCAGGTCCTTGAATGTTTACGAACTCACTTACTACTTGGTCTAGCTCTTCTAATTGGGATTCGATCAGGTAAAGACCTCTACTCGGAACTGATGACCCAAGCTCTACGAGCAGCGGCCGGAGATGATTTTCCACTGCAAGCGCGTGCGTCGGACTCGCTCCAAGCATCACAGGCAGTGAGACAGTTCCTGACATTCCCCCAGTGTTATAGCGATCGAGGAAAGCTTTAAGGAGTCCTGTGTAGGAAGCTTTATATACTGGGCACGCAATAACGACTAAGTCACTCGAGGCAACTTTCTCACTCAATTTTGAGAGTTCTTCATCCTCCCACTCGAATAATCTTCCTGCCACCTCAGCGAGTTCGATCGTATCTGCCTGAACATCAATTTCCAATTCCAAGAATTGGATCAGGCATTCACATACCGTTTGGGCAACACGTGTGGTACGGCCTCCTGCTTTTGGATTTCCAATTACGATACTAACCTGCATTTTTTTCTCCTTACACTAAAGCACGCTCATACGGTTTTCTGGAAAAACCGCCGCAATCAAACCACCCATAATATTCAATGAATAGAGAATAGAGCGATCAATGAAGGTTTGCAATCATGCATCATCTATCCAATAGCTGATTGATTCCCAAGCCAAAATTAAACCGTAGTTCGGGGTGTTAATTGCAACGGTAAATGCTCCAGATGCGAACCTTCGAAAGCCATTGCCGCCGGTCGACCCACCGAAGCCATTGCGGCAAGGCACTCGATTCCAGAGCGAAGTCCGGACAGAGCGCCAGCAACGCTGCCGGGGGATACGCCGTAGGCACAAAGACATACGCAGTTTCCCTAACGCTTTCAAAATACGCTTCTAATTCATCAGAAGAACCGGCCTTGTGAAAACTGACCTTGGGTGAGCGGAAAAACCCGATTGTTCCTGATCCGTTGTCATAGGGATTTTCTCCGTATGCCACGATTTCCATTGGAGACTCCATGGAAGCTTGGTATATCCACTTGTGAACCACAGTCTCCTGATTCGCCGGCAAGAAACTGAATACCGCGAGCGCCAAACCATTCAGCGCAAAAAAAAGATAAACACCGAGCCTTGCGCCACGGCTTGAGCAGAAAATATTCCGGGACAACGCCAGCTTATCAAACAACGCCTCGAGGCCCACGACTGAAAGCACTAACAGTGGGTAGATCATCGGCATCAGAAAGCGGGTTTCCTTGTGGTCTATGAAGGAGTGGCCAACCATGAAAAACACGAC
>MDTD01202199.1_pt1 | contig 33613 bp, 19 predicted proteins | sample 811221 | NCBI WGS metagenome assembly MDTD01 (sample SAMN05326646, study PRJNA326480) | marine metagenome | isolation source: seawater | place: Pacific Ocean: South West | collected 2011
CGCCAGGATGCGCAGCATGTCGTGGAGCGGATACCCGATATACGCTCCCTCGGTCGCCGGTGCCCCGTCCGGGATCCAGAACAACCGCTTCAGCACCATGACATGGTCGATGCGGATCGCCCCGGCATGGCGCATGTTGGCCCGCACCGCGGCGATGAAGGGCTCATAGGCCGCTTCGCGCAGCCCTTCGGGCGATGGGCCGGTCAAACCCCAGTTCTGTCCCAGCAGGTTGAAATCGTCCGGCGGCGCACCGATGCTCGCGCCGCGCAGGAGAACGCCGGGCGACCCCCAGGCCATGCTGCCGCCAGGATGAACGGCGACCGCCATGTCGCGGTAGAGGCCGATCGCCATGCCGCCGTCCCGCGCCGCCGCCGCGGCCGCCTCGAGCTGCTCGTCGGCGATCCATTGCAGATAAGCGAAGAAAGTGACGCGATCATGGTGGCTGGCCGCGAAGGCGGCGACCTCGGGGCTCATGCAGTCGCGAAAGGGCGCAGGCCATGTCTGCCATGACCATTGCATCGGGTCGTTGGTGAAAAAATGTTCGTGCAGCGCGTCGAAGACCGCCTGGTGGTCGAGATTCGGCGCCATCGCCGCGCGGAAAGCTTCGAAAGCCGCCTGCCGCTCCGCCCCGCCCGGGCGCTCGGTATCGCGGAAATGACGATAGAGGGCTTCGAGCACCGGCCGCTTCAAGGCGGCGACAGCCGGGTAATCGACCAGCTCGGCATCGCGGGCCTGTTCCAGGCGGGTGCGGAAGTCCGGGTCTTCGGTGAGCCGCCGGGCCTCGGCGCATGACGCGAACTCCGAAACCGCCTCCACGTCCACATAGAGGGTGTTGAGGTAGACGCGGCTCGAAGGCCCATAGGGCCCGAAATGGTTGGGATCGGCCGGGAACAGCGCGTGCAGGGGATTGAGCCCGACGAAGCTCGCGCCGTGGCCCGCCGTCGTCCGCACCAAACCGGCCAAGTCGGTGAAGTCGCCCATGCCCCAGTTGCGCGCGGATTTGAGGCCATAAAGCTGCGCACCGACACCCCATGCCCGGCCGTCCCCCAGCACGTCTTCCGGCCCGCAGCATCGTGCAGGGGTAACGATCAGGCTGCCGACCGCCGCCTGATTCTGGTCGGAAAAGCGAAAGGACATGCGGTGATAGCCGAGCGGCAGCGCCAGCGGCAGGACGACCAGCCGCCGCACATGCGCTTCGCCGTCAACGTCGTCGCTGCCTGCCACGGCTGCGTCGCTGAGCAGCATCCGGCCTTCGTGGACGCCCCCGCTTTCCTCGTCGACGCGCCACTCGACGATCTCGTCGCTCAGCCGATGGGGTATGGCGACGGGCACTGTGATGACCGCTCCGGCGTCGCACACCACCACTGGCGGAACGCGCCGCCGCCAGTGCCGCTCCGTGACCTCGGTCAGGCTGGCTTCGATCTCGGCCTCATCGGCGCATGGCACGCCCATCGCCGCGAGAAGACCGCGCTTGGTTTCTTCCGAGGCGACGCGCTGCCGCCCCATGAGGTCGGTATATTCGGCGATGATGCCGTAACGCGCCGCAAGACGATCGAGGGAGCCGGACATCGTCATGCATGTGCTCCCGTGGAGGAGTCGAGGAACCAGGCAACGGACCAGGGCGGCATCGCACCGGCGCGGGCGCCGTCGGCAACATCCGGCGCCGATTCGAAGATCGGCTTGCCGGCCGCCGCGAAATCGCCGGCCGCCGTCTCATCGCCAAGGCTGGCGGCAAGGCGAAGGAAGGCGCCATCCCCCATCGACCATGTCACGGCGAGACCACGCGCCCCGACCACGCGGTAACCCGTCCCCCGCGCGTCGGCGAGACGCGGTACGACATGGGCATGACGCTGATCGAGCAGACGGCGGGTGCGGGCCAAGGCCGCTTCGTCGCATCGGCCCCAATCGAGACGGGACGCGGCGAAGGTCTCGGGCGCGATGGGATCGGGGATCGCGGCACGGGCGCTGGCATCCCTGAACTCGGGGAACCGCGCGAATTCCCGTCTGCGGCCATCACGGACCGCCTGCGCGAGCTCGTCACCGAAATCACAGAAGAACAGGAAGGGTTCCTTCGCCCCCCATTCCTCGCCCATGAACAGCATCGGAACCGAGGGGGCGAGCAGCAGCACGGCCTGGAGCGCGGCCACCGCCTGTTCCTGGGCGAGCATCGTCAGGCGCTCGCCGAATGCCCGGTTCCCGACCTGGTCGTGATTCTGGATGAAATCGACGAAGGCCGTCGTTGGCAGTCCCTTGCTGGGCTCGCCGCGCGGCTCCCCGTCGCGGAACGCCGAAGGCTCGCCCTGATAGATGAAACCTTCCGCGAGCGCCCGGCCGAGACGCGCAATCGGGCTGTCGGCGTAATCGGCGTAGTAGCCCCCGCTCTCGCCCGTAAGAACGCAGTGGGCGGCGTGATGGCAATCGTCGTTCCACTGCGCGTCATAATGGCCCGGACGAAGATAGCGCGCCTGGTTGGCGTCGTTTTCGAGCACCAGATGCGCATGCCGGCCCTTTCCGATCCGGGCGCGCACCGTCTCGGCCAGCTCGGTCAAGATATGCGGAGAATCGTCATCGAGGATCGCGTGCACGGCGTCGAAGCGGAGGCCGTCGAACCGGTATTCCTCCAGCCAGTAGAGCGCGTTGTGGATGAAGTAGTCGCGGACCGGTCGGCGGGAGAAGTCGATCGCCGCACCCCACGGCGTATGGTGCCGATCGGTGAAGGTCTGCGGCGCGTAGAGGTGAAGGTAGTTCCCCTCCGGCCCGAAGTGATTGTAGACGACGTCCAGAAACACCATCAGCCCGCGGCCATGGGCATCGTCGATCAGACGCTTCAGGTCCTCGGGCGTCCCATACCGGGTGTCCGGCGCATAAGGCAAAACGCCGTCATAGCCCCAATTCCGGGCGCCGGGAAAATCGGCGATCGGCATCAGTTCGATCGCCGTCACCCCCAGATCGGCGAAATGGTCGAGGCGCCGCCGGATGCCCTCGAAGGTGCCCTCGGAACTGAAGGTCCCGACGTGCAGTTCGTATAGCACCGCCTCTTCCCACGGTCGGCCGGTCCAGCCGGGCGTCCGCCAGTCGTAGGCTCCGGGATCGACGACGATACTGTCACCGTGCACGTCTTCCGCCTGAAGGCGCGACGCCGGATCGGGGACTTTGAAACCGTCGGCGAGCCGGAATCCATACCGGCTGCCGGCACCGGCATCGCGAGTGACCAACTCGAACCAGCCGTCCTGGCCGGCGGCCATCGGCAACACATCACCGTCGACGACCACCGAGACAGCCTCCTGGGCAGGCGCCCACAAGGCGAAGCGCACCGTGCCGTCCGACTGGATTTCCGCGCCGAACGGCATTTCATGAGCGAACCGGCCGCTCATGCCTCCTCATCCCGCATCGCGCGGACGAACACCACCACAGACCGGCCGTGCAGCGGAAAGGCCGCGCCGACCGGTCGTTCGTCGTTGGAATCCTCCTCGATATCCGGTTCGCACGTGTCGAGCACCCGCAGCCAGCCGCGCATCCCCGGCAGCTCGGGAAGCGTGAAGTCGACCGCTTCGTGGTAGGCATTGAACAGAATCAGCAGGGTTTCGTCCGTCGCCGGCTCGCCGCGCGCATCGTGATAGGTGCCGGCGCTGCCGTTCAGTAAGAGGCCCATGCATCGGGCGTGGCCGTCCTGCCATTGCTCCTGGCTCATGACGGCTCCGCCGGGCGCGTACCAGTCGATGTCCTTCACGCCGTCCTGGGCGGCGTCGCGGCCGTGCAGGAATCGGGGACGCCGCAATACCGGGTGCGCCTTGCGGAACTGGATCAATCGCCGGACGAAATCGAGCAGGGCGGCATCGACACTGGTGATCGTCTCCCAGTTCGTCCAGCCGATCTCGCTGTCCTGACAGTAGGCGTTGTTGTTGCCGCCCTGGCTGCGGCCGAACTCGTCGCCCGCCAGCAACATCGGCGTTCCCTGCGACAGGAACAGGGTCGCCAGCATGTTGCGCTTCTGGGTCTCGCGGATCGCCCGGATCGCCGGATCGCGGGTCCGTCCTTCCACGCCGTAATTGGCGCTGTAGTTGGCGTCGTGCCCGTCGGCGTTGTTCTCGCCGTTGGCCTCGTTGTGCTTGTGCTCGTAGCTCACGAGGTCGTTGAGGGTGAAGCCGTCATGCGCGGTGAGGAAGTTGATCGACGACCACGGCCGGCGACCGTGATGCTCGAACACGTCGCTGGAGCCTGAGACGCGCCGCGCGAGTTCCGCCAGCATGCCCTCGTCGCCCCGCCAGTAGCGGCGGACCGAATCCCGATAGCGGTCGTTCCATTCCGAGAAGATCGGCGGAAAGGTGCCGAGCTGATAACCGCCGGGACCGAGGTCCCAGGGCTCGGAGATCAGCTTCACCCGCGACAGGACCGGGTCCTGGCGCAGGGCATCGAAGAACCCGCTGCCGGGATCGAAGCCGTGCGGTTCGCGCCCCAGCGTCGTCGACAGGTCGAAGCGGAAGCCGTCGACATGCATCTCCTCGACCCAGTAGCGGAGCGAGTCGGTCACCATCTGCAAGACGCGCGGATGGCTCAGATTGACGGTGTTGCCGCACCCCGTCTCGTCGACGTAGTAGCGCTGATTGCCGGGCACCAGCCGGTAGTAGGAGGCATTGTCGATGCCGCGGAAGCTGAAGGTCGGCCCCAGATGGTTGCCTTCGGAGGTGTGGTTGTAGACCACGTCCAGCAGCACCTCGATGCCGTCTTCGTGCAGGCAGCGCACCATGGTCTTGAACTCGTTGATGCTGCCGTTGGCGAGATAGCGCGGTTCGGGCGCGAAGAAGCCGATCGAGTTGTAGCCCCAGTAGTTCCTGAGTCGCTTCTCGACCAGAAACCGGTCGTCGACGAAGGCATGGACCGGCAGGAACTCGATCGCCGTCACGCCCAGCGACTTGAGATGCGCCCGGACCGCCGGCACTTCGACCCCGGCCGATGTGCCGCGCAGCGGCGCCGGCACGGCGGGATGCAGCATGGTGAGACCGCGAAGATGGGCCTCGTAGACCACAGTCTCGCCCCAGGGCGTGCAGGGGCGCCGGTCCCTGCCCCAGGTATAGGCGTCGTCGACCACCACGCATTTCGGCATGCCGCGGGAGTTCTCGCGGCGATCGAAGGACAGGTCCTCGCGCCCGCTGCCGACCCGGTAGCCGTAATGGGCGTCGCTCCACTGCAGCCGTCCGTGCAGGGACTTGGCGTAAGGGTCGAGCAACAGCTTATGCGGGTTGAAGCGGTGGCCTTCCTCCGGTGCGTAGGGACCATGCACCCGGTAGCCGTAGAGCAGTCCCGGCCGGGCGTCGGGCAGGTAGCCGTGCCAGACCTCGTCGGTGTATTCGGGCAAAGCGATGCGCTCGATCTCGCGCCGTCCGGTGCTGTCGAACAGACACAGCTCGACCCGCTCGGCATGGGCAGAGAACAGGGCGAAGTTGACGCCGCAACCATCCCAGGTCGCTCCCAAGGGGTCGGGTCGCCCTGGCCACACGCGGTTCGTGAGGATGTGCATGGAGATCTATGCCGGACGTCGTTCCAGGATCAGGGTCGCAAGTGGCGGGATGGTCAGGCGAATCGAATAGGGTCTCCCGTGCCAGGGCACGGCCTCCGCGACGACACCGCCGGCGTTGCCGACATTACTGCCCCCGTATTCGCCGGCATCGGTATTCAGGAGCTCTGCATAGAAGCCCGGCCCCGGAACACCGACCCGATAGCCGCGACGGATTTCGGGCGTGAAGTTATTGACCGAGACGATCGGCCGCTCGCCGTCACGATCCTTGCGCAGGAAGGCGAGCACACTGTGGTCTGCGTCATTGGCCTCGATCCACTCGAAGCCTTCGGGCTCGCAGTCGAGCGCATGGAGCGCCGGATAGCGGCGGTAGAGGGCGTTCAAATCGCGGATCAGCCGCTGGACACCCTGATGGTGCGGATCGTCCAGCAGATGCCAGTCGAGGCTGGCATCGTGGTTCCACTCCCGCTCCTGCGCGATCTCGCCGCCCATGAACAGCAGCTTCTTGCCGGGATGGGTCCACATGAAGCCGAAATAGGCGCGGAGATTGGCGAACTTCTGCCAGCGGTCCCCCGGCATCTTGCCGAGAAGCGAGCCCTTGCCATGGACGACCTCGTCATGGCTCAAGGGCAGGACGAAGTTCTCGCTGAAGGCGTAGAGCAGCCCGAAGCTCAAGGCGTGATGGTGATAGCGGCGATGGATGGGATCGTGGGCGATGTACTGCAGCGTGTCGTGCATCCAGCCCATGTTCCACTTGTAGCCGAAGCCCAGCCCGCCGAGATAGGTCGGCCGCGACACCGCCGGCCATGACGTCGATTCCTCGGCGGTGGTGGTGGCGCCGGGATGGCGTTCGTAGACCAATTCGTTCATCTGCTTGAGGAACGAGATCGCCTCCAGGTTCTCGTTGCCGCCATAGATGTTGGGCACCCAGGCGTCGGCCGAGCGGCTGTAGTCGAGATAGAGCATCGAGGCCACGGCATCCACGCGCAGGCCGTCGGCGTGGTACTGGTCGCACCAGAACAGCGCGCTGCCCAGCAGGTAGTTCGTCACCTCGCGCCGGCCGTAGTTGAAGATCAGCGTGTTCCAGTCGAGGTGGAAGCCCTGGCGCGGGTCGGCGTGCTCGTAGAGATGAGTGCCGTCGAAATAGCCGAGCCCATGGGCGTCGGTCGGAAAATGGCCCGGCACCCAGTCGAGGATCAGCCCGATGTCCTCGGCATGGCAGCGGTCGACGAAGGCCGCGAAGTCCTCCGGTCCGCCGTGGCGGCTGGTCGGTGCGAACAGGCCGATCGGCTGGTAGCCCCATGAGCCGTCGAAGGGGAACTCGGTGATCGGCAGCAGCTCGATATGGGTGAACCCCATCTTCTTGACGTAGGGGATCAGCCGGTCCGCCAGCTCGTCATAGGTAAGATAGCGGTGACCTTCCTCCGGGATCCGCATCCACGATCCGAGATGGCATTCGTAGACGGCGATCGGCGCCTCGCGGGCATTGCGCCGCTCCCGCCCCGCCATCCAGGCCTCGTCCTGCCAAGCATGGTGGTTGAGCCCGTGAACGATCGTCGCGGTCGACGGCGGATGCTCGTAGCGCGCCCCGTAGGGATCGGCTTTTAGGGGCTGAATGGCCCCATCAGGCCCCTTGATCTCGTACTTGTAGATCGTGCCGGGACCGAGCCCAGGGATGAACAGCTCCCACACCCCGGCTTCGCGCCGCAGCCGCATCGGATGGCGTCTGCCGTCCCAGGCGTTGAAGCCGCCGACGACGCTGACCCGGCGGGCGTTCGGGGCCCAGACGGCGAACGACACGCCTTCGACCCCGTCCACGGTCATCGGATGGGCGCCCAGCTTCTCGTAGATGCGAAAGTGGTTTCCCGTGGCGATCAGGTGCAGGTCGAGTTCACCCAGGATAAGCGGGAAGCGGTACGGGTCCTCGATCTCGTGAACCTCACCGGCCGCCTCCATGCGGAACCGGTAAGGAAAAGGCTGCTTGCGTCGCGAAATCGTCGCCTGGAACACGCCGTTAGGGTGGACGCGCTCCATCTCAGCGGCCTTGCGGCCCGTTCCGGCATCGACGACGGACACGGCCTCGGCCTCGGGAAGAAAGGCCCGCACCACCAGCCCCGTTTCGTTCTGGTGCATGCCGAGCACGGCGAAGGGATCGCCATGATCGCCAACGGCGATCGCGGTGATCGCCGTGTCTTCGGCGCCACTGGCGACCGGGCGCTTCCGCCGCGTGCGGGCCGCCGTGGGCGATTTGCGTTCGTCAGCCATCGGCAGCACCTCCGCTTGTCTGACGGGATTCGAGGATCGCCAGCACGCCGCGAACCGGAATGCTCAGCCATTGCGGCCTGTTGGCGGCTTCGTAACAGATCTCGTAGAGCGCCTTTTCGAGTGTGAAGAGCGCGATCAGCTCGTCCGCCCGCGCTTCGTCTTCCGGCCAGACCGGTGAGCCGGCGATGGTTTCCCGGTAGGCGTCGAGGAAGGCTGCAGAGGCCGAGTCGCGCCAAGCGACAGCGAGCGCGCCGAGGGATTCCGCCGCCTGGGGCTGATGCTCGGCCAGCTGCATCTGGGTCGCTGACGCCGCATAGTCGAACGAGCGCAGCATGCCGCCGACATCCTTCAGGACAGAGGTCTTCATCCGGCGTTCGGCAAGGGTCCGCGCCGGCTCTCCCTCGAAATCCAGAAGGAAGACGTCGCTCTCGGCGACCACCACCTGTCCCAGGTGATAGTCACCATGCAGGCGGGTTTTCACCGCCTTCACCGGCTTGGCGGTGAGATCGCGGATCGCCGCCATGCACGCACGCCGATGCGCCAAAAGCGCCTCGGCGGCCGACTGCCCCGCGGCCGGCATGTCACCCCGTGCGGCGGCCACGGCATCGAAGGCGCGCTCCGCCTGGTCGATCACCGCCTTCCGCCACCCGTCGAGGTCGCCCTTGCCGATCGGCTCAGCCGCGAACGCCGGATCGTCGGTCGGCGTGGCGAAGGCCCGGTGCAGCTCCGCCGTCCGGCGGCCCAGAGCCGCCGCAAGGTCGCGATACGAGTCGTGCGGCCCGTCGGCTTCTTCGCCGGGTTCGGAGCCGTCGACCAGGAGCGCTTCGTCGAGATAGCGCTGGAGATAGTCCAGCGTGTATCCCCAGCCGTCACCCTGATTCCGGACGAAGCCCTGCAGCACGGCGAGCGCGGTGGGCGTCCCATCCTCGGCGACATGCTCGACGGCCCCGAGCAAGGACGGCGTGTTCTCGAAGCCGGCGACTTCCGTCAGGAACCGGCCGATCTCTATCTCGGGATGGATACCCTTGGAGAGCCGGCGGTAGACCTTGAGAATCGCCTGGTCGCCGATCATCGAGGACGTGTTGCTCTGCTCGACGCCGAGTCTGCGGGTCTCGGTTTCCTCCGTCACTGCGATATCGCCGATCCGTGCGGTCGCCCAGAATCGGACGGTGCCGTCGCGGACGGGGATCTCCCGGCCTTCCCGTATGGCGGACACCATGGTGCGGGGGAAGGCCTCAGCCGCCGTCGCGTCATAGAGGACACCGACCCTGGGGCCACGCCGCGCCTTGGCGAGCACGAAAGGCAGAAGGGGCGACCCGAGCGTTGCGGCACTCTCCTGCCAGGAAACGGCGAGCGGCAGATGGTAGCGCTGCGTTTCGCTCGCGCCCGCCAGGGAGACGTCGATCTCGGCGAGCAGGAAGCTCTCGCCGCCGGCCTTCACCTCGGCGGCTTCGACCAGCCCCGCAGCCGTAATGCGGTCATCCTTCGCCGCGAACCAGCGTTGCTTCGGCAGATAGGACGGCAGCACCGACACCTCGAGATGCCGATCCCCTTCACCCAGACTCTGCCAGCCATGGCGCAGGACGATGGTGACGAACTCCGGCAGCGGTTCCGGCACATGCTGGTGCCAGCTCGGCACCTCCGCCTCCTCGGCGAGAACGAACCAGTAGAAGCCGTAGCCGGTGAGGGTCAGGAGATAGGTGAGGTCGCCGATCGGCGGAAAGGTCGTCCGCCCCAGAAGCTCGACCGGCACCCGCCCCTTGAAGCGCGACAGGTCGAGCTCCACCGCCTGAGCCGAGCGCGACAGATTGGCGACGCACAGGATGACTTCTTCGCCATGCTCCACGAGGTAGGCGAGGATCTTGCGGTTGCCGGGATAGAGAAGCGAGAACTCGCCGCGGCCGAACGCCTTGCGCGCCTGACGGACCGCGACCATGCGCTTGGTCCAGTTGAGCAGCGAGGAGACGTCGCGCTGCTGCGCCTCGACGTTCACCGCGCCGAAGCCGTAGATCGGGTCCATGATCGGCGGCAGGAACAGCCGCGCCGGATCGGCCTTCGAAAACCCGGCATTGCGGTCGGGCGACCACTGCATCGGCGTCCTGACGCCGTCGCGGTCGCCGAGGAAGATGTTGTCGCCCATGCCAAGCTCGTCGCCGTAATAGATCACCGGCGTCCCCGGCATCGACAGCAGCAGAGCGTTCATCAGCTCGATCTTCCGGCGATCGCGCTCGAGCAGCGGCGCGAGGCGGCGGCGAATGCCCAGGTTGAGGCGCGCCCGCCGGTCGGAGGCATAGGTCTCCCACAGATAGTCGCGTTCCTGGTCGGTCACCATTTCGAGGGTCAGTTCGTCATGGTTCCTGAGGAAGATCGCCCATTGGCAGTTGTCCGGGATCTCCGGCATCTGGCGGATGATGTCGGTGATCGGATAGCGGTCTTCCTGGGCGATCGCCATGTACATGCGCGGCATCAGCGGGAAGTGGAACGCCATGTGGCATTCGTCGCCGCTGCCGAAATATTCCTGCGTGTCCTCCGGCCACTGGTTGGCCTCGGCGAGCAGCATGCGGTCGGGGAAGTGCGCGTCGACCTCGGCCCTGATCTTCTTCAGGATCGCGTGGGTCTCCGGCAGGTTCTCGTTGTTGGTGCCCTCGCGCTCGACCAGATAGGGCACGGCGTCCAGGCGCAGCCCGTCGACACCCATGTCGAACCAGTAGTGGAGAACGTTCAGCACCTCGCGGAGCACGCGGGGATTGTCGAAATTGAGATCGGGCTGGTGCGAATAGAACCGATGCCAGTAATAGGCCTTGGCTTCGGCATCCCACGCCCAGTTGGAGTTCTCGGTGTCGAGGAAAATGATCCGCGTTTCCTCGAACTTATGGTCCGTGTCGCTCCAGACGTAGAAGTCGCGGTAGGCGGAACCGGGCTTCGCCTTGCGAGCGCGCTGAAACCAGGGATGCTGGTCGGACGTGTGGTTGATCACCAGTTCGGTGATGACGCGGATATTGCGCTCGTGGGCCGCGCGGATGAAGCGGCGGAAGTCACGCATCGTCCCGTAGGACGGATTGATATTCCGGTAGTCGGCGATGTCGTAGCCGTCGTCGCGAAGCGGCGACGGATAGAACGGCAGCAGCCAGATGACCGTGACGCCGAGGTCCTGGATGTAGTCCAGCTTCTCGATCAGCCCTGGGAAGTCACCGATCCCGTCATTGTTGGAATCGAAGAACGACTTCACGTGCACCTGATAGATGACGGCGTCCTTGTACCACTGCGGGTCGTCACGCTGGATCATGCCGGTTTGCTTTCCTGCCGACGGTCTCGCCCCGGCGGTATCGAGGTGCCGAGGCAGTGATGGATTGGTTATAGGCCGGGCGGAGTCATGCGCCAGATGGCGCACGGACTGACAGCCGGGTCGAGCCACACATGCTGCACCTTTCCGGTCCAGGAGAGGTTCTCTCCGGTCAACAACTCCTCGGCCGCAACGGTGGCATCATCGGGCAATCCGAATTCCCACAAAGGCACTTCGAAGTTCGCGCCCTGCGGATTGTGCGGGTCGAGATTGACCGCCACCACGATGACGTTGTCGCGGGCGGGGGACATTTTGAAATAGACCAGAACCTGGTCGTTCCAGGCGTTGAGGAACCTGAGGTTCAAGTGATCGTGGAGGGCTGGGTTGTCCCGCCGGATGCGGTTCAGCCGGGTGATGTAGTCGCGGATGTGGCCCGGCCTGTCCCAATCCCACGCCTTGATCTCGTACTTTTCGGAATCGAGGTATTCTTCCTTGCCCGGATAGGGGGTTCCCTCGCATAGCTCGAAGCCGTTGTAGACGCCGTAGACACCGGAAAGCGTTGCCGCCAGCGCGGCCCGCATCTGATAGGCCGGCCGGTGGCTGGTCTGCAGAATCTCCGGATTGATGTCCGGCGTGTTCACGAAGAAGTTCGGCCGGTAGTAGTCCTTGGCTTCGGTGGTGAGCTCGGTGAGGTACTCGATCAGCTCCTGCTTCTCGTTCCGCCAGGTGAAGTAGGTATAGGACTGCGTGTAGCCGATCTTCCCCAGCCGCTTCATCATCTTCGGCCGGGTGAAGGCTTCGGCGAGGAAGATGGTGTCCGGATGCCGGTCCTGGACCTCGCGGATCATCCATTCCCAGAACGGCAGCGGCTTGGTGTGCGGGTTGTCGACCCGGAACGTCTTCACCCCATGTCCGACCCAGAACAGGACGATGTCACGGAGCGCGTACCAGAGGTCGGGCAGCGCATCGCGATAGAAATGGACGTTGACGATGTCCTCGTACTTCTTGGGCGGGTTCTCGGCGTATTTGATCGTCCCGTCGGGCCGCCAGTCGAACCATTCCGGATGCTCCTTTAGCCAGGGATGGTCGGGTGAGCACTGGATGGCGAAATCGATCGCGATTTCGAGACCGTGGCGATGGGCTTCCTGGACCAGTCGCCGGAAGTCGTCGAAGGAGCCGAGCTCCGGATGCAGGGCGTCGTGGCCGCCCTCGGCGGCACCGATCGCGTAAGGGCTGCCGGGATCGTCCGGCCCCGGCGTCAGGGTATTGTTCCGCCCTTTGCGGTTGATCCGGCCGATGGGATGGATCGGCGTGAAGTAGAGCACGTCGAATCCCATGTCGCGGACATAGGGGAGTCGCCGTATCACGTCCTCGAAGGTGCCGTGGCGGTCCGGGTCGCCGCTCTGTGAGCGCGGAAACATCTCGTACCACGCGGCGAAACGCGCCGCCGGCCGGTCGACCACCACTTCGAGATCCCGCCAATAGCGGGAAAGGTTACTGCGCTCGGCATTTCGCGCCATCAGCGCGCGGAGCTCCTCCGACAGCATCGTCGACAAACGCTCGCCATCCCCGGCAGCGGACTCGTCTCCGGCCAGCGCGGCGAGGATGCCGTCCATCGCCTTGCGGTCCTCACCCTTGGCGCCGGCCGCCGCCTTCTCGACCAAATGGCGGCCTTCGATCAGTTCCAGCGCCACGTTCTGGCCGGCATCGACTTTCTTCATCAGGTCGCCACGCCAGGTTTCGAACAGGTCGCGCCACGCAACCACCGTGTAGAGATACCGGGCGTTGCGGGTCAGCGGCACCCGGCCCACCCAGCGATCGTTGTCGAAGAACGCCATCGGGACTTCCCGCCAACTGCGTTCGCCGAACTCCTTGTATTGCACGGCAGCGGCGATCTTCTCGTGGCCATCGCCGAAGACGTCGGCCCAGACTTCCAGCACGTCGCCCACCACCCGCTTCACCGCATGGCGTCCGCCATCGAGCTCCGGATAGACGTCCTCGATGGCGATACGGTCCCGCGCGAGCGACTCGAGCCGTCGTTTCGATTCGGCCTTCGACGGCGCCTTGGCCGCAGCCTTTCCCGCCCGGCCGCGAAAGAGGCGTGCTTCGAGCGGACCCAGGGTGACCGGATGGCCGGGCGTGAAGGGCATCGGTTCCGCATCCGGGGTCACGTCGTCGAACCGGTCGAGGCGACCGCCGGTTTCGGCCAGCAGCGGACCGGGGTCGACCCCTTCGCTGCCGCCGCCATGGCGATGGATCAGGAGGATCGCCGCTTCGTCACTGGTGCGCGGCTCGGCGCCGGCGACACGCAGCAGACCGACAACAGGATTGTCGGGCGCGGTGATCCGGGCCGCGGGCCCTTCGACATTCAATGCCGGCGTCGTCGCCTTCATGGCGTTGACCGCCGCGATATAACCGGTGAGGTCGAAGCGCGGCGATTCCGCTTCCCACGCCCAATCGCCCGGTCGGGTCGTGACCACGTCGAGACGCTTTCCGAAGCCGTACTCGTAGCCCATGGGCATCATCACGCCCGTCGCGAATCCGGCGGCGAACAGGTAGCGCTGGCGGTAATGGCGTTTGAGGTCGGCCGCATCACCGATGCCGAGCTCGGTCGCCAGCCGTTCGGTATCGTGACTTTCGGGAAAGGAGATCGTAGGGGCGATCCGCCGGAACCGCTCGTACTGGTCGAGCAGCCAGTCGTCGCGGAAGTCCCACCATTTGGCGCTGTTGAACATCAGATCGAAGCCCGCGGCTTCCAGCGCCTCGGCCTGGGCCATGGTGCAGCCTAAAGTCTCGGCGCAGAACAGGACGTCGGGGTCTGCGTCACGCGCCGCGGCGATCAGCGGCGCCCACAGATCGGACGGCACCTGGTAGGCGGCATCGCACCGGAAGCCACGGAAGCCGAGATCGAGGTAGCGGCGGACACGGCCGCGCCAATAGTCCACCTGCGCCCGGCGGTGCTCCGGTCGGTCGTAGTCGATCTCGGCCAGGTCTCCCCAGACCGTCTCGATTCGCGGATCAACGGGATCGACCGCGCGCGGCGAGCGGAGGCCGCCGTCGGAATCACGTCGGAACCAGTCGGGATGCGCCTCGACCAGCAGGGCGTCCTTGGCGGTGTGATTGACCACCAGATCGGCCATCACCTTGATGCCGTGCTTATGCGCCGCCGCGAGAAAACGGCCGATCAGAACGTCCGGCGCCTCGTCGGAATCCCCCTGCACGACGGGATGCAGGCGGTCCGGATCCTTGATGGCGTAGAGGCTGCCCGAGAAGCCCGGATAGTGGAAAGGATTGACGAAGATCCAGTCGAACCCCATCCCGGCGATGCGCGGCAGATGCGCGGGCCAATCGGCCGCCGCGCCGGCGAGAAGCGGGAACAGGTTATAGATCCGAGGACCGGCCACGGAGGATACGCTGGTCATGGCTCTCCTGTCCGAACAGACAGACGACAAAACGAGGCGCGGCTGGAACCGCGCCAATCATCGCTGAAACGGCACGCCGGCACGGCCCCACCCGGTATGCAGGTACAACAATAGAACCCCTTCGGTCGTTTTCGAGCCCGTGAAACTTTGCGCGCCGAAGTCCGGAAGGACTCCAGCAGCGGAAAGGCCGGTAAGCGCGACCTGCCGACCTGGCGGCTCGATGGAAGGCTGGGGCCGGCCCGGTACCTCGCGCCCCGATCAGAGGCCTGCGAAGCGCCCGCCGCACTCAGCGAGCGGCGACCAGCGACTCGTGAAGCGCGGCGAGGCCATCGCTGAGCGGCGTTTCGGCACGGATACCGAGCGCGGCTTCAGCCGCCGCCGAGGAGCCTGCGGAATGGCGAATATCGTCCTCCCGCGGCGGCATATGCTCGATCGGGACATCGGCGCCGCAGGTTTCGAGAATCTGGTGGGCGAGGTCGAGAACGGTGGTCGTCCGTCCCGTGCACACGTTGTGGACCGAGAAGCCCGGAGCGTCGCTGTCCATTGCGGCGAGGATGAAGCGGCACACGTCCTTGACGAAAACGAAGTCCCGCGTCTGCAGGCCGTCGCCGAAGATGCGGAGGGGTTCCTCCTTCATGGCCCGGTCGAAGAACAGGGATATGACCCCGGCATATTGCGAGTCGGGAAGCTGGCCGGGACCGAACACGTTGAAGAACCTGAGCGCCCGGATGCGCGCCCCGGACGTCGCGCACAGAGCTCGCGCATGCCATTCGCCGCTGAGCTTGTCGGCCCCGTAGCCGGAAATTGGACGCGGTGGTGTGTCCTCCGTCACAACAACGCCGTCGTAATTGCCGTAGGCTGCCGCAGATGACGCGTAGACGACCGGCACGCCTCGGGCCGCCGCCTCCGCCATAATGGTGAGCGTCCCCACATGGTTCACGCGCGTGCAGTGCAGGAGATCGTCATGATACTTCGCCACCGACGCCACGGCCGCCAAATGAAAACATCCGTCGACTCCGTCCATGGCGGCCCGGACGGTCGCCGCGTCGGCGACATCGCCCAGGATCAGCGAAGCCCCCGGCACCAGCTTCTCGCGCTTGCCCGTGGACAGGTCGTCGAGCACCCGTACCGCATCGCCCCGGTCCATAAGCATCTGCACGACGTGAGTGCCGATGAACCCGCAACCTCCCGTGACCAGAAATGTTTTCATACTACCCGCGTATGGCGACTTCGTTTCCGAACTGCGCTAGGCTACCTTTCCGGATCAGAGGCGACAATCGCTGTCGCTCCCCCCTCGCGCTGCTTGTCGCAGGTTAACGCTCTAGTAACAGCCTTCGTGCTTATCTAGCAGCGTCACATCGGCAATTGGCCTTGCTGCTTGTTGCCGACGGCTCTCAGTCAGGATAATTGACCGAACGATCCCATGATTCGCGTCTTCAAGCATCATATCTCCGGTCTTTCGATCGCCTTTGGCCTGATTGAGGCCCTCCTCTTCTTGACAGTAGTCGGTCTTCTCTGGGAATACCGGATCGACGAAGTCCTCAAGAACACCGAAGGCCCGCTTGTATTCATATATGCGGGCATATTTTTGTTTGTCATATTTATTTCTATATTTGCCTCGCTGGGACTGTACAACAAAGACGTCATCACCAATCGACGGGTGATGTTCTTCCGTCTGGCGGTAGGTCTGTCTGCCGTCACGATCACCCTGTTCGCGATCGGCTACCTTTACGTCACGACCGCACCCCTGACGCAGTACCCGCGGCCCCTGGATGTGGCCCTGGGTTTCAGCGTGCTGGTCGGCGTTCTGCTGATCACCCGCTGGACGTTCGCCCTGGTTTCGGATGGCCGTTTCTTCCGCGAGAAGGTCGTCATCCTCGGCGCCGGCAGCCGCGCGGCGAAGCTCCGCCGGATGATCGCCGCCGATGCCGCGCCGCGTTACGACATCGTCCGCTGCATCGCGCTGGACGATGAGCCTTCGGAGGTCGAACACACCGCCCGTATCAGCCGGTCGTCATCCGATGCGGATGGGCTCATGGGACTGCTGTTCCAGGGCGATGTCGACGAGGTGGTGGTATGCCCCGACAATCGTCGTGGCCTGCCGGTCGACGCCCTGCTGCGCTGCAAGATGTCCGGAATTCGCGTCTCGGAGCCCTTGGCTTTCATGGAAAGGGAGCTCGGCCGGGTCAACCCGGACGATCTTCAGGCGAGTTGGCTGGTTTTCTCGGACGGCTTCAACTTCAGCGCGTTCGGCGACGCGACCAAGCGCGCTTTCGACCTGCTGCTCAGCGTGATCTTCCTTTTGTTCACCTTGCCGCTCACGGTGACGGCAGCGATCGTCGTCAAGCTCGACAGCCCCGGACCGATCTTCTATCGCCAGGAGCGGACGGGACTGCACGGCAAGCCGTTCATGCTGTTCAAGTTCCGCAGCATGCGGACCGATGCGGAGGCCGACGGTCCGCGCTGGGCAGCGCAGAACGACTCGCGCATCACCCGCTCCGGCTCCTTCCTTCGCAAGACTCGGATCGACGAGATTCCGCAGATCCTCAATGTCCTGCGCGGTGAGATGAGCTTCGTCGGACCGCGCCCCGAACGCCCCGTCTTCGTCACCAGCCTGGCGGAGCAGATCCCCTACTATCACGAGCGCCACTGCGCGAAGCCGGGGATCACCGGATGGGCGCAGATCAACTACCCCTACGGCGCGTCGGTTGAGGACGCCAAGGAGAAACTCTCCTACGATCTCTACTACGTGAAGAATCGCAGCCTGTTTCTCGATATAATCATCATCCTTCAGACCGTCCGGGTGATCTTCTGGCCGGCCGGCGTCCGGTAAACTGAACGACACGGCCCATGGTCGTCAGCCTCGCGAGTCACGGCGCTGCATTTGTTGCTTTCCTGCTGCTGACCGGCCTGATCCTGGTCACGGAACGCGAAGGCGTTCTCGGTCACCTGCTGCTCGCCGCCGTCGCCTGTTCCGCCCTATGGGCCGGTGTGGTGGCGCTGGCGACGGTCTTCCCCGAGATCGGGCTGATCCATCTCGCTGCCATCACCGAGATGGCGCGAACCAGCCTTTGGCTGGTGTTCATCGGCAGCCTCGTCGCCCGCCGAATGCCCTGGTTCGGACCGCGCGTGCGGGTTCTGTGCCTGGTTGCGCTCGCCGTGATCGCCATTCCGGGAACTGCGGCGGAATTCGTGCGCGGCACCGACATCTTCGCGGAAGGCCCCAACCTCCCCGCCTCGATCGGCATCATTTCCCGCCTCGCGCTCGCCGTCATCGGGCTGCTGCTGCTCGAAAACATCTTCCGTAACGCACCCGGCGAATCCCTCTGGTCGCTGAAGCATCTCATTCTCGGCGCCGGGCTGATGTTCGGTTACGATTTCTACCTCTTCTCCGACGCCCTGCTGTTCAACCGACTCGATCCCAGCCTGTTCGCGGCGCGCGGCGCGGTGAATGTCGTCACCGTGCCGTTGATCGCGATCGCCGCGAGCCGGAATCACGACTGGTCGGTCGAGGTTCACATATCCCGCCAGGCGGTATTCCACACCGCGACCGTGGTGGGCAGCGGCATCTATCTGATCGTGATGGCGGCGGCCGGCTACTACCTGCGGGAGATCGGCGGCGAATGGGGCACGCTCGCGCAGATGGTGTTCTTCGCCACCGCCGTCGCCGTGATCCTGGTCGCCCTGTTCTCCGAGACCCTGCGCGCCTGGCTGCGTCTGGCGATCAGCCGGAACTTCTTCTCGCACCGCTACGACTATCGCGCCGAATGGCTACGCTTTATCGACACGCTGTCTTCGGCGAGCGGGCCGCTGCACGACCGTGCCATACGCGCCGTCGCCAACATCGTCGAAAGCCCGGCCGGCGCGATCTGGGTGCGCCGTATCGACGAAGACCAGTTCCAGCCCGCGGCGACATGGAACTTCCCGAAGGACTTGCCGCATGTCGCCGGCGATTCTCCCCTCGTCACCTATCTGGCGGAAACGCGCGCGGTCATCGATCTCACCCGGGTCGGCGAAGAGGCGGATGATCCTGCGGCGAACGTCGTACCGGAATGGCTCCATACCCTCAAACGCGCATGGCTGGTGGTCCCCTGCGCCCACAGGGACCGGGTTCAGGGCTTTATCCTGCTCGGCAAGCCGCGGGCACCGCAGACGCTTCAGTGGGAAGACCTGCTGCTGCTGAAGACGGTGGGCTTGCAGATCGCCAGCTACCTCGCCGAGGAAGAGGCGCTGAAGAGCCTGGTCGACGCCCAGAACCTCAAGGAGTTCAATCGCCGTTTCGCCTTCGTCGTGCACGACATCAAGAACATCGTCAGCCAGCTTTCGCTGATGATGCGGAACGCCGAGAAACACCGCCACAACCCCGAATTCCAGGAAGACCTGATGACCACTGTCCAGCACACGGTGGAAAAGATGCATGAGCTTCTGGGGCAACTGCAGCTGGAGCGGGCTCGCATCGGCGGCCCGGATGTCGGCCCCCAGACCGCTTCGGACCCGGAACCTCCCGCCGCCGAGGACGTGCAGACCGAGGTCGTCGCACTGGGCAACCTGCTGCCGCCGCTGGTCGATTCCTGGGCCGAGAGCGGTCGCGAGATCACCTACGAACCATCGGCCGCGGACCTGTCGGTCTTGGCCAATATCGGGCATCTGGAGACGGTGCTGCGGCACTTGTTGCAGAATGCCTTCGAAGCGGCGGGCGAGAACGGTAATGTGGCGATCGAGACCAGCCGGGAGGGCGACATGGTGTATCTGGACATCATCGACGACGGCCCGGGAATGGACGCGGACTTCATCCGCGACCACCTGTTCAAACCGCTCCACACGACGAAGTCGGGTGGTTCGGGTCTTGGGACCTACCAGGCGCGACATCTGGTCAACGAGATGGGAGGCAAGCTGGAGGTCATGAGCGCACCGCAGGTCGGAACGACGATGCGGATCGGCCTCGCGGCCGCGGAACATCCGGCGATGCCCCTGCGAAAGGTTGGAAGCTGACGTGACCGAAGACGCACTCAAACTGTTGCTCGTCGAGGACGACCCCGGCCTTCAGAAGCAGATGCGCTGGGCGATATCGGATTACGAAGTCTTCGTGGCCGGCGATCGCGAATCGGCGCTGACTCTGTTCCGGTCGGAGGAGCCGCCCGTCGTGGTGCTGGATCTTGGCCTGCCGCCGGATCCCAACGGCGCAAGCGAAGGTCTGGCGACCCTGGAAGCGATCCTGCGCCACAATCCCGGCGCCAAGGTCATCATCGCCAGCGGCAACGAGGAACGCGGCAACGCCGTCCGTGCCATCGGCATGGGCGCCTACGACTTCTATTCGAAGCCCGTCGACATCGAGAAGCTGTCGATGATCATCGAGCGGGCGTGGCGCCTCTACAAGCTGGAGGAAGAGAACCGGCGTCTTACCCGCAGCTCCAGCGCGCCCTTTGCGGGAATCGTCACCGGCGACCCGGAGATGCAGCGCATCTGCCATACCGTCGAGAAGGTCGCCGGCGCCGACGTGACCGTCCTGATTACGGGGGAAAGCGGCACCGGCAAGGAGTTGCTGGCGCGCGCCCTGCACGATGCCAGCCCGAGATCGAGCGGCAACTTCGTCGCCGTGAACTGCGCGGCAATTCCGGAAAACCTGCTCGAAAGCGAGATGTTCGGCTACGAGAAGGGCGCTTTCACCGGTGCCACCAAGCAGACGATCGGCAAGGTCGAGGTGGCCGACGGCGGAACGCTGTTCCTCGATGAAATCGGCGACATGCCCTTGAGCCTTCAGGCCAAGCTGCTCCGATTCCTGCAGGACCGGGTGATCGAACGTCTGGGCGGGCGCAAACCGATCCCGGTCGATGTCCGCATCGTCTGCGCGACCAACCAGGATCTCCAGGCGATGATGCAGTCGGGAGAGTTCCGCGAGGACCTCTATTACCGCCTGAACGAGATCCATCTCTCGGTTCCGCCGCTCCGCGACCGGCAGGGCGATGCGGTGCTGCTGGCGCGCTTCTTCCTCGACAAGATGAACAAGCAGTTCAACAAGTCGATTCGCGGCTTTTCGGACTCGGCTCTGGCGGCGTTGAACGGCTACAACTGGCCAGGCAACATCCGTGAGCTCGAAAACCGGGTGAAGAAGTCGATCATCATGACGGAAGCCAAGGTGATCAGCGCCGAGGACCTGGAACTCCCGGAAGTCGAGGGACTGGAACGGGTTCCCACGCTCCGCGAAATGCGCGAGAAGACGGAGCGGGAATCGGTGCAGCGCGCCCTGGCTCTGGCGCAGGGGAACGTCTCCAAGGCGACCAAGCTGCTCGGTATCAGCCGCCCGACCCTTTACGATCTGATGAAGAATCTACAGATCACGCTCAAGGACTGATCACGCCGCGCGGGGGCGTGGCTGACGGATCTGCCGCCGGTGCGGCACACCTACTCACGGAGTTCGGAATGAGGGACAAGAAGGACAAAAAGTCCTCCAAGTTGCCGGTCTGGGTGTTCGTCCTGGGCGGTCTGGCCGTCGTCGGCGTCGGGATCGCCGTTCCGGTGGTTGCGCGGCTGACCGGCGGGAACACGGAGACTTACATCGCGGATGCCGAGACCTACATGCAGTCGGGCGACATCCGCGCGGCCCTGATTCAGCTTCGCAACGCCGTGAAGGAAGAGCCGGACGACGGGGAAGCGCGATTCGCCCTTGGGACCGCCTATCTCAAAGCCGGTGACCCGCGCGCTGCCGAAGCCGAGCTCAAGAAAGCCGAACGGCTGGGCGTCGGGCCCGAACGCATTTCGGTCCCCATGGCCGAAGCCCTGCTGCGCCAAGGGCGCTACGACGAGGTTCTGAGCACCGTCGAGCCCGGCGCCGGCGACCGCGAACCCGAGCTGGAAGCGCGCGTCTTGACCGCACGGGGATTTGCGCTCACCGGCCTCAAGCGCTTCGATGAAGCGGAGAACGCTCTCGTCAAGGCGTTGGAGACGAAGCCGACCAGCGAGATTCTGATCGGGCTCGCCCAGGTGAACGCCGAACAAGGCGACTTCGAGACCGCGGAGAACTACGCCGACCAGGCATTGGAGATCGACCCGGAGGCCGTCGCCGCGATCGCCCTCAAGGGCGATCTGGCGCGCCGCAGCGGCGACGAGGAAAAGGCCCGGACCCTGTTCGCCAAGGCGATCGAACTCGACCCCAACAACGTTCCCGCGAGACTCGCCCGCGCAGCCATGCTGCTGGCAGACGGCGAGGCCGAACAGGCGAACGCGGATATCGACGCCGTGCTGTCGCGCGTTCCCAATCATCCCCTCGGGAACTATCTCCGCGGCCTTTCGCTGGCGCGGTCCGGTCAGGACCTGCAGGCACTGACGGCGTTGCAGAAGGTCGAGGCCTTCGTCCGGTCCTATCCGCCCGGCCTCTACCTTATGTCGGTCCTTCACCTGCGCCAGGGTCAGCTCGAACAAGCGGAAACCTCCCTGAAGCGCTTGCTGGAGCTGGAGCCCGACAGCGTCGCCACCAAGAAGCTTCTCGGTCTCACCTTTCTTCGGAAATCGCAGCCGGAGCGCGCGATCGAGCTTCTGACGCCGGTCGCAGAGGCAGAGCCCAACGATTCCGAGGTCGTGTCGATTCTCGCCAACGCCCAGCTCAACAGCGGCAACAGCGCCGAAGCGACTCGGCTTGCGGAGAAGCTGATCTCGGACAACCCCGGGAACGATGCTCTGCAAACCAAGCTCGGCACCCAGATCGCCGTGAGCGAGCTGAAGAGCGGACGGGTCGACGAGGCGCTGGCGAAGCTCGAGAACATCCTCGAGCTCGACCCATCCTCGGAACAGGCGAACATGCTGCTCGTCCTGACATACCTGCGTCAGGACCGGACCGACGATGCCATCGCCGTCGTGCAGAAGATGAAGGAGCAGATGCCGGACAATCCGCTCCCCTACCATCTGATGGGACGGATCGATATTCGAAACGGGGACTTCGCCGCCGCCAGGACGGAGTTCGAGCAGGCATTGACGCAGGATGCGACCTTCGTTCCCACGCTGCTGAACCTCGCGCTCTTGGATGTCGCCGACGACAACCTGGAGACGGCCAAGCAGCGTTTCGAGGCCGTGCTTCAGGCCGCCCCGGACAATGTTCCCGCCATGATGGCGATGAGCGGACTGGCGTTCCGGGACGACGACTCGGCCGCGGGCGTCGACTGGCTGCAGAGGGCCGTCGCCGAGCAGCCGTCCTCGCTGGAACCGCGCCTCAGGTTGGTGAACTACTACCTGCAGACCGGCGATACGGCCAACGCCGTCGCCCAGGCGCGCGAAGCGAGCGATCTGGTCGAGGGGCCGCGGAAAGCCCAGGCCCTCGAACTGCTGGGCCGTGCCGAGATGCAGGCCCAGCAATACACCAACGCCGCCAACACCTTCCGTCGCATCATCGGTCTATTGCCGAATTCGATTCCGGCTCACCGCCTTCTCGCCCAGGCGCAGCTTTCGGCCGACAATCCGACAGCCGCGCGCCGGACGCTGGAGGACGCCATCACCATGGCTCCGGACAACGCCGATCCGCGTGTCGACCTGATCCGGCTGGAAGTCGGCCAGGGCGATCTCGAAGCGGCGATGCGGGTCGCCGCTGCCCTGAGGGATGATCTCCCGCAGTCGCCGGTGGGCAACACCATGGTCGGCGACGTCTTGATGGAAGCGAAGCTGCCTGCGGATGCGATAGATGCCTACAACAAGGCGATCGCCAAGGAGCCGACCCCGGCACTCGCCATCCGCCGCTTTCGCGCCCAGGCCGCTGCCGGCGACAAGGACGCCGCGATGCAGGGGCTGCGCGACTGGCTGAAGACCAACCCCGATGACACGGTGACGCGCTTCGCCCTGGCGAGCGAGCTTCTGAACGACGGCGAGCACGCCGCCGCGAAGACCGAGTTCGAAACCTTGCTCACCAACGCGCCGGACAATCCCGTGATCCTCAACAACCTCGCCTGGCTGGCGGATCAGGCCGGCGATCCGAAGGCGTTCGACTACGCGGAGCGCGCCCATACCCAGGCACCGGACTCGCCCGAGATCGCCGACACCTACGCCTGGCTGCTGATTCAGCGTGACGAAAAAGTCACGGAAGCCGCCGACCTGCTGGCGAAGGCGTTCGAAAAACTGCCCGACAACCCGGAAATCAAATTCCATTACGCGGTCGCGCTGGAAAAGACCGGGAATACGGACCAAGCCGGGGAATTGCTGCGGCAGATCGTCGAGGACGGCCTCGACGCGTCCATCACCAGCCAGGCCGAAGAGCGCCTCGCCGCGATGGAGCAGTAGCGCGACGCCCACTCGCGGATGGCGGGGAGAGGGCTACCATCAATGCATAACGGCACCGCAGAGCGGTGCCGTTATGCATTTCTGGGTCCGGTCGCGGACCGTCTCAGGTCCAGATCAAGTCTTACACCTCACGCCGTTCGGGCGTGAGGTTGCGGCCATCAGTCCCCCGACAGGTCTCGGGCCTGTCGCTGCAGCTCGCGGAGGAGCTCGACGATCTCGCTCGATGCCCGTGTCGCGGGTTGGGCCGGCTGAGACGGGCGATCCTCGGGCGAGTCCTCCATCCCCTCCTCGGGGCGCCCGCCGCCGAACGGCGCCTCGTCGATCCCCGATCCCCAATGGTCGTCCACCTGCCGTTCGGGGACCGGAACGGGGGCTGCGACCGGCTGGGCCGCTGCGAGAGCACTGATCTCGTTCCTGGTCTCCGCCAGAGCCTCGGCCGCTTCCCGCAACGCGGCCGCACCGTCGCGAAGGTCGGGAACGAAGGACTCATGGAGGTCGGTGACCAGCGTCCGGACGGGATCGGAAACGTCCGTCTCGATCCGTTGCAGCGACTGGGCAAGCGAGTCGCGGAGCGTCTCCGACGACTGGACGGCGGCGTCGAGAATTTCGCGAAGCTGAACCAGTTGATCGCGCGTTACTTCGGCAAGATCGCCGGAGAACCGCGTCAGAAGATCGTTCAGCAGGTCGTTCACGCGCTCGCTATGGTCGGCGGCGGCGATGGTCGCGGCCTCGGCCAGTTTCGCGGTCGGCGCCGCGAAGGCATTCCCCACGGCGTCACGAAGCGCCGCCGACAGCGTGACCCGGTGCGAGGCCGATTCGGCTTCGAGGAACGTCCGGAACTGGCCGAGCAGAAGTTTCTCCGACGGCACGAGAAACAAGCGGTCGAGGGTGGCGCAGCTCCGTTGCAGCTGGTGCCAGCGCGCGAGATAGGTCGCCTGCGCCAGGAAGGCGACGATGAACGCGACGACCGCCGGCAGGAGGATACTGCCCAGATTGCCGCCATCCTCGTTCCCGACCCCGAGCACGGCAGCCGAGAGAGCACACAGCCCGACCAGCAGCACGGCGATGGCGAGGCCCACATTGCGCAAGGCCCGGATCGGGAGCTTCTCCGCGGCGAAATGCCGTGCAGCGCCATCCGAAGTGCCGATTTCAGGCACATCGGAGACCCCGCTTCCGGCCAGCATCTGCAACGATCTCAGATAACTGGTCGCCCCCTCGCCCTCCATGCCGACGTCGAAGCAGGACGCCACCGTCTTGAGGTCGAACGATTGCCGTTGCGACCGCATCTGGACGAGATCGCTCAGCCGGCCATTGATCCGCCATCCGCCGACGATGCTCTGCAATCCCAGCGGCACGAGCGCGAAGACCACAAAGGCCGCGCCCAAGAAAGACAAGAACAAAACCAGTATTTCGAGCGGAAATAACGCGAAGTCGGCGATATTTATTTGCATGTCTTGTAAAACTTGTCGCATTCGTCTGGTTCGGCTCTCCTGAAGCCGGGCCGACCTGCCACTACCGGCATATGCTCAGCGACCTCGGCTGCCGCTGCAGGCCGAAGTCCTGCAACACCCCCTCGATCACATGCCGCCTCACGGCACAGCAGCCACGGCTATCTTTTCCATGTATCCATGAATGTCCATGATTTTCGGGCCAACCCATAAATATTCGGTCAACATCTTCATGCGATTTGCACTAGGCATGGGCCGGCGTACAAAGTCGCCGAGTACCCCATTAGGGTAGGCTGCCGCCGAAACCGAACGACGAGGAAGAACTGCGTGCGACTGCTGACCTACACGACGCTGTGGCCCAACAGTATCCAGCCGACCCATGGCGTCTTCGTCGAGAACCGGCTGCGCCATCTGGTCGCAGCCGGCGTCGAGACACGGATCGTCGCCCCAGTGCCGTGGTTTCCGTCGAGTGCCGGCCTGTTCGGAAGCTACGCCGCCTTCGCCGCCGTTCCTCCGGCGGAAGAACGCAACGGGTTCGAGGTACATCATCCGCGCTATGTCGTCGTGCCCAAGATCGGGATGACACTCACGCCCTACACTCTCTACCGGGCGTCGATCGCGCCGGTCCGGGCGTTAATCGGCGCGGGTTACGACTTCGACGCGATCGACGCGCATTACTTCTACCCGGATGGCGTCGCGGCGGCGCTTCTCGGCCGCCTGCTCGACAAGCCGGTCGTCATCACCGCGCGCGGCACCGATCTGAACCTGATCCCGCAATACCGGCTGCCGCGGCGGATGATCCGCTTCGCCGCCAGCCGGGCGGCTGCCCTGATCACCGTCTGCCAGGCCCTGAAAGACAGCCTGATCGAACTCGGCATACCCGCGAGCAAGGTGACCGTGCTGCGAAACGGCGTCGACCTTGCGGGTTTCCGCCCCCTCGACCGCCAAGAGGCGCGCGCGGCGCTGGGGTTCGATCGGCCAACGCTGGTTTCGGTCGGCGGGCTGATCACCCGGAAAGGCCACGACATCACGATTCGGGCGCTCAAGGCCCTGCCGGACTTCGCGCTCGTGATCGCGGGCGACGGCCCGGAGCGCGGCGCATTGGAAGCGCTGGCGAAGCGCGAGGGCGTCGGCGACCGCGTGCGCTTCATGGGCCGCGTCCCGCATGGCGAGCTGGCGCCGCTCTATTCGGCGGCCGACGCCTCCGTTCTCGCGTCGAGCCGCGAGGGCTGGGCCAACGTCCTCCTCGAATCGATGGCTTGCGGGACGCCCGTCATCGCCTCGAATGTGTGGGGAACCCCGGAGGTAGTCGCGACGCCCGCCGCCGGGGTTCTGATGGCGGACCGCACCCCCGCGGCACTGGCGGACGCGGTACGCGCGCTGTTCGCGGCCCTTCCGTCGCGGGAGGCGACCCGGGCTTACGCGGAAGGCTTCAGTTGGGACGACACCACGCGCGGCCAGATCGACCTTTTCCGCTCGGTAATCGCCGGCCATGGCGGCGACGCGCACGTCCCGTCCGTCACAACACCAGGTGAGCTGGCATGAGCCCGCCCAGCAGGACCACGAAATAGCCGATATAGGCGGCCAGCATCACCACCCCTTCGCCACGGCTGACGCGGCTTCCCGTATACATCGCCGCCAGCACGCCCACCGTTGCGACCGCCATCACCCACAGATCGACACCGACCACCTGTGCCGGCACCGGGACGGGTGCCACCGTGGCGGTGATTCCCATGATCCCCAGCAGGTTGAAGATATTGCTGCCGATGATATTGCCGAAGGCGAGTTCCGGCCGCCTGCGGAATGCGGCAGCGAGAACGGTCGCGAGTTCCGGAAGGGACGTCCCGAAAGCGACGACCGTCAGGCCGATCGTCGTCTCCGAGATTCCCATCAGCCGGGCGAGGTCGACCGCCCCCATGACGAGCAGATGCGCCCCCAGCAGCACCGCGACGAGGCCCGATGCCGTGAGAAGCGCTGCGAGCCGCGGCCCGTCCGTCACTTCTTCGGCCTCCTCCGGGCCGCCGACCGCCATGTTCAGACCACGCCGCGACAGCCACCAAGACCCCAGGATATAGACGACGAGCAGGACCGACAGCCCGATGCCGGCCATGCGCTCCACGACGCCGTCGAGGCAGATCACGGTGAAGATCGCCGTGCCGCCGGCCAGCACCGCGCCATTCCGCAATACGTCGGTGCGCTGACACGCCATCGGATGGACCATCGCCGCCATGCCGACGATCAGGAGCAAGTTGGCGACATTGCTGCCAACGACGTTGCCGACGGCAATTCCGGGGAAGCCCGACAGGGCCGCCTCGACACAGACAACGAGCTCGGGCGCGGACGTGCCGCAGGCAATGATGGTAAGGGCGATGACCGTCGGCGACACGCCACCCGCCTTGGCGAGACCGATCGCGCCCCGGACGAGCCCTTCTCCACCCGCGACCAGCAATATCAGACCGCCGAGAATCAGGAGGGCGGTCATTGCGCGTCCATCTGTCGGTCGGACATAAAATGCGAAAGTAGGTCCGAAGCCACCGGCGTCGAGGGCCGGGCGGCGGTATCAGCGGCGCTGGGGGCTTTCGGCCGCCCCTGTGAGGACGGCCGACGCATCATCTAAAGCCGGCGTTCCACCATCAGCTTTTTGATCTCGGCGATCGCCCGCGCCGGGTTGAGGCTCTTGGGGCAGGTCTTGGCGCAGTTCATGATCGTGTGGCAGCGATAGAGCTTGAACGGGTCTTCGAGCGCGTCCAGCCGGTCACCCGTCGCCTCGTCGCGCGTGTCGGCGATCCAGCGATAGGCCTGCAGAAGGATGGCCGGGCCGAGGAACCGCTCACCGTTCCACCAGTAGCTCGGGCAGGAGGTCGAGCAGCAGGCGCAGAGGATGCATTCGTAGAGGCCGTCGAGCTTTTCCCGGTCCTCAGGCGACTGAAGCCGCTCACGGTCGGGCGGCGGCGTCTGCGTCTCCATCCACGGCTTGATCGAGGCGTATTGCGCATAGAAGGTCGTGAGGTCGGGGACGAGGTCCTTCACCACCGGCATGTGCGGCAACGGGTAGATTTTGACGTCCCCGCCCACATCCTCGATCGGCTTGGTGCAGGCCAACGTATTCGTCCCGTCGATGTTCATCGCGCAGGACCCGCAGATGCCTTCGCGGCAGGAGCGCCGGAAGGTCAGCGTCGCATCGGTCTCGTTCTTGATCTTGATGAGGGCATCGAGAACCATCGGCCCGCAGGCATCGAGATCGACCTCATAGGTGTCGACGCGCGGGTTCTCCTCGTCGTCCGGGCTCCAGCGATAGATCTTGAACGCCTTGACGTTCTTGGCCCCGGAGGGTCGGGGCCAGGACTTGCCCGCCTTGATCTTGGAGTTCTTGGGCAGTGTGAATTCAGCCATCGGCGTTCCTCGATGCTTGCGTGACGCGCGCGCTGTACGGATCGGGGCTCAGTAGACCCGGGCTTTGGGCGGGACCGGCTGGACTTCGTTCGACAGGGTGTGCATGTGCACCGGCCGGTAGTCGATCTTGACCTTGCCCTTGTCGTCGACCCAGACGGTCGTGTGCTTCATCCATTGGTCGTCGTCGCGATCCGGGAAGTCTTCGCGGGCGTGGGCGCCACGGCTCTCGGTCCGGTTCCGGGCCGAGTACATGGTCGCCAATGCCTGGCTCAACAGATTGTCGAGCTCCAGCGTTTCGACGAGGTCGGAGTTCCACACCATCGACCGGTCGGAGACGCCGAGGTCGCCCCGCTTGGCGGCCGCGGCGTCGATCAGCTTGACGCCTTCCTCCAGCACCTCGCCGGTCCGGAACACCGCGCAGTTGTTCTGCATCACCCGCTGCATCTCGTTCCGGAGAGACGCGGTCGAGACTTCGCCCTTGGCGTTCCGCAGGCGGTCGAAGCGGTCGAGCGCCGGCTCGCTGGCGCTGGCCGGCAGCGTGGTGTGGGACGAGCCCGGCTTGATCAGCTCCGCGCAGCGATGGGCGGCCGAGCGGCCGAACACCACGAGATCGAGCAGCGAGTTAGAGCCCAGCCGGTTGGCGCCGTGGACCGAGACGCAGGCCGCCTCGCCGATCGCCATGATGCCGGGCACGACGACGTCGGGGTCGCCCCCCTTCTCGACCAGCACCTCGCCCCGATAGTTCGTCGGGATGCCGCCCATGTTGTAGTGGACGGTCGGCAGCACCGGGATCGGCGCCTTGGTCACGTCGACACCGGCGAAAATCTTCGCCGTCTCGGCGATGCCCGGCAGGCGCTCGTGGATCAGGTCGGCGTCGAGATGCTCGAGATGCAGGTGTATGTGGTCGTTCTCCGCCCCCACCCCGCGGCCTTCGCGGATCTCGATGGTCATCGACCGGCTGACGACGTCGCGCGAGGCGAGGTCCTTGGCGTTCGGGGCGTAACGCTCCATGAAGCGCTCGCCGCTCGAATTGGTGAGGTAGCCGCCCTCGCCGCGCACGCCCTCGGTGATCAGCACGCCGGCGCCGTAGACGCCCGTCGGATGGAACTGCACGAACTCCATGTCCTGGAGCGGCAGGCCGGCACGCAGCACCATCGCGTTGCCGTCGCCGGTGCAGGTATGGGCCGAGGGGCAGGAGAAGTAGGCGCGTCCGTAACCGCCCGTGGCCAGGATCACCATATGGGCGCGGAAGCGGTGAAGCTTGCCCGAATCGAGGTCCCAGGCGATGACGCCGCGGCAAACGCCGTCGTCGTCCATGATCAGGTCGAGGGCGAAGTACTCGATGAAGAACTCCGCCTCGTGCTTCAGCGACTGCTGATAGAGCGCATGCAGCATGGCATGGCCGGTGCGGTCGGCGGCGGCGCAGGTGCGGTAGGCGCGGCCCTCGCCGAAATGGGTGGTCATGCCGCCGAAGGCGCGCTGGTAGATCTTGCCGTCCTGGGTGCGCGAGAACGGCACGCCGTAATGCTCCAGCTCGATCACCGCCGGCACCGCTTCGCGCACCATGTACTCGATGGCGTCCTGGTCGCCGAGCCAGTCGGAGCCCTTGACGGTGTCGTACATGTGCCAGCGCCAGTCGTCCTCGCCCATATTGCCGAGCGAGGCGCTGATGCCGCCCTGGGCGGCGACGGTATGGCTGCGGGTCGGGAAGACCTTGGTGATGCAGGCGGTTTTCAGACCGGCCTCGGCCAGCCCCACGGTCGCACGCAGCCCGGCGCCGCCGGCACCGACCACCACGACGTCATAGGTGTGATCGATGAGTTCGTAGCTCGCCATGGCCGTCTACCCCCGGAACGCGATCGACAGGACGGAATAGATGCCGATCACGGCCAGCACCACCGTCGCAAAATTCAGAAGTACCAGGGCCACCAGCTTGGTCGCCCCGTGGTGGACGTAGTCCTCGATCACCACCTGGGCACCGAGCTTCAGGTGATAGAAGGTCGCCGCGATCAGCAGCACCATCGTCACCGCCACCGACGGGCTGCCCACCCAGGCGCGCATCGCCTCGTAGTCCGCCCCCATATGGGCAATCACCGAGATCACGAACCACAACGTGAGCGGCACCAGGGCGACCGCCGTCAGGCGCTGCCACCACCAGTGCGAGACGCCTTCCTTGGCCGACCCCAGGCCACGGACCTGAGACAAGGGCGTACGCAGGTTCATCGGAGCTTCCCTCCCTCCCTCTTCACGCCATGGCGAAGCCGGCGATCCAGGCGAGCAGCGTGAGGCCCGCCGAGGCGAGCACCACGAGCCAGCCCGACGCGGCGGCGGTATTGAGCTCGAAGCCCAGTCCGACATCCCAGAACAGGTGCCGGATGCCGTTGCACAGGTGATAGAACAGGCAGTACGAGAAGCCCAGCATCAGCAGGATTCCGAACCACGAGCCCACGAAGCCCTGCGCGGCTTCGAAGCATTCCGGCCCTGTTGCAGCGGCGGCGATCCAGTAGGTAAGGAGCAGCGCCCCCAGCCCGAGCACCACGCCCGTCATGCGGTGGAGGATCGACAGGACGGAAGTGATCTGCGGCCGATAGACCTGCAAATGCGGCGACAGCGGCCGCTGCACATTCTGCGCCATCTTTATTCCCCCAACCACATTTATTGCAGCCATTTAAGCAAGTTGCCGGTCCTCACGCCATCGCTAATCCGCCGCGCCATCGCCCCTGCGCGGGATCAGCACGGTATAGTCGAGATCGAGCACCACGGCGGGATGATACTTACCCCCCTCCGCGTCGCCTTCGTCTCGATAGGGGAACGACTCGCAGGGAAGGTCGCGGGTCGCGACCGCCCTCAGCCGCAAGGCGCCGACTCGCGACCGCCCCGGCAAAGCGATCCGCTCCAGTACCTCGGTCCAGGCGTAGACCGTGTCGCCGGCCAGCACCGGCAGGACATGCCGGCCGCCGTTGATCGCGGCGATCCGGAAGGCGTTGGCGAGGCCGTTGACGCTGACGGCCCGCGCCAGGCTCATGATATGACCGCCATAGACGATGCGGTGTCCGAATCGGCCGGCCTGGGCAGCGTACTGATCGAAATGGGCACGGGCGGTGTTGTGGTAGAGCCGCGTCGCCGCCATGTGCTCGGCGCTCTCCACCGTCACGCCGTCGACATGGTCGATCTTTTCGCCGGCCGAATAGTCTTCCCACAGCACGTCGCTGCCCGAGAGGACCGTATCGTAGGCCGCGACCGTCCTGTCGTCGGGTGCCAACAGGCGATCGGCGGACACCGACTTCGAGACCTCGGGCACCACCGGGTCTGGCGCGGGCGACTCGGGGTCAGCCTTCCGCACCATCACCCAGCGGACGTAGTCGAGGACAACCTCGCCCCGCTGGTTGAAGCCCGTCGAGCGGACATAGACGGTGCCGGTATCGCCGCGGGAGTTCTGACGGACGCCGATCACCTCCGATTCGGCGTGGAGCGTGTCGCCCGGATAGACCGGCGCCCCGAACACGCAGTCCGCATAGCCGAGATTGGCGACGGCATTCAGCGAGACGTCGGGGACGGTCTTCCCGAACACGAGATGGAAGACCAGGAGATCGTCGAGCGGCGCCCGCAGATGCCCCAGACAGGCCGCGGCGGTGACCGAGGCATTGACCGCGAATCGCGAGCCGGTGAGCGCGGTGTAGAGCGCGACGTCGCCGTCCGTCACCGTCCGCGGCGTCGCATGGCGGAAGCGTCGCCCGACGGCGAAGTCCTCGAAGAAGTTCCCGCGCTGAGTCTTGTTCATCCCGCCGCTTCGCGTTCCATCGCCGCGATCATCTCGGCCATCACCACCAGCCGCTGGGCCTCGGCGACGTGCAGGTTCTCAATCAGCTTGCCGTCGACCAGGACGACGCCCTTGCCCTCCCGCGCCGCCTCCTCGTGCGCAGCGATGATGCGGCGCGACCAGGCGATCTCGTCATCCGACGGACCGAACGCGGCATTAGCGGCGGCGATGGTCTTCGGGTGGATCAGCGTCTTACCGTCGAAGCCCCAGTCGCGCCCCTGCCGGCAGGCGGCGGCGAAGCCCGCCTCGTCGTCGAGGTCGAGATGGACGCCGTCGAGGATCGCCAGCCCATGGGCGCGGGCGGCGAGCAGGCAGAGCCCGATCGACGTCATCAGCGGCTCCCGCCCCGGCGTATGATTGGCGTGGAGGTCCTTGGTGAGGTCCGAGGTCCCCATCACCAGACAGGCGACCCGCGGGTGTGCGGCGGCGATCTCGGCCACGGCGAGAATGCCGCGAGGCGTTTCCATCATGCACCAGACGGCCAAGTCTTCGGGCGCACCGTTCTCTTCCAGCACCGCCACCGCCTGCCGCACCTCTCCGGCGCTTTCGACCTTGGGCAGCAGCACCGCATCGGCACCACAGCCGGCGAGCCCGGCGAGGTCGTCATAGCCCCAGGGCGTCGACAGGGCGTTCACCCGGACGACGATCTCGCGCTTGCCGTAACCGCCGGTGCCGACAGCCTCGGCGATTCGATCGCGCGCTTCGGCCTTCGCGTCGGGCGTCACTGCGTCTTCGAGGTCGAGGATCAGGGCATCGGCCGGCAGCGTCCGCCCCTTCTCCAGCGCCCGCTGGTTGGAGCCCGGCATGTACAGTACGCTGCGGCGCGGCCGTGCGGTGACCATCCGGTCGAAACCTCCCTATCCGACGATGGGCGGTAACCTAACCACCGTCCGAGACACGAGCAAGCCGGTGAACGTCCTTTCGATTCAATCTCATGTCGCCTACGGCCATGCCGGCAACAGCGCCGCCATGTTCCCCCTGCAGCGGCTGGGGATCGAGGTGTGGATGGTGCCGACGGTGGTGCTCAGCAATCACACCGGCTACCCCACCGCGCGCGGCGGCGCGCTGTCGACCGAGATGATCGCCGCGGTGATCGACGGCATCGGCGAGCGTGGCGGCTTCGCCGCCTGCGACGCGGTGCTGTCGGGCTATGTCGGCGACCCCACCCTGGTCGCGGTGATCGCCGAGACGGTGCGGCGGGTCAAG
>MDTD01166271.1_pt1 | contig 33601 bp, 29 predicted proteins | sample 811221 | NCBI WGS metagenome assembly MDTD01 (sample SAMN05326646, study PRJNA326480) | marine metagenome | isolation source: seawater | place: Pacific Ocean: South West | collected 2011
AGACAGAAAAAGTCTTTTAATTAATTTAGGCGGAGGTGTAATTTCAGACCTAGGAGGTTTTGTTGCCTCAACCTATATGCGTGGAATTGATTTTATCAATATTCCTACCACTCTTCTTTCAATGGTTGACGCCTCTATAGGAGGGAAATTAGGCATAGATCTTGATAATTTAAAAAACCAAATAGGAATTATAGCTAACCCTCGTCTTGTTGTAATAGATTCTCATTTTTTAAAATCACTTCCGAGCAATGAATTTATGAGTGGCTACGCAGAAATGTTAAAACATGGATTGATAAAAAACAAAAAGTATTTTGAAAGATTAATTAATCATAATTTTTCAAGTGATAAGACACTTATTGAGGGTTATATACATAAATCTATTACTATTAAAAATAATGTTGTTAAAAAAGATCAGCGGGAATTAGGAGAAAGAAAACTTTTAAATTTTGGACATACATTGGGCCACGCTATTGAATCATTTTTTTTAAATCAAAAAGAAGAAAATAAATTACTTCATGGTGAGGCTGTAGCAGCTGGAATGATTTTAGAATCTTTTATCTCTTTCAAAGTAACTGGACTACCTTTAAAACAGGCAAATTATATTGCATCCTCTATCAATAATTTATTTTCAAAAATTCAATTTTCAAGACAAGGAATAATTAGTATAATTGATTTAGTCAAGCATGACAAAAAAAATATAAAAGGCAAGAATAACTTTACATTGCTTTCAAAAGCTGGTGATGCCAGGATTAATAATACAGTTTCATCAGAAATAATGCAATCTGCTTTTGATATGTATGAAGCGTCCTAGGCGGAGTTTCTACTTGCATTAATATTTCCAAACAAAGATCGAGTAACAATTCTTTTAAAGATCTTGATTTTATTTTTATCAAAATTAGGATTGTCTTGATTTTCTCTGATTCTCATGAGCGCATATTGTTGAATAGTAACAAGGGGTTGAACTATCTCCTCTCTTATTTGAATTGAACTTCTTCCAGCTTTCTCATTCTCCATTAGCTTTGAGTAACCAGTTAGTTTAATTATCATTTTCTTTGAAAGAAAAAATTCTTTTTTAATTATCTTCCAAAAATCACCAAACTCTTTATCATTCTTCATATAAGAAGTTAATTCAAAAAATGATTTTGTAAGACTCATCATGCTATTACTGATCAGTGTTCTAAAAAAAGAAGATCTTTTATATAACCCGCTAACTGATTTAAAGTCATTATTTTTTTCAAATAATTTTAAGGCACTTCCAACCCCAAAAAAACCAGGTACGTTTTGTTTTGACTGACTCCAACTACCAACAAAAGGTATAGCTCTTAAATCATTAAAATTTAAATTTTTTGTGTTAGCTCTTTTAGAAGGTCTGCTGCCAATATTAGCTTTTGAGTAAAAATAAAGCGTGGTCATTTTTTCTAGATAGGGAATAAATTTGGGGTGAGATTTAAACTGATTATATTTTTCGTAACTTTCTTTAGCTAATAAATCAAGTGTCTCAGCATCTTTAACACTTAAATTATTTTTGTCAGTTTTAAAAATTTGATTCTCCACACCAGAACTTAAAAGCTGTTCAAGATTAAATTGACAAGATTCGTTTGTACCAAAATTTGAACTAATTGTTTGTCCTTGAACCGTAAGTTGGATATCATCAGCTTTTATCTTATTATCAAGTGAGGCATAAAATTCATGAGTATTTCCGCCTCCTCTTGCTGGAGGACCTCCCCTGCCATCAAAAAAAGCAATCTTTAAGCCAAATTTATCAGATATTTTGGTTAATATTTTTTTAGCACGATAAATACTCCAATTAGCCATGAAGTAACCCCCATCTTTGGTTCCGTCCGAAAATCCAAGCATTACAATCTGCTTTTTACCTCTTCTGATTAAGTGTTTTATATATTCTCTATTTTCATATAAGGATATCATTATCTTACCGCAAGCTTCCAAATCATCAATTTTTTCAAAAAGTGGAATGATATCAATAGTAGGCCTGTCCCAATTATTTAATCTTATCAAAGCAAATAATTCTAATATATTCTGAGTTGATTGACAATTACTAATTATATACCTATTTGAACCCTTTTCACCATTGCTTTTCTGTATTGATTTCATAGCTTCAATACTTTTAAAAGTCTCTAAGGCCAAGCCTTTTTTGAAAATAGACGATGAAATATTTCCTTTCAAATTAGAGAGAAAAATAAGCTTTTTATCAGGACTCATTTTCACATATTCATCAAAATTTTTGTCTATATATTTAGATGTTTCTTTATTATTCATCACCTCTTTAAAAACCTTGCTATGAATTCTAGAATCTTGCCTTATATCTAGGCTTGCAAAATGAAAACCAAAAATTTTAACTTTATTTATGAGATCCAATATTAAACCTTCATAAAGTCCATTATGTTGCTTGATTATTATTTCATGTATTTCATTTAATGACTTTAGAAAGTTGCTTGAGTTAAAACTGTCTGATTTAATTTTAGAGTATAAAAGTTTATTAATTTTATTTTCTAAATTCTCAATTTTAAGTTCGATGTTATCAAAAGTCAACTTTCTTTTGAGCCCCTTAAGTTCACGGTAATAATTTTTTAAAACAGATGATTTTAATTTTTCAGCAGTTTTTAATGTTATTTCGGATGTCACATAAGGATTACCATCTCTATCACCTCCTGGCCAAAAACCAAAATCAAAAACAGAGTTTTCTAAAGTTTTATTTTGGAAAATGTTATTTTGAATATAATTATATATTGTACTTGCGGAATGATAAAAGACCGTCTCCAAATACCAAATCAAACTTATCGCTTCATCAAAAGGCGTGGGCTTTGATCTTTTATAAAATCTTGTTTTTCCAAGTTGTGTTAATAAAGCTTTTATTGACTCAAGGTCATCTTTCTTTATTGCCTCTGAAAGATCATTAATTATGCCAAGAACACTTCCTGGATAAAATTGAGTTGGATGAGCAGTTAAGACTAAACGCACTTTAAATCTCTTAAGATAGTTTTTTAGACTCTCAAGTTTTTGAACGCCCACAGCTTCTTCTTTAATTTGCCTAAGAGTACCTCTTCCATGCATATTATTAACATAGGCAAAGCCTGCATCTTCAATAGCATCAAAAAGAACAACTTGTCGCTCTATATATTGAATAAATCTGAAAATTAAATCTATTTGATTGTTAAAATTGTAATTGGGCAAAAACTGTTTAAAAAAGGTTGAAACTATTTTATTAGGATCCAGTCCTTTTTTGTAACCATTCTTGCAGTGATCTGCAAATAATGGTAAAAGCATAGCGGTATTTTTAATTGTCTTAAATGGAAGGGTGAGAAATAAGCTATTATATATCTGAAATTTTGAAAGAATTCTTTCGTTAAACCTTTCAAGCTTTGGTTTTCTTGGCATTAATTAACTGTAAATTTTATAAATCATTAAAAATACGGTGCATTAAACGTCTCTTATCGTTTATGCTTTCTTCAAGAGAGATCATTGTTTCGGTTCTGGACACCCCAGGAATGTCATCAATCATGAAAATAATATCTTTAGCATGTTTAGTTGTTTTTGCGCGAACTTTACAAAAGATATTAAACTTACCAGTAGTTATATGAGCAACTGTAACAAATGGGATTTTTTCTAAGTTAGACAAAACCTCATTTGTTTTGTGAGTCTTTTCAAGAAAAATGCCAACATATGCTATAAAAGAATACCCAAGAAGTACGTAGTCAAGATTTAAAGAAGAACCTCTAATTATACCTTGATCCTCCATTTTTTTTACTCTAACATGAACAGTCCCCGCTGAAATTAATAAACGCTTAGAAATTTCGGTAAATGGAGTCCTAGTGTTATCAATTAATATATCAAGGATCTTTTGGTCTATTTCGTCAAGCTTAATAGGATTCATAGGTATATAGGCTCAAAACTAACAAAAAAATAACAAAAGCATACAAAACATGATTATTTTATATTAAAAGTTATTATTTATTAGATAAAAATGAAAAATCAATAATTTCATTTTTTTTGAAATTAATTTTATTTAAACTCAATTCTTTTTCTAGCTGAATGGACCTGTGAGAATATAATTTAAGTCTTTTTGCATGAGAGTGAAATGTTGGTTGAAGAATAATACCTTGATCTTTTAAAATTTCATTGTATAGGATTGCTATCTGATGCTTATGATAAATCATATCCTTATCAACAACTGTTGCATTATTTATTATTAAATCAACATATTTTTCTCTATTTTCCGGAATTTTAAAGTAGTCTTTAGTCAATCTTTTTAAAAAAGTTTTATTTATTATAGAGTTTATTGCTGATTTCATAGATAAAAGTAATATGTCTTTAGAGTGGGATCTAGAATAGTCTTCTCCTGTATGACCTGCTTCAAAAAGTAATGTTGGAATACCATTTTTTGAAAAATTATCACCAAAACAGTTTTCATTAAAGACGTCATTATATCTACCAACTTGTCCAGGAATTTTTTTTTGAAGAGTTCTATTGATCTCAGCAATTAAAAGCATTGACTCTTTCCTTGAGTCAGATATTGTTTTTACGTTATCCACAGCAGGTGAAAGAAATGAAATGATAGCAGCGTTTTTTGAATCTCCAGCAGAAAAAACTGACCTTTGATCATGTAGATTAAAGCAATAGTCAGGTTTGAACTTCCAGAACATCATGTTTAGCACTTTACTTTCAGGCTGTGATAGAGTTATGGCGTCTCTGTTAAGGTCAATCTTATTTAAGTTGAATCTTGAATATTCTTCTGCTCCATCAGGATTTAATTGAGGTATTATTAAAAAACTAATGTTTTTCTTGTAAGATTCAGAGTTTAAAATAACTTTAATCAACTCGCAAAGGGCACGCGTGCAGGTTGTCTCATTTCCGTGCATCTGGGACCATATAAGAATTTTTTTAGGGCCAAAGCCAATTTTTAAACCATAAATAGGAGAGTTATTTACGGATTTTCCTAACAAATCTATTTGAATACGCCCTGATAGCTCATTTAAAAAAGATGAAAGTCTTTGTGGCGGAAAATATCGATCGTTAACAACCATACAATGATGACAAATTTAAAAAAGGAAGCGTTTACATTAATAGACAAATTAAAATGTTTAGAAGCTTTAATTATAATTAAATGTTTACATATGTATACAAAATTAAATAAAATTGATAATTATCCATTTAAATAACTTATAATCAATTATTTATGAAGTATTATTTAAGTTTTAAATTAATTAGAAACTAAATAAAATTTTACTTTTTTTTTTGAATTTTTATCATTTTCAATTAATTTTATATTATAAATTTCTACAATGTTAAACACTAAATTAGTCACAGAGCGTATTGTAAAAATTATTAATGACAATAATTTATCTGCTTCATCTTTTGCTAAATTGATAGGAGTTCAAAGATCATCAATATCTCACATCTTATCAGGTAGAAACAATCCTAGTTTAGATTTATTACTAAAAATTCATAAATCTTTCGATTATGTTAGCTTAGAGTGGCTTATTTTAGGGGATAATTCCCTAAAAAACCCCCCAAGTAAATTAGAAAATATGTACAGTACTAAAAAAAGCACATTAGAAACTGATTTTAATCATAACAATAAGTCTCTACTTAGAGAGATAGTATATTATTATAATGACGGTAGTTTTGAGAGATTTTTTCCTAAAGCCTAGATTCTATATTATGCGTTACATTATTTTTTTGTTACCCCTCCTATCTTGTTATAGTGTTGAAAAGGATTGTGATTCATTTAAATTAGGAAATTTTGAATTCACTACTATTGTTAATGGTGAGATTAAAACCTCGAGATTTGAGCGCTCAAAATCTTTAGAAATTGAGTTTTATGAAAATAAGATTGATTCTGCAACTGTTAAATGGGTAAATGATTGTGAGTTTATTTTAACTAAAATCAATCCAAAATCAAATCAAGATAAAAGGCCTGTTAAGATAGAAATTTTATCAACCGAAGGCAAAGAGTATTTTTTTGAATATTCACTTGTAAGCAACCCTGCAAAGAGGTTTAGAGGCAGAGCGATTAAGATAGATTAGATTTTAAATATCCATTTTAATTTGGTTAGTTCCTTTGTCTTCAATTTCTATTTTTTCTTCATCTTTAACTTCTATCTCAACAATGTCAATTTTTTCTTCATTGTATGGGAGTAGTTTTTTTATTTCAATATTTTTAATTTTTTTATCCGTTAATTGGTTGCCTTTCGCCTTATATCCTTTAATAGAGATGAAATCTTCTATATTTATTTCAATACTTTCAGAAGCTTTTTTATCTTTTAATTTGTAAAAATTAATAGAAATGATAGGTCTCCAATCGGTATTTATAAAAATCAACTTTTTATCTTTTTCTATAAAATAATCTTCCTTTTTATGATTTTCAATTATAAATCTTTTCAAAAAGCTTCTATTTTTTTCAGGATCAAAATAGATAGCACTTATAGGCTTATTAGGAATCCATTTTTCAATTTTAATCAAATCATCACTAAAATGTAATGTGGGATCTGGATCAACCACTTTTGTAGATCCATTGTTTTGGATCACTAAAATTTTATCCTCCCCCCTAAATTCACCCAATAAATCTCCTCTTTGATCTAAATTTATTCTTTGAATATTAGTGTCAAACCAAACTTTTCTTGGCGCCAGAGTAGAAACTCCTTTTTCTTTTAATTCAATCTTTAAAACAGGATATTTGGTAACAGTATTTCCTCTGGAATTCCTCCCTTTAATTTGAAGATCCGCAAAATCTAAATCCCATCTAGTTTTTTTAATATTCCCCTTATTTCTTAGAATGACATTAACAATTTCAGCTTCTCCATTTGGATTCGCACTAAAATATAAAACTTTTGAATCAGGATTTCCTTGGGTTAGATTATATTCTTTATCTCTTGTAATTCCTTTAACTGGATATCTTTTTATAAATGTGGTTCCTTTTCTCCCATCTCTATATATCATGTTATAAATAGTTCTTGTATCATTTTTTTTAAAAACTGCAGCATGCAAAATATTTTTTCCAATGAAAACTTTTGTATCAACTTTAACAATCTTCATGTAACCCTCTTGTGTAAAGGTTATGATATCATCTATATCAGAGCAATCACATATATACTCATCTTTTCTTAGAGATGTTCCAATAAATCCCTCCTTTTTATTTACATAAAGTTTTTGGTTTCTTACAACTACCTTTTTAACATCTACATCATCAAAAATCTTAATTTCAGATCTTCTTGCTCTTTCATCACCATATTCTTTTATTAAATGTTTAAAATATCTGATTGCGTATTCGGTTAAATGATCTAAATTATTTTTAACCTCAGCAATATCTACCTCTAGTTTTTCAATTTTTTCTTTGGATTTATCCATATCAAATTTTGAAATTCTCTTAATCTTAATTTCTGTTAATTTAATTAGATCCTCTCTTTCTACGGCTTTCTTTAATATGGAAATATGATTTTTTAAACCTTCATCAATTGTGGAGAGAACCCCCTCCCAAGTCTCTTCATTTTCAATGTTTCTATATATTTTATTAGTTATAAAAATATATTCTAATGAAGAAAAATGCCACTGATTTTCAAGCTCTTCAAGTTGTACCTCCAACTCTTTTTTTAAAAGACTCACTGTGTTTTCAGTAGAAATTTTTAGCATTTCAGAAACTCCAATAAAGACGGGTGTATTATTTGATATCACGCATCCCAATGGAGAAATAGAAATTTCACAATCCGTGAATGCATATAAAGCATCAATGGTTTTATCAGGGGATATTCCGGAAGGAATTTGAATAATTATCTCAGTATTTGAAGATGTATTATCTTCTACTTTTTTGATTTTAATTTTTCCTTTATCATTGGCTTTTAAAATACTTTCAATAAGTGAAGAAGTATTTGAGCCATATGGAATTTCAATAATTGAGAGGGTAGTTTTATCTACTTGTCTAATTCTTGCTCTAACTCTTATTTTTCCACCTCTATTCCCATCATTATAATTTTGGACATCAATTATGCCCCCAGTTTGAAAATCTGGAAATAAGTTAAATTTCTTTCCTTCTAAATGTTTTATAGATGCATTTAAAAGCTCATTAAAATTATGAGGCAATATTTTTGTAGATAATCCAACAGCTATACCTTCAGCCCCCTGAGCTAATAACAAAGGAAATTTAACCGGAAGATGAATAGGCTCTTTTTTTCTTCCGTCATAGGACATTTGCCAATTAGTTATTTTTGAATTGTAAACTACTTCTGTTGCAAACTTAGAAAGTCTTGCCTCAATATATCTGGATGCAGCAGCTTTATCACCTGTAAGGATATTACCCCAATTTCCTTGAGTATCTATAAGTAATTCTTTTTGACCAACCTGAATCATTGCATCTGCAATACTTGCATCTCCATGAGGGTGATACTGCATTGTATGACCTACAATATTTGCTACTTTATTGTATCGCCCATCATCTAAGTCTTTCATTGAATGCAAAATTCTTCTTTGGACAGGTTTAAGACCATCAAAAATATCAGGCACAGCTCTTTCTAAAATAACATACGAAGCATAATCCAAGAACCAATCTCGATACATGCCTGTTACCTTGACAAGAGATTCCTCAGATCTTTTATTCTCAGATAAGAACTCTTCTGATGTCTGAAAGTCATCCATAAAAAGTCATCTTTAGTGTTTATAAATCATTTTCAATATTTAACTCAACTTTCAGATTATTTATAATAAACTCTTGTCTTTTTGGAGTATTTTTTCCCATATAAAATTCCAGCAGCTTTTCTGCAGTGATCTCTTTATCAAACATAATTGGCTCTAAACGCATTTGATCTCCAATAAAAAATTTAAATTCACTAGGTGAGATTTCACCAAGACCCTTAAAGCGAGTGATTTCTGCTTTTTTTCCAAGCTTATTTACAGCATTTGCTTTCTCTTTTTCTGAATAACAATAAAAGGTCTCTTTTTTATCTCTGACGCGAAACAACGGGGTTTGGAGAATATAAAGATGACCATCTTTAATTAATTCAGGAAAAAACTGAATAAAAAATGTTATTAATAATAATCTGATATGCATTCCATCAACATCTGCATCTGTTGCAATAACAATATTGTTATAGCGTAAATTTTCTATGTTTTCTTCAATATTCAAAGCAGCTTGAAGTAAATTAAACTCTTCGTTTTCATAAACAATTTTTTTACTCATTCCATATGTATTTAAAGGCTTACCTCTTAAACTGAATACAGCCTGAGTGTTGACATTTCTAGATTTTGTAATTGATCCGCTTGCGGAATCACCTTCAGTAATGAAAATAGTTGAGTCTAATCTTTGATCCTTATTTAAGTCAGTTAGATGTACTCTGCAATCTCTTAATTTTTTGTTGTGAAGACTGGCTTTTTTCGCTCTCTCGCGTGCAATTTTTCTAATACCAGATAATTCTTTTCTTTCCTTTTCTGCTTGAACAATTTTTTCTAAAAGTACCTCAGCTACATTTGGATTCTTATGAAGGAAATTATCAAGTTCGGTCCCCATAAATTCATTAATATAAACACGTACAGATGGCATTTTCCCTCCCATTTCTGTTGAACCAAGTTTAGTTTTAGTTTGCGATTCAAAAATCGGCTCCATTACTTTAATGCTTATAGCAGCAATAATGGACTTTCTTATATCAGAAGAGTCATAGTTTTTACCAAAATGATCCCTTACAGTTTTAACAATTGCTTCTCGAAAAGCTGAATGATGTGTACCTCCCTGGGTTGTATGTTGTCCATTTACAAAAGAATAGTATTGCTCGCTATATTGAGATTTACTATGGGTTAAAGCTACTTCAATATCATTGCCCGATAAATGAATTATAGGGTATCTTAAATCCTCTGAATTGGTTTGATCTTCTAATAGGTCTTTGAGCCCATTTTTTGAAGAAAATTTGTTACCATTTAAATTAATAACCAGGCCTGGGTTAAGATATACGTAATTTTTGACCATCTTTTCAACGTACTCTAACCGAAACTTATAATTTTTAAAAATTTTTTTGTCAGGAATAAAATCAACTTCTGTACCACTCTCTTTTTCACTTGTTTCAATAGGATTATCATTAATCAAATTTCCATATTCAAAATAAACAGATTTTAATTTATTCTCTCTAGCCGATTTTACATTAAATGATGAGGAAAGAGCATTTACTGCTTTTGTTCCAACCCCATTAAGGCCAACTGCTTTTTTAAAAGCTTTTGTATCATATTTCCCTCCCGTATTCATTTTTGAAACAACTTCAATAACCTTACCTAATGGAATTCCACGTCCGTAGTCCCTAATACTTACCCTATCCTTATCTAGCTCAATATCTATTAGTTTACCTTCACCCATGACAAACTCATCAATTGAGTTGTCTATAACTTCTTTAAGTAAAATGTAGATACCATCATCCGGAGAGGAACCATCTCCTAGTTTCCCTATATACATACCAGGACGCATGCGTATATGTTCACGCCAGTTTAGTGAGCGGATATTTTCTTCTGTGTATAGAGCTTTGGACATGAAATATATATTCGGCTAAAATAAAATTTGGATTTGAAAATTGAAACTGATTTTATTCAAAGAAGTTAACAAATAAGAGTAAATTGTTGAGAAACCAATAATTTTGTATTCTTAAGACAGTGTGAAATCAACTGATAAAGAATTACACATTAAATCTAAAGTAAATTATGTCTCCGTCATTAACAATGTAGTCCTTCCCTTCTATTCTCATTTTTCCAGCCTCTTTCACTTTATTATCTGATTTATACTTTTGATAATCTGAATAGGCAAAAACTTCAGCTCTAATAAAACCCTTTGAAAAGTCAGAATGTATTACCCCAGCAGCTTCTTGAGCGTTTGAATTTGTTGGGATTGCCCATGCTCTAACCTCATTTTTTCCTACTGTAAAAAAAGTATGTAAAGATAAAAGCTTATAAACAGATGTTATCAGTTTTGCAGAGCCAGGTTCGCTCAAGCCTAAATCTTCAATGAATAATTGGCGTTCCTCATATGTTTCTAGCTCACTTATATCAGCCTCTATTTTGACTCCTAAAAAAATCACTTCTGCTCCTTCTTTCAATGCTGACTTTTGAATCATTTTTACATAATGATTTCCTTTAGCAACATCATTTTCTGAAACATTACAAACATATAAAATAGGCTTATCTGTAAGTAATTGTAATGGTTTTACAAAATTCATTTTATCTTCTGTACTAAAATCGATACTTCTTACATTATTTGATTTTTCTAAATCATCAATGATCTTGTTTAAAACATTGTATTCTCTTTGAGCTTCTTTGTCTCCAGAATTTGATGCTCTTTCAATTTTAGAAAGTTTTTTATTAACAGTTTCTAAATCTTTTAATTGAAGTTCTATTTCAACAGTCTCCTTATCTCTTAGTGGGTTAATTGATCCATCAACATGAATAATCTCATTGTCATCAAAACATCGAATAACATGAATTATAGCATCCGTTTCACGGATATTGGCTAAAAATTTATTTCCTAACCCCTCTCCTTTATTTGCTCCTTTAACAAGTCCGGCAATATCAACGATTTCAATTGATGTTGGTGTCACTTTTTTTGGGTCAACAAGTTTTTCTAAGAAATTTAATCTTCTATCAGGAACATTAATTTTACCTAAATTTGGTTCGATGGTACAAAACGGGAAATTTGCACTCTGTGCCTTTGTATTTGATAAACAATTAAAAAGAGTTGATTTCCCTACATTTGGAAGTCCTATTATTCCTGCTTTCATTTTTTATTGACTTCCTTTATTCTTTATGCATTAATTTTTGCTTATCAAGTAATTCTTTTTCAGTTTCTACATTATTCTCATCAGGAACACAACAGTCAACAGGACAAACAGCTGCACATTGAGGTTCCTCATGAAATCCTTTACACTCTGTGCATTTATCTGTTACAATAAAATAAAATTCATCAGATACAGGAATTTGTGACTTAGAAGCGTCAACTTTTTTACCATTTGGAAGCAGCACATCTCCAGTTAGATCGGTACCATCACTATATTTCCATTCGTCAGCACCTTCATAAATTGCATTATTTGGACATTCGGGCTCACATGCTCCACAGTTAATGCATTCATCGGTTATTTTAATTGCCATAGATAAACTTTTTTTTATCTTTTGCCTGCAAATTTAACACTAAATTTTTTTGATTAAAAATGACAACAGAAATACAACATACTGTTATAAAAAAAAGTCTTGAAAATTTAGGTGAATTTTTTAGAAATATAAATTCGCACAATTCAGAATATTCTATTTTTTTTGATTCAATTAAACTTGCTGAAAAAGAAAATAATTGGTTCACACGATTTAATATTTTAAATGCATTCAAGATATGGGGAGAAAGTCTTACAAAACAAAACATTGATACTTGGTTGAAGAAATATTCAGTTATTAATTTCAACCCTAAAAGAATATTAATAATTATGCCTGGCAATATTCCCCTTGTTGGCTTACATGATTTAATTTCTGTTATAATTACTGGAAATCATCCTGTAATCAAATTATCTTCAAAGGATTCAATTTTAATTCCTTTTATAGTTAGTCTTGAGAGTTATATTAATAAAAGCACAAGTTTTGTTTCTGGAAAAATCAAAGAAGAAAAATTTCATGCAGTTATAGCCACAGGAAGTAATAATTCTGCTAGATATTTTAATTATTATTTCTCTAATTATCCCTCCATAATTAGAAATAACAGAACAAGTGTCGCTATAATTAATGGAGATGAAACAAAAAAGGATCTTGATAATTTGTCGGATGATCTTTTGTTATATTATGGCTTAGGATGCAGGAATGTTTCAAAGATATTTATCCCTTATGGATATGATCTATCTAAGATAATGAAATCACTTAAGCATTGGTCAAATGTCATTAATTTAGAAAAGTATTCTAATAACTATAAGAGAAATAAAGCTTTACTGTCTATTAACAAAAATAAATTCTTAGATAATGGTTTCTTTATATTAGAATATAATCAGAAGTTTTACTCTCCCATAGCATCAGTATATTATGAATTCTACCATGATAAGGATGAACTTTTAGATAAGATTAAAACTAACATGGAAAAAATTCAATGCATTGTTTCTAATAACTTCTCAAATATTAGTATTCCCTTTGGATCGACTCAAATGCCTATGTTATGGGATTATGCAGATGAAATTGATACAATAGATTTTTTAAATAAGTTATAGCTTATTGAATTTTCACCATTGTTGAAAATTATATAAAAAATATATCTGTTTGATAGTGGAAAATAAATAATTACTGTAATATTTGCACTTTCAAATTGTATGAAGAAACATAATTTTAGCGCTGGACCCTCTATTTTGCCTAAAGAAGTCTTTGATGGTTCTTCAAATGCTTTACTTGAATATCAAGAGACGGGATTATCTATAATTGAAATGTCACATAGATCCAAAGAAGTTAGTTTAATTATCGAAGAGGCAAAATCTCTTGTGATCGAATTACTAAAACTCGATGGGAATGAATATGATGTTCTTTTTTTACAAGGTGGAGCAAGCTTACAATTTTCAATGGTCGCATACAATCTACTAGATACAAAAGCAGGATATTTAAATACCGGAAGCTGGTCTGAAAAAGCAATCAAAGAAGCTAAACTCTTTGGAGAAGTAATTGAATTAAGTTCTTCTAAAAGCAATGAATATCGAAATATTCCAAAAGGTTTTAGTATCCCCGATGATATTGACTACCTTCATATGACATCTAATAATACAATTTACGGCACACAGTATCATTCAGTTCCAAAGACTGATGTTCCAATAGTTGTTGATTCAAGCTCAGATATTTTCTCTAGAGTATTTGATTATTCTTTTTATGACCTAATCTATGCGGGAGCACAAAAGAATATTGGTCCAGCAGGAGTTACATTAGTTGTTGTTAAAAAAGATATATTAGGAAAAGTTTCAAGAGAAATTCCCTCAATGTTAAATTATAATGTTCATATCGAAAAGAAAAGTTTATTTAACACTCCTCCTGTGTTTGCTATTTACGCAACTCTTTTAAATTTGAGATGGATCAAAAAACAAACAATTGAGTTTATCCATCAAACTAATCATAAGAAGGCTAAAATGCTTTATGAAGAGATTGATAATAATTCATTTTTTAAGGGATTTGCAGATGTTCAGGACAGGAGTATAATGAATGTGACGTTTGATCTTGTTGATAATAATTTATCCACGAGTTTTGATGCCTTGATAGAAAAATCAAAAATTAGTGGAGTTAAAGGTCACCGATCAATAGGAGGATATAGAGCGTCTATCTACAATGCTTTACCGATTGAAAGCGTTCAGACCCTTATTAACTGTATGATTCAACTTAAAGATAAATTTAAATAATAATGCAATGAAAGTTTTAGCTAATGATGGCATTTCTTCAACAGGAGTTAAAATACTTGAAGCTGCTGGTTTTGAAGTTAGTACTGAAAACATTAATCAAGATAATTTAATTGATCATTTGAATAATAATAACACTGAGGTGCTTCTTGTAAGAAGTGCCACTGTTGTAAGAAAAGATCTTATTGATTCCTGTCCTAGCATCAAGATTGTAGGAAGAGGAGGTGTTGGGATGGATAATATCGATGTTGAATATGCAAAATCAAAGGGAATAAAAGTAATTAATACCCCTTCCGCTTCATCAATTTCAGTTGCTGAATTAGTTTTTTCACATATTTTCACTGGAATTAGATTTCTTTATGATTCAAATCGAAATATGCCTCTTCAGGGTGAAACAAATTTTAAAGATCTCAAAAAATCCTATTCAAAAGGAATTGAAATTAGAGGAAAAACTATAGGAATTATTGGTTTTGGTAGAATTGGACAAGAAGTTGCTAAAATTGCCATAGGTCTTGGTATGAAAATATTAGCCTTTGACAATTATGTAAAAGAAGCTATGATTTCATTCTCTCTATACGATGGGCAGATTATTGATAAAAAAATCATAACTACTGATTTTAAAAACGTTTTATCTGAATCTGATTTTATCACTCTTCACGTTCCCTCTCAAAAAAAATATATCATAGAGAAAAGTCATTTCGATTTGATGAAAAATTGTTCTGGTTTTATTAATTGCGCAAGAGGTGGTGTTGTAAACGAATTTGATCTAATAGCGGCGTTAGATAAAAATAAAATTTCTTTTGCTGGTCTTGACACATTTGAAAATGAACCAAAACCATCCATCAAACTCTTAATGCATCCTAAAATTTCGCTTTCTCCCCATATAGGCGCAGCTACCTCTGAAGCTCAAGAAAGAATTGGTAAGGAACTTGCTGATCAAATCATATCTATTTATAATAAATAGCATGTTTGACAAATTAAAGAAAAAATGGGCAATTGATTCTAATTTTCATCTACTGATTATTATCATTGTTTTTGGTATAACAGGAAGTTTATCTGTTCTTTTAACAACTCCAATTTTAGATTTTTTTGATTTTAAAAAACAAAACTTTGAAAGCTATTTTCTAGGAGATTTTTTTTATTACTCAATTAAGTTCATATCTATTTTCCCTCTTTATAATTTAATATTGCTATTAATAGCTACCGTTTTTTTTCAATTTAATTTTTTTTGGAATTTTCAAAAAAAAATGTTTTCAAAACTGGGACTCAGTTGTTTGTTTTCAAAACGGAAATAGCTAACTTAATTTTTTTTTAGATGCGCTTTATAGCCAATCATAAATTTCTTCAATTTTGGCTCAATAGTAAGTCTACAGTAAAGTTGATTTTTGTTTTGGTTGTAATAGTTTAAATGATCAGTTTCAGCTAAATAAAACTTTTCATTGCAAGAAATTTGTGTTACTATTTTTGAGTTAAAAGCTTTTTCGTTTTCAAGTTTTTTTACAAATAAATTTGTAGTTTCCATTTCAGCCTTATTATTACATATAATTATTGACCTGTATTGAGTTCCTATATCATTTCCCTGTCTATTTATTGTTGTAGGATCATGTGTGTTAAAAAAAATAGACAAAAGAGTTTTAAAATCAATAATTTTATCATCATACCAAATCTCAACAACTTCTGCATGCCCTGTTTTACCTGTGCATATTTCTTTATAACTGGGATTTTCAGTTTTTCCTCCCATATAGCCTGGTGTTACTTTTTTGACACCAATAACTTTTTGAAATATTGCTTCAGTACACCAAAAGCAACCCCCACCAAAATAAATTTTCTTCATTTATTTCTTTTAATTTTTTCTCTGTAAATATATTAAATCAAATAAATAAAAATAGTAATTTAACACTCTATGAATTCAATAATTTCATGTAGAAATATATATAAAAGCTTTGGTGAAATTGAAGTTTTAAAAGGTATAGATCTTAGCATAGGGAAAAGTGAAATAGTATCAATTGTTGGACCTTCAGGTTCTGGCAAAACAACTTTACTTCAAATATTAGGGACATTAGAAAATCCTGATTTTAAAAATAATCCAGAATTAGTAATTGATAATCAGTCTGTTATTAAATTGAACGATAGTGATAAGTCTATTTTGAGGAACAAAAAAATAGGATTTGTTTTTCAATTTCACGAGCTCTTACCTGAGTTTACTGCTATAGAAAACGTTTGTCTCCCATCATGGATTTCAAATAAAAACATCGATAGTGCGAGAGAGGATGCTATTAAAATTTTTGATGAATTAGATTTACTTAAAATCTTAAACAAAAGACCGGATGAAATGTCTGGTGGAGAGCGGCAAAGAGTTTCGGTTGCTCGCTCTCTAATTAATAATCCTAAAATTGTCTTTGCTGACGAACCAAGCGGTAATTTAGACTCAGCAAACTCAAAAAACTTGTACAGCTTGTTTTACGACCTAAGAAAAATGAAAGAATGCTCTTTTTTAATTGTCACCCATGATTTAAAATTTGCTAATATGGCAGATAGAAAAATAGTTTTAAATGATGGAAGAATAATAAAATGAATCATAATGACTTAAAAGAGTTTTTAGATGAAAAATCTTATTATTATCAAAACTCTGATTTTATTGAAAATGACCCAATAATTGTTCCACACCAATACGAACTTAAAGAAGATATTGAGATTTCCGCTTTTTTAACTGCGACGATTTCCTGGGGAAGACGAAAAAGTATAATAGAGAAAGCATTATACATGATGAATATATTAGGAAACGAGCCATATAATTTTATAATGAATCATACAGAAAAGGATTTGAAAGCACTTAGTTATTATTGCTACCGAACATTTAATGATTTGGATTTAAAGTTTTTTATCAGATCCTTGAAAAATGTATATACTAATCACAATGGTCTAGAGAGTATTTTTTCTTCTGATAATAATTTTTTAAATATTCAGGACAGAATCCATAATTTTAGATGTATCTTTTTTTCAATACCCCATGAAAAAAGAACTCAAAAGCACGTATCTGACCCAAATAAAGGTTCTGCTGCTAAAAGGATTAATTTATTTTTGAGATGGATGGTTAGATCAAAATCTAGTGGAGTGGACTTTGGGCTCTGGAACAAAATAATGCCTTCACAATTATCGATTCCATTAGATATTCATTCCGGAAATGTGTCAAGGAAATTAGGTATTTTAAAAAGAAAACAAAATGATAATATTGCTGTTATGGAATTAGATAAAAAACTTCGAAGTTTTGATCCTTATGATCCTGTTAAATATGACTTTGCTCTTTTTGGATTGGGAATTTTTGAAAAATTTAAATAAATTTTTTTCCGCCTCGTTATTTATAAGAATACTTTTATAATTTTGCTTAGTATTATATTTTAAATGAAGATCCTTCTTAAAAACGCTATAATAAATGATCCAAATAGCGATTTTCATTTAAAAAAACATGATGTTTTAATTTCAGATGATAAGATTGTTGAATTAAGATCTAAAATCGATGACGAATCAGCTAAGATCGTTAAACTAAAGAATCTAAATATTTCGCCCGGTTGGTTTGATTCAGGAGTTTCTTTTGGTGAACCTGGTTATGAAGAACGAGAAACTATTTCAAATGGATTAGAGGTTGCTGCAAGAAGTGGTTTTACTAAAGTTCTATTATCCCCAAATACAGATCCACCTACGGATAGTCACTCAACAGTTAGCCATTTGATAAAAAAATCTCAAAATAAAACTACTTCTTTAATCCCTATTGGGTGCTTGACTCAAAATTCTAAGGGTAAAGAAATGGCTCAACTATATGACATGAAAGTTGCAGGGGCAGTAGCTTTCGGAGATTATAAAAAACCAATAGTAAGTGCAAATTTTTTAAAAATAGCTCTTGAATATTCACAAAGCTTTGATGGTTTAATCATCTCATATCCATCGAATTATCAAATTGATAAAAATGGAATTATCCACGAAGGTTTAATAAGTGCTAAAACTGGAATGAAAGGCATGCCAGATATTTCTGAATCAATTCAAATTTCAAGAGACATTCAGATATTAGAATACACAGGAGGAAAATTACATATTCCATTTATTAGCTCAAGAAGAAGTATTGATTTGATAAGGGCTGCAAAGAAAAAAAGACTTGATATCACATGTAGCGTTGGTTTACCGCACTTATTGTTTTCAGATGAAAACCTTAAAGATTTTAATTCAAATTTTAAAATCTTTCCGCCTCTTCGTTCAAAAGATGATCGACTTGCCTTAAAAGAAGCGCTTTTAGAGGGTGTAATTGATATGATAAGCTCTATGCATGAACCTGTAAACATTGAAAATAAAAAAATTGAATTTGATTTGGCCTTACCTGGAACCATTGGATTAGAGGCCTGTTTTGGTGTTTTGATGAACTTATTCCCATTGAACAAGGTTTTAGACTTTTTGATTAAAGGAGCTAGGAGATTTAATTTAAAAACTGCCCCAATCCAACCCGGTTCAAACGCTGATTTAACTCTGTTTGATCCTGACAGCCATAGCATTATGAAATTAGAAAATATTTATTCAACCTCAAAAAACTGTGCGTTTATTAATCAAGAGCTTTCTGGTAGAGTATATGGGTCTTACAATAATGGAATTTTGACTCTATTATAATTATGAGCATGTTTCAGTATCAAATTCGCGAAAGTAGTCTAAATAATTATGATAATCCTGCAATTATCTTATTACATGGTTATGGTAGTGATGAAAATGATCTATTTTCTTTTGCTGATTATCTGCCCAATAAATTCACTATAATATCACTCAGAGCCCCATTTGACACCCCAATGGGTGGATTTTGTTGGTTCTCAATTAATTTTAATAACTCAAATGAGAAATGGTCAGATTCTAAACAAGCGAATCAATCTATATCAGCTTTGTGCTCTGAAATTGACCATTTGATTGAAAAATACTCTCTTAATCCCAATCAAATAGACTTAATGGGCTTTAGTCAAGGAGCGGTTATTTCATGGTGTTTGCTATTAGACTTTCCAATGAAAATTAATAGAGCTATTTGTATGAGTGGATATATAGATAGGACTTTATTGAAAAAAGATATTAACTCCTATAGGGATGTTACTGCATATTCCTCACACGGGACAAATGATGAAGTTATACCATTTGAATGGGCAAAAAATAGTATTGAACCGTTAAAAAAAAATAATCGCAAAGTTATTTTCAATGCCTTTAAGGACGGTCATAACGTCTCTCAAGAAAATTTTCAAAATATTATAAAATGGCTTTAAATATCTAAAGTTTAGTATCTATTAATTTATATTCAATTCCAATCCGTCATATGCTAAAAACACATTTTTGGGAAGTGTTTTAGACACTTCTTTGTGAAAACCAAGCTGGTTACTTATATGTGTTAGAAAAGTTCTTTTCGGATTTATTGATTTAATTATTGATAACGCCTCATCCAGACTCAGGTGAGATGGATGACTTTCTAATCTGAGAGCATTAATTACAAGAACTTCAAGATTTGAGAGTTTTTTAATCTCATTTGAACTAATTGTCTTAACGTCTGTCAAATAAGCAAATCGATCTATTCTAAAACCTAATACAGAAAGACTTTGATGCATCACTTCTATTGGGGTAATTTTTTTTCCTGAAAGATAAAATGACTTATTTTTATTTACAGTATTAACTTCAATGGATGCAGAACCAGGATATTTTTGATTAATATCAAAAATATATGGGTAATATTTTTTTAAGCTTTCAATTAATCGTTTGCTTCCATAAATTGGAATTTTACCTTGCCTAAAAGAGTATGGCCTTATGTCATCTATGCCTCTGATATGATCTGCATGTTCATGCGTAAAGAGTATACCATTTAATTTATTACATTTAATTTTTAACATTTGCTGTCTAAAATCAGGGCCACAATCAATTAGATATTTATTATTAGCCCATTCAACCATTACTGAAGATCTTAGTCTTTTATCTTTAGAGTCATTACTTAAGCAAACTGGATGAATACTTCCAGGAACAGGTATGCCTTGAGAAGTTCCAGTTCCTAAGAATATTACTTTTATCATTTGTAAATTTCAAAGTTAAATATTTATTAAGATATCAATGAAACTTTGTAATTTTGGAGTCAAAAGTTCATATGACTATTAAACTTCCAGGCGATAAAGACTTTGAGTCAAGGCCCTCTATAGAAGCAAAGGCTTTAAAAATTAATTTAAACGAGAATATATATGGAACCTTTGCTGAAATTGGTGCCGGTCAGGAAGTAGCAAGATACTTTTTTAGTGTTGGAGGTGCCTCAGGAACGATTGCTAAGACAATTAGCGCATACGATAAAAACTTTAGTGATAAAATATACGGTGAAGAGTCAGATGGGCGATATGTTACCGAAACTAGGCTTAAACGTATGATGGATCATGAAATGAATCTTCTTAAAGACCGTATTCCTAGAAAAGAGAATCCAAACAAAATGTTTTTTACCTATGCAAATACTGTTGCAACGATTAATTATTCAAAAAAATTTAAAGGACATGGATGGATGGGAATTCGTTTTCAGGCAGTTCCAAAACAGGATTTTAGTGAAATAATTATTCATGTGCGTTTTCATCAAAGTGAAGCCAGATTTCAACAAGAAGCACTTGGGCTAATGGGTGTAAATTTGATTTACGGCTCTTTCTACAAGCATGATGAGCCAAAAAAATTACTAAAATATTTGTATGACCATATTGATAAAGATGCAATAGAAATTGACACAATTAATTTCTCTGGTCCCCTATTCAAAAATGTTGACAATAGGATAATGAGTTTAGAGTTAATAAAAAATGATATGACCGACGGTGTAATGTTTGACTCAAATGGCAATAACATTCTCCCTGCCAGGGTTCTTTACAAAAAAAATATTCTTGCTTTAAGAGGAAGTTTTAGACCTGTTACTAAGGTCAATATTGATATGTTTGAAAAGTCTTATGATATTTTTATAAAAGAATCAGATGTTGAGCAAAATAAAACTGAAGTTATTTTTGAAATTACTCTTTCAAATTTAATTTCTGAGGGTAAAGTTGATGAGAAGGATTTTATGGATAGAGCAAAGCTTTTATGTTCCTTAGGGCATACAGTTCTTATTTCTGATTATAAAGAATATTATAAACTTGTTAATTATTTCTCTGAATATACTAAAGAAAGATTGGGTCTTACAATGGGTGTAAACAATTTTGTCCAAATTTTTGATGAGCAATATTATAATGATGTTGATGGTGGTATTTTAGAAGCCTTTGGGAAAATGTTTCATAACAATCTTAAAGTATACCTCTATCCTCAAAAAGATAATGATTCCAACTCAATTATAAACTCAAATAATTTGAAACTTCATCCAAGAATGAAAGAGTTCTATAAGTTCTTTAAGTATAACGGAAAGATTGTTGATATTTTTGATTTTAATCAAGAGTACCTATCAATCTTTTCTAGAGATATCCTTTCAAAAATAAAGGCAGGCAAAGATGGTTGGAAAAATAAACTCCCAAGAGGTATTGCTGAGATGATAATTGCTGACAAAATGTTTGGTTGGAAAAGCTAAATTAATATTTTATAGATTCTTAAGAATTTCCAAAACCTGTTCACCGTGCTCTTTAGTTTTGACCTTCTCAATTATATTTGTTATAAATCCATTTTCATCAATAATAAATGTTGTTCTAAGAATTCCCTCATATTCTCTTCCCATAAATTTTTTTGGACCCCATGAACCAAATATATTTATTAAGACTTTATCTGAGTCTGCAATGAGTGGGAAGTTAAGATTATATTTATTAGAAAAAGATTTTTGTTTCTTTTCATTATCAGCACTAACTCCGAGAATTGAATAACCAAGATTAGAGATTTCTTCGTAATTATCCCTAAGACTACAAGCCTCTGCTGTACATCCGGGAGTATCAGCCTTGGGATAGAAAAAAACTATAGTTTTTTTTCCTTTATAATCAGAAAAGTTTATAATATTACCTGAATCATCCTTACAAGAGAAATTTTTTACCTTATCACCTACTTTTAGCATATTATATCTATTATTAAATTTATTAGCAAATAACAAAAAATATTGTGAATAAAAAAGAGAAGATAAACTATACCATAAAAAAACTTGATGAAATTTATCCTGAGGTTATGATTCCTCTTGATCATGAAGATCCTTACACCCTATTAATAGCCGTTATTCTTTCAGCTCAGAGCACCGATGTTAGGGTCAATAAGATCACTCCAAAGCTTTTTTCGATCGCTAAGACTCCATACCAGATGATTAAGTTAACCATAGAGGAAATTAGGGACATTATTAGACCTGTAGGCTTATCCCCCATGAAGTCAAAAGGTATTTATGAGTTATCCCATATTTTGATAAATAAGCATAATGGCATTGTTCCTAAAACATTTAAAGAATTAGAAGCACTACCTTCTGTTGGTCATAAAACTGCAAGTGTAGTAATGTCTCAAGCCTTTGGCATCCCTTCATTTCCTGTCGATACTCATATTCATCGATTGATGTACAGATGGGGCTTTTCCAATGGTAAAAATGTTGCTAAAACTGAATATGATGCAAAAAGATTATTTCCTAAAAACAGGTGGAGCGATTTGCATATTAAAATGATTTGGTATGGAAGAGAATATTCACCAGCAAGAGGATGGCGACTAGAAAAAGATCCAATAACGACAAAAATCGGGAGAAAAAAAATTATTGATCAATACAAAAAGAAATAAGATAGTATTAGAAAATATTATCTTCTTTAATCTGTTTTGATTTGTTTGCATTAAAGGATTTAGAGAAAGCTAAAATCCTTTTAATTACCAACTTTCGAGGACCCTTAGAATTTTTGAAATTAACTTTTGAGTAGTTTTTTACCATAAATATTGTTTAGCTACAATTTATAACGATAAAAAACTAATAAAATTATCTAGTGACTTAATATAATTTGATTATCATTTATCATCTTTCTCAAGTTGATTATGGCATATCTCATTCTACCGAGTGCCGTATTGATACTAACCCCAGTATTTTCAGCTATCTCTTTGAAGCTCATGTCACGATAGAGTCTCATAATAACGACATCTTTTTGATCATCAGGCAACTCATCTACTAAATGTTGTAAATCTGTAGAAACTTGATTTTTAATAATTGACTTTTCAGCATTAAGAGATGAATCTGACAGGTTTTGAAAAATATCGTACTCGCTATTATTTTCAAATTTTGGAATCCTATTACTTCTCCTGAAATGATCAATAACAAGATTATGAGCAATTCTCATTATCCAAGGTAAAAACTTACCTTCCTCATTATAAAATCCTCTTTTTAGAGTTTTTATAACCTTGATAAATGTATCTTGAAAAATATCTTCCGCAATATCTCTATTAAGGACTTTAGAAAATATGAAATTATATATTCTTGATTTATGTTTTTGAATTAATTTATCGAGTGATGATTCGTCTCCATTAATGTAATTTTCAACAAGAATTGAATCATTATTATACTTAGGGTCGGATGTTTGCATAAAAGATTACTTTTAGAACAACAATAATTAAAATTCGTTATTACGTTAAAAGTAGTTTTATGCTATAGGCAATGTATTTATTACAAATATACTCATAATTTAATAACATCCAATCTTCACTAAAAATATAGATAATTGTATTTTTAAACTTTTTAAAATAAATCGTGACCAAAACAGATAATGACATTCTCATTGGAGGCGCTAAAGATCATAACTTAAAAGATGTAACAGTCTCAATCCCCAGATACAAAATGACTGTTGTCACAGGGCTCTCTGGTTCTGGTAAATCCTCTTTAGTTTTTGATACACTTTACGCTGAAGGGCAAAGATTATACATAGAGAGTTTATCATCTTACTCCCGCCAATTTCTAGAAAGGTTAAATAAGCCAAAAGTTGACTTTATAAAAGGTATTTCGCCAGCTATAGCTATCGATCAAAAAGTTTCATCTTCAAATCCTAGATCAACTGTTGGGACGAAAACTGAAATATATGACTACATTCGTTTACTTTTTGCTAGAATAGGTAAAACATACTCACCTATCTCAAAGAAAGAGGTTAAATCAAATTCAATTAATGATGTAGTAAAAAAAATAGAATCTTTTAAACTTGGTACAAAATTTTTAATTCTGGCACCTTTTAGGGTAAAGGACGATATTGAATGTAAAAAAAAGATTCAAACGATTGAAAAGCAAGGATTTGTCCGGATTTATTATAAAAAAAATATTTACAGAATTGATGAATTAGATTTTCTACCAAAAAGAAAATTTTATCTAGTTATCGATCGATTAATTCATGAAAAATCTGATGATTTTTTTCAAAGAATTAGGGATGGTATTGAATTATCGTTTTACGAGGGAAAAGGATATTCTTCTCTTTTGTTATTAGAGACTAATCAAAAAATTGAATTTTCAAATCAATTTACTGCTGACGGAATTGACTTTATTAAACCTAGTATACATTTTTTTAGTTTCAATAATCCATTTGGAGCATGTCAAAAATGTGGTGGCTTTGGCGATGTTATAGGGATTGATCCGGAACTGGTAATACCTGATAAGACTAGATCTATTTTTGATGGCGCAATAGCTCCTTGGAGAGGATCAAGCATGTCAAGATTTCAACGTAAACTAATTAATTTCGCTGAGGATCTCAACATCAGTATACACAAACCATTTTATAAACTCTCTGACCGTGAAGTTGATATCATTTGGAATGAAGAAAAGAATTTTATCGGAATAAATAAATTTTTCAAGAAGATTGAATCAAAGTTGTATAAAATACAGAATCGTGTCATGCTTTCTCGATACAGGGGCAAAACAAAATGTCCCGAATGTAACGGATCTAGGCTAAGAAAAGAGACAAATTATGTCAAAATAAATAATAAAAATATTGCTGAGTTATTACAAATGCCAATTTATGATCTTAAGGATTATTTTGACTCGATAAAATTGAGTAAATATCAACGAGAACTTTCTGAACAAGTCATGAAAGAAATAAAGTCAAGAATAAACTTTATCTTTCAAATGGGCTTAGGATATCTCTCATTGAATCGAAAAACAAATAGTTTATCAGGTGGAGAATCTCAAAGAATTAGTCTATCTACATCACTTGGAAGCTCTCTTGTAGGGTCTATGTATATTCTTGACGAGCCTTCGATTGGATTACATCCTCGCGATAATGAAAAATTGATTTCAGTGATGAAACAATTAAGAGATATTGGAAATACTTTGGTTGTTGTCGAACATGATAAGGAAATAATTTCATCTGCAGACAGAATAATTGATATGGGTCCATTTGCTGGAACTGAAGGAGGCGAAATTGTAGCTGAAGGTTCTCTGAAAGAGATTATTAAGTCTAATAGTCTTACTGCTAACTATCTGAATGGAAAAATGAAAATAGCAATACCAGAAAATCGAAAAAAAGCTGATAAATGGATTTCTATAGTTGGTGCTAGAGAAAATAATCTAAAAAATATAAATTCATCATTTCCTTTAAATTGCCTCACCGTCATTACTGGTGTTTCAGGCAGTGGAAAATCAACATTAGTTCATGATATTTTATATCCTGCAGTTTTAAGACGATTGGGAATATTTGATAAAAAACCTGGTGAACATAGCTCAATCAAAGGAGATATTGATTTAATTAAGCAAGTAGAATATATAAATCAAAATCCAATCGGCAGATCATCTAGATCAAATCCAGTTACTTATTTAAAAGCCTATGATGACATTAGAAATCTATTTTCTAGACAAAAACTATCAGTTAATAGAGGATACAAGCCAAAGCATTTTTCATTCAATATTGAAGGGGGGAGATGTCAAAATTGTAAAGGTGATGGACAAATAACTATTGAGATGCAGTTTATGGCGGATGTTATTTTAAAATGTGACACTTGTCGTGGGAAAAGATTTAAGAAAGAAATTTTAGATGTTAAATTTTTCGGCAAAGACATAAGTGATATTTTGAATACAACTGTTGATAATGCGATTGATTTTTTTAATAAAAACAGCGAAATTAAAATTGCTGAAAGATTAAAACCTCTTAAAGATGTAGGTTTAGGTTATGTTAAACTTGGACAGTCTTCATCTACTCTATCAGGAGGCGAGGCCCAAAGGGTTAAATTAGCTTCATTTATTGGCAAAGAAATTCAAAAAGAGAATATTCTTTTCATTTTTGATGAACCAACAACTGGCCTTCATTTTCATGATATTAAAAAACTTTTAAAATCTTTTAATTTATTAATTAATAATGGTCATTCAATCATTGTAGTTGAACATAATATTGATTTAATCAAGTGTGCTGACTATATTATTGATTTAGGACCCGGTGGAGGAAATTTTGGAGGAGAGATAGTTGCAAAGGGCACTCCTGAACAAATTTCAAAGAATAAAAAATCTTTTACAGCCAAATATCTTCTGGCATCTTTAAAAAATTGAGAAAACTATCTTCTTCTTAACTTAGAAATTGCTTCCTGAAAGTCTTTTGTAAGTCCAAAAAAATAGGAAATTAACATGTAAATTAAAACTATAACTAATGACCTAAATGATATAATAAAGATTTTGTTAAGTTCAAAATTATTATTAAAAAAGACTTCTGGCCTTATACTAACCATTATAAAGTAGACAAGACTGATCAATAATATCGATAGAAGTGTTTTAGAGTTATAGGGATTGGCTTTATATTTAATTTGAATTAAAATTAGCTTACATAAGTTAATTAAAACAATCACAATTAAAGTTGCTATCGCGGCTCCTATAACGCCATTTAAGGGTATTAAATAAAAGTTTAAAATAACTGCGAAAAATGCTGACATTATAGAAAACCAAAAAACATAAACATAGTGTTTTGAATTTGTGATAATATTATTTAGGCACCCTAATGAAACACTAAAAAGTTTTGCTAATGAAACAATATAAACAACCTCAATTGCAGACTTGTACTCATTTAAATTTGACCATTCATAAAAATCATTCAAGTTTAAAATAATAATTAAAAAAAATAGACCTGATACTAATAGTAGGTTGTTAGAACTTTTTTTGAGTAAAATAATTAATTTTTTATTATCATTTTCATTAATTAGTTTAGCTACAATTGGATTTACTATTTGAAACATGGCTCTTCCTGGAATTTCAATTACAGCGGCTATAAATATTGCCACACTATAATATGCAACATTTTCAATGGTTAAATAATTAGATATCATTGACTTATCTATATCAAGAATAAGACTAGCAGCGCTTCCTGATAGAAAAATAATTAAACTGTAACGAAAAATTTTTTTAAAATTACTTGGCAATCTAAATTTTAATGATGGTTTGTAAATATTTAGACTGTATATAATTATTAATAAAAGTCTTAAATAATAACCACCTATTAACAATACAATAAAGACATTAAAGTCTATAATGTTAAAAGCATAAATAATCAAAAGACAAAAAATCAATGATCTGGGATAAAATTCTTTTAAGAAATTTCCAAAAATAGTCTTCATGTTAACTCTTGACCAGCTATAAAAAACTTCAAAATAAGCTGTTGAAAAAGAGATTGCTAATATCATAAAAAGATATTTTCCCATGATTTTATTTTTAGCTGAAATTATTTCAATAATTTCTTCTTTGAAAAGCAGTGAAGATGGAATAACAAATCCAAAAAAAACTATAATAGGAAAGATCATTGAAAATAAAAAAAGAGAGTCTTTTTCAATTTTATTTTTGCATGAACTGAAAAATTTAATAAGCGAGTGTTGAACACCAAAAGAAACAATCGGTTGTATTATATTTGAAATAGCTAAAAGAGCAACCACAAGACCTTGGAGCTCACTTCCAAGATAATTTGGATAGAAATAAATTGTATTTAAAGCACCAATTAAAAAAGCTAATCCAATTGTTATTGTATTAAAAAAAGATTGTCTCGCTATCATTTACTGCTTTTTTTATCCAAAAAAAATCTCTTATTTTTAAAGATACTCAATAGAGTTATCATTAAAAATAATATCAGGCTTATCCATCTTATTGATGTTCCCAAAATTAATTTCTCAGGGATGAATGAAAACTTAATTTTATGCTCACCTTTTGGAATTAATGCTCCTCTTAGGATATAATTCACTGGAAAATGATCAATATTTTTATTATCAAGTTTAATGCTCCAGCCATTTGGGTAGTACATTTCTGAAAATACAACTAATTGATCATATTTGCTTTTATATTGATACTCTAGTAATTGTGGAGACACTCTATTTAGTTTTATACTGAACAAACTATCTCTTTTGAAATTTACTGCCATTCCTTTTGGAAATTCTTTTTCAATGACTACTGCAGAATTTTTAAAATCAAGTGTTTTCATTTTTTCAAGAGCATTATCAGCCGTTTTTACAATAACTAGAGAATCTACACTCCATGCATTTCCAAGACTGTTTTCATTAATCTGCAGTTTAAGCTTACCATTACCTGTTAATAATAAATACTTAACATTTAGCATATTTATAAATCCTGAAATATTATGCGTACTTGAATAATTGAAAAGTTCTTCAAGTCTCCTGGGCTTTGCACCATGATAACCACCTATTGAATTATGAAAAAATGATGTTCTTGATCCTGAGAGTCCTAACCTTGGCTCGTATACTCTAAAGTCCGAACTATCTTTTAGTATAATTTTATCAGCTTCTTCCATTTTAAAGACCTCATTGACTTGTCTTGGTGTTACAAATAATTCTCGATCTATATATCTTGAGGATATACTTATTAAATCAAAAATCATAATTATTGTTATCAGACTAATTCCAAGATTTTTATTTATTTTTTTGGAGTTATAGAGAAACAAAATAATTGAAGTTATAATAATAAAAACAAATGCTCGCAAAAGATCATTTTGAAACACTTCTTTTCTTGCAATGATGATCTGTTCTAAAAATGCAGCACCATAATTATTTTGAAGATAAGGGTCAAAAGCAGAACTAAAACTATAACTTCCTTTTAGTGCAAAAATTATAAATAGAATTGAACAAAATCCAAGAAAAACTTTAATTAAAATCTTATTTGATCTTTTTTCTTTAAAAAAATGATATAGACCAATTGCAGCTATTGCAGGTATACAAAATTCAAGAATTATTTGAATTGAAGATACGGCTCTAAATTTATTATATAAAGGAAAATAATCTATGAATAGGTTTGTTAGAATAGGAAAGTTTTTACCCCAGGATAAAATTAGAGACAGTATTGATCCTACTATGAGGGAATTAATCAATGGATTCCTCCTTATGTAAAATAGACCTAGTATAGCTATATAGAAAACCGTAATACCAATATAAGCTGGAGCCTCAAGAATTGGTTGATTTCCCCAATATGTAGGGACATTCTTCATAAATTCTCTAGATTGCTTCACTGACACGCCCTCTCTAATTAGATACTCATACAGGCTACTATTGGTTCCTAAATTTTCAGTAGATCCACCTCCCTTTATTCTTGGTATTATGAGATTAAGGCTTTCAAAAACACCATAACTAAATTGTGTTATATAATCTCTGTCTAATCCTGATGAATATTCTTTTGGAGAACCGTCAGAATTTAACTTTAATTCACTTTCACCCCTTGTGCTAAATTTTGTATATTCGGCTGTCGTCAAAAGAGTGGTTGAATTAAAGCCGAGTGCAATTATCCCTGAAGAAATTAAAACTCCTAAATTCAAGAATGACGCTCTAATTTTATTTTTATTAAAGGCATGATATAAAAAGAAAATCATCATTACTAGGATCAGTAGCAACATATAATAAGTCATTTGATAATGATTTGCTCTTATTTGAAGAGCCAATGTTAAGACAGTTATAAAAAAACCTAACGTCCTTTTCTCATTAAAAATCAAATAAACACCTCCAATTACCAAAGGCATGTATGCAAGAGCTTGGGCTTTAGTATTATGTCCAACCTGAAGAATTATTAATAAGTAAGTGGATAGCCCGTAGGCGAATGCTCCAAATAAAGCTATTCTCCATGGAATTCTAATGATAATAAAAAATATGTAACTACATATAAAATATAAAAATAATATTTCCGCTGGCCTTGGAATCACTTGAAAAACAGAGTGGATTGGAGTTAAAAAATCTGCAGGATATTTTGCTCCTAGTTGAAAAGTTGGCATTCCAACAAAAGCATTATCAATCCAGTATATTTCCTCATTAAAATCTTTTCGATAATCTGTTATTTGTTTGGCCATTCCAGAGTACTGAGTGATATCTGATTGAACCAATTTTTTTCCTGAAAGTATTGGATAAAAGAAACTGACTGAAAAAAATAAAAAAAGTATTAATGCAAAAATATGCGGAAGATTGCTTTTTGAAAACAATGAACTAATCAATTTCTTCATAATCTATATATTCCCCAATTGTATCTGAGGGGTTATTTTTCTTTTCTCTTTCTTGTTTTTCAAAATTTCCCTTTGCAGAAAAATCACTAATTAACTTTTTTATTAAATATCTGAAAAGATATGGCCCAATGAATCTAAATAGATAAAAAAGCCCAATTAGAATAAAAACAGTAATTATAAAAGATAGCATAGGATTGAATAACCCTTCAAAATTAATTAAATATGTTTGATTATTAAATCTTTTTATTTTAATGAACGCATATAAATATAAAATTCGAATTATATTGCAAATAAAAACTTTGAGGCAGCTTAAATTAGCAATCTTTTTTTTGTCTGGTTTAGTTTACTCCCAGTACACAGATCAGATAAATTCAAATAGGCCAGGGTATTCAGTGGGCGCTTTCTCTGTCGGAAAAGATGTGGTTCAATTTGAGAGTGGTCTAAATCGAAAGAGTTTAAATCATGAAGGCTATAATAATTCAATTTCTAAAGGAACAGAAATATCCCTTTCTGTTAGATGGGGATTTTTATCAGAAAGACTTGAACTAAATTATCAAGGCAGCTACATAAAAGATAGATTAACTTCAAAGATATCCACTTCAGATATTGAATATAAGAGAAAAGGATTTTTAGAAAATTTTCTAGGAATCAAATATTTAATTTTTGATCCCTTTAAAAAAGAAGAAAAGGCAAATCTTTATAGCTGGAAAGCAAATAATAGTTTTAAAATTAAGCATCTAATTCCAGCGGTTTCAATTACTTTAGGAGCAAATTTCAATCTTGAAAATGAGAGCCCCTACCCTTTTGGTGATATGTTTAACATATTATATAATCCAGTTTTTTTTCCGCTTCAAGAATCTATAACGGAACCTTTTTTAACTATTGGCGGTACATTAGCAACTCAATCTCATTTTCTTGGGACATGGGTATTTGTAACTAATTTTTCATATAATAAGTACCTAAGTGATTACCCTCAAAAATCCTATGCCTTAACATTAACCCATGCCTTTCATCCTTTATGGTCAGTTTTTATTGAAAATCAGGGGTTTTTTGGAGATAGATACAAGGATTTTATTCTAAGTACAGGTGGAGCATTTTTATTTTCTGATAATATCCAAATTGATGCAGGTTTATCTTTTAATACAAAATCAACACCTGGATTATTTTATTTTAATTCAGGAGTTTCATACCGATTAGATTTCCACAAGTCTTTTATTAGTGCTGAAGAAATTAAAGCTAAAGAAACTGCAAAACAAGAAAAGGACTTAAAAAAGACATTAAAAAAATCTACAAAGAAAGAGAAAAAGAGATCTAGGAAAGCTAAAAGAAAAAAGTGACATAAAATGCCTGAATTTCAAATTATTGAAGTTAAATCAAAAGATGATCTGAAGAATTTTGTCAGATTTCCTTTCACTTTATATTCTAAGAACAAATATTGGGTTCCTACTCTTGTCAAAGAAGATATTGATCATTTTAATTTTTTAAGTCAAGATTTAGGTGATAAAATTTCAATTAGTTTTTTTTTGGTTTATAATGATAGAAAAATAGTAGGAAGAGTTGCAGCTATTATTAACTGGATTGAGGTGAAAAAAGTTAAAAAAAGAAAAATTAGATTTGGCTGGTTTGATACTATTGATAATATTGAAGTTACAAGACTTTTACTTGATAAGGTGGAAGAAATAGCTAGGAGTTATAAATTAGAATATATCGAAGGTCCAATGGGTTTTTCCATTATGGACAAAGCAGGAATGTTAATTGATGGATTTACTGAAAGAAATACTATGATCACATGGTATAATGCACCTTATTATTCTAGTCACATGAAAATTATTGGTTATACTATTCAGGCTCAATGGGTTGAATATGAAATACATCTTTCTTCTTTTGATGAATCTCCTTTAAAGGTTAAAAAGTTTTCTGATTTGATTTTAAAAAGGTATAAGCTAAAAGTTTTAAACTTTACCAGCAAAAGTGAAATTATTCCTTATGCTGATCAAATGTTTGATTTAATTGGCAATACATATGATAAACTCCAAACTTTTATACCAATTCAAAATGAAGAGATTGAATATTACAAAAAAAAATATTTAAAATACATTAATCCTAACTTTATAAAATGTATAGTAAATGAGGCAAATGAATTGATCGCCTTTTCAGTTACCATGCCTTCGTTTTCTAGTGCTTTAAAAAATGCTAATGGTAAATTATTTCCTTTTGGTTTATTTTACTTAATCAAAGCAATGTATTTTAATACTAGAGGTTCTTTTTATCTAATTGGAGTACATCCAAAGTATCAAAATAAAGGCGTAACAGCTATTATCTTTAATGAGATGCAAAAGATATTTAATAAAAAGAATTATAGAATTGTTGAAACAAATCCCGAATTAGTTGAAAATACTAAAATTCAGAATTTATGGAGAAACTATAAGCATCGTCAACATAAAAAAAGAGCAACTTTTAAAAAGAAAATTTAAATATAAATGATTTCTGAAGGTACAATTATTGCAAACTCATCTGCCCCTGGTTCCGCTGCCATATCTATCATAAGACTTTCTGGAAAAGATTCAATTGAGATTGTTGATTCTTTCTTTGAGTCAAAGAATAATATAAAATTAATTGATGTAAAATCCCATACTGTCCATTTTGGAATACTGAGTGATGGTAAAAAACAAATTGATGAAGTTTTGGTTTCAATATTTAAATCTCCAAAATCATATACTGGAGAAAATTTAGTTGAGATTTCTTGTCATGGCTCGAATTACATACAACAGAGAATTTTGAAATTATTTATTGAAAATAATGTAAAACTTGCTAAACCAGGTGAATTTACTCTAA
>MDTD01036801.1_pt1 | contig 33563 bp, 35 predicted proteins | sample 811221 | NCBI WGS metagenome assembly MDTD01 (sample SAMN05326646, study PRJNA326480) | marine metagenome | isolation source: seawater | place: Pacific Ocean: South West | collected 2011
ATCGGCGCTGAAGGACTTAACTTCCGAGTTCGGAATGGGATCGGGTGTAACCCCTTCGCAATAATTACCAGGCAGAGTTTTATAGTATTTTTAATCTAAATTGTAAATACCTATTATTTAAACAAGATCAATAACTTATTGGTCTAAATAAAACGGATCTTTGAATAATGTTTCATCAAATTTTTTTTTATTTAAGTCTATTTTTTTTGAAAAATATTCACTTATAACTTCCTCATTAAAATCTAACTTTTTTGTATATCTGATTTCTTTTGATTTATCTTGCTTAACTGATTTCATTTCAAAAATTAATTTACTTTTAATTCTCTCTACTATTGATAAGAAAGCTGATTTGACAGTTGACATAGAATAAATAAAAGAATCATTTTTTAAATTTGATAATGCATGATAAAGAATTGATCCATTGTCTAGACCTTCAGATATAAAATGTATTGTAGCTCCAACTAAGTGAGGATTATTGTCATACAAGGCCCAGAAATTACAATCGCTTCCCCTGTAAAATGGAGATATTCCCATATGAATATTAATAGCATTATTTTTAATTAGAAATTTTATCAAGTCTCCCTTTAAATAACTTGAGCCAAAAACTATGTATACATCACTATTTAAAAATTTGGAAAAATCTATCAATGAAATATTATTTATCTTCCCCGATCTAATTTTCAAAATCTCTACATTATTGCTGTAAGTAGAAAAATTTTCATTACCAAATATAACACGCTGAGCTTTACTTACTTTTCTAAAATAATCGACTACCAAATTTTCCTTTGTATCTACCTTTTGCGATTTTTTATCTAAATCTATAAAACTTTCTTGTATTACAAAAATTTGCTCAAAATTTTTAGCTAGTAAATTTATCAAATAATTGTGTCTTATATCATTTGCAGTAATTAACGTAACCTTCATAAATTTATTCTTCTTAAAATATTTATATGATCTTCTCTAGCTATTTCAAATTTTGAATTATTAATTCTTTTCATTTTTTTTTCTTTTTCAATTAGCATGCTATCTTTAAATGCAAGCTTAATCCCTAAATTATCGAGTACTTTTAAAGTATTTTGATTATAACTACCAAAAGGATGGGAAGCTGTTTGAATATAATTCGAGGATTTGTTCAATATTTCACTCAAAAAAAGTTTATTTTTTGAATAATCTTCTAATTGGTCTTGATAAGATAATTTTTCCTTTTTAGTGTGATGGTAGTGAGAATGTAATCCAATGGAATGACCAAGCTTATCTAGCTTAATAATATCTTTTTTTTCAAAAAATAAGTTTTTGTAATTATCCTCCGGTACAAAGTTTTTTTTCTTCATCAAATCAAGCATAACTTTCTCATAGTTTTCCTCTCTAAGATACTCATCTCTAACTAACCTAAATTTTAAATCATCGAGAGTATAAAAAGGGTATCTTTTTTTTCTTTCATTAATAATATCTCTTTTCTCGATAAAAAAATTTTCAAAGTTTTTGTCTAATGATTTAAAAAAATCTTTATAAAATCTATTTATATCTTTGTAGCAATTGGTTCTAAAAAATCGAAAAATTTCTAAATTGTCTGGTTTATCTTCAAACATAGAAGTATAAACAAAAAAGAAACTTTTTATTTTTAAATCTTCAAGAATCGGAAGAGCAACATCAATTTGGCACTTAATTGCATCATCAAAAGTTAAACATACCTCGTTCTCTTTAATTTTACCTTTGTGATATTTTTCAAAGAAATCTTCAGAATTTAAAATATTTTTTTTTCCAATAAAATCTATTATTTTGTAGAACTCATCATTAGAGATCGATCCTTGGCTTTTCATATGATTTTTTGAGTCATGAAAATGGTGAAAAACTATACCGTGAAAAAAATTATTTTTTTTAGTTAAATACATTTTAAAAATTTTTAAATCTATAATGGTGGGACTTGTAGGTTACGCTCCTACTACCTCTCGCATGTCAAGCGAGCACTCTACTATTGAGCTAAAGTCCCATAATTTCGAGATCTTAAATTTAATATTTCAAAATTAAGATATATAAAATTTAAAAAAAACATCCTTTTATTTTTTTTAATATAAGTTTAAGTGCAATTTTAACAATTAATATTCTTACAGATATTAAGTTGAATTTGGAATACTTATTTTTGTTAATTTTAAGCCATCTATATAATTCTGTTAAGTATAAATCTAATCTAGAAGATGATAAATTTTTGGAATGATGTTTATAACAAGCTAGAGGCTTATTTAATGAAAAAATGTAGTACTTTAATGATAAATTTAAAAAAAAATCAAAATCACCAATAATCTGATAATTAGAGTTAAATTTATGTTTTTTAAAAATATTTTTCTCAATCATACATGTGAGAATTCCGATTTTGTAATTTGATAATAGTGCTTTGGTAATATTACCAAAAGGAAGATTGTTTGTATAATTCAAATACGTTTTTTGATCAGTAAGATTTTTTATAAAAAATTTTGAATACAAAATCTTGCACTTTTTATTCTTAAAATATTTTATTTGATATTTAAGTTTATTTCTGTGCCATGTATCGTCTGTATCCAAGAAACATATGTAAGCCCCTTTAGTTTTTTTTATTGCTTCGTTTCTTGCAGCATAAAGCTTCAAAAATTTTTTCGATTTAAAGTATTTAAATCTTTTATCTTTGAAGCTTTTAAAAATTTTTTTGCTATTGTCTAAAGACCTATTGTCATAAAATATTAACTCCCAATTTTTAAATGATTGTTTGATAACTGAATCTAAACTTTCGGACAAAAATCTCTCGCCATTATGGCAATTCATAATTATACTTACATAATTCTTTCTATTTTTCATAATGTTGAATTGTTTTGTTTAAGCCATTGTCCAAAGAAACCTTTGAACTCCAATTATAGAATTTCTTAATTTTATTTAAATTAGGCGTATAACTTAATACTTCATCTTTTCTCATTTTAATTTTACCAAACAAAGGTTTACCTTTATTTATTTTTTTTTGGATTTTCTGAATCAAGGCTCTAATTTTAATTTTTTTTCCACTACCAACATTGAAAATTTGGTTAAAAGCTTTTTTTTTACCAATTATTGTCAAAAATAAATCAATTAAATCGTTTATATAAAGAAAATCCCTAATTTGATTACCTTCTGTACAAGGAAAATTCTTGTCACTTAAAAATTTATTAATAACCATAGGAACTAATCGATCGGCTGTCTGATAAGGGCCGTAAATTTGGTAAAGTCTTAATATGGTGAATGGTAATTTGTAATTTTTCCCGTTTTTCTTCAAGAACTCAGTAGCTTTTAGTTTTGATAAACCATAATTTCCAACTGGATAACAATTTAAGTTCTTTTCACTATGAGGAGTGCTTCTTGGACCATATTCTAGACTACTACCAACCTGAATAAAATTACTAATTTTTTTATACTTAAAGTAATTTATTAAATTAACACAACCATCTAAATGACTTTTTTTAGTTTTTTTAATATTAGAGTGGTTTATGTAGCCGCCAAGATTTATTACGTAATTTATATTTAAACCCTTTAATTTTTTCTTTAAGACTTTATAGTTAGAAATATCACAGATTAAATATTTAACTTTTTTAATTTTTTTTTTTTTTATAGGATATTTAGTTGAAATAGATAATAAATTAAATTGTTTCTTATCTAATTTTTTAAGTAAATGATAGCCAATAAAACCTGTTCCACCGACTACTAAAATATTTTTTTTCATTTAAAGCCTAAAGTTTTTTTTCCTTAACAAGCTTTTCCAAAATTTCTTTATCTCGAATAGTATCCATACATTGCCAATTTTTTAAATTTTTATATGCACCAAGTTTTTTAACTTTTGAAATCCTTTCCAAAGGCTGCCTCTCTAGCACTGTCATATCATTTTTTAAATATTTAAAAATTTTTGACTCCATGACAAAAAATCCTCCATTGATCCATCCTTCATCTAGTCTAGATTTTTCTTTAAAATATTTTACTTTATTTCCTGAAATTTTTATGCCTCCAAATCTTGCAGGAGGTCGCACAGCTGTAAGAGTTACGATATTTTTACTTTTTATATGAAAATTTAATAATTTTTTTAAATTAATGTTACAGAGACCATCTCCATAGGTAAGTAAAAATCTTTCGTCGCCTAGGTATTTTTTAAGCCTCTTAATTCTACCTCCGGTCATAGAATTTAAACCGGTAAAAACAACTTTAACGTTAGCAATATTTTTATTTTTTGAAAAATACCTTTTTATAACTTGGCTTTTAAAACCACTGGCAATTATGAATTCTTTGAATCCGTATTTTTGATAAAATTTTATTATTCTTACTATTATAGGGATACCCAGTATCTTTATCATCGGCTTTGGTATGGAGGAAGTATACTCTGATAACCTTGTGCCTCTTCCTCCAGCTAAAATAACTACTTTCATATTATTTATAAATCTAAAATTTTTTCGTACTGTTTAATTTGTGATAAAGTCAAATTTTGTTTATTATTTTTTTTTGAGTAAAAAAATTTATACCACTCTGCTACCATCTTGACTGTTTGTGTAAAATTCATAGCACATCTCCAACCGAGTAATTTTTTAGCTTTTTTTGAATTTAATTTTAATAAATTAGACTCGAAATAATTATTATTATCTTTTTTAATTTCCCATGAAACTTTTTTCCAATAAATATTCATAGTCTTTACGAGTTTTAAAACAGTATGATTAGATTTAGATGTGGGTCCAAAATTAAAATTTTCACCGTGTAATTTCTTTTTGTTTTTTAAATTTCTTGCCAAAACTATATAGCCCCAGATAGCATCAAGAACATGTTGCCATGGCCTTGTAGAATTTGGATTTCTTAAAAGTACTCTCTTATTTCTTGGCCAAGATTTCATACAATCAGGAATTAGTCTATCCTCAGACCAATCCCCTCCACCAATAACATTCCCAGCTCTAGCTACACCTATTGTTACATTTGATTTAAATTTGGGAAAAAACGAATTTATATAAGAATTGATAATAATCTCTGCAGATGCTTTAGAGGCGCTATAAGGATCTTTGCCACCTAATACATCACTCTCTTTGTACCCTCTTGAAATTTCTAAATTTTTGTAAACTTTGTCACTAGTAATAATTACAGCTGCACAATTTTTATTCTTTAATTGCTTTAAGGCCTCTAAAACATTCAAAGTACCTATTATATTCGTCGTAATAGTTTTTACTGGAAACTCATAAGATTTTTTTACTAATGCCTCGGCTGCAAGATGAAAAACAAAATCAGGTTTTTCTTTTTTAAAAATTTTTTTAATTATAGTCAAATTTCTTAAATCTACAAAATGACTTTTTAAAGTGTTTTTTTTAAATTCTAAAGTTTTAAAGTGTGAAGGTTTGGTTGGTATGTTATTAGATATACCAACAATATTTGCTCCAAGTGAATTAAGCCAAGTTGTAAGCCAAGACCCTTTGAAACCTGTATGGCCAGTTATAATTATTTTTTTGCCTCTAAATACTCTAATAAGAGATTCCTTTTTTTTTTGAAATTTTTTCATAAAAAAATATTTTCTTTTTTTAGAGAAACCTTTTCAAATAAACTATTTTTGTATTTACTTAAATTTAAATTTTCTCTACTTGATTTTAATTTATCAACTGAATTTAGATATTTTGAAAATTGATCCTTATTGTTAAATAATTGATACATTTTTTTTGGAGCATTTATTTTCTTCAAGTAAATTGAGTCATATGAGTCAATTATTGGTAAAAGTAATTTGCAATTATATCCAAGCGCTTCTATCGTTGATCCCGTTGGGCCTGACGTAATCACATTTATTGTATCTTTAAAAATTTGATCTAGGTTGCCATCACAAAAAATAAGATTATCTTTAATGTTCAACTTATTAAGAAAAACATCCATTTTAAGAATTTTTGGTTTTTTAATATTGAAAATTAATAAAGGATTTTTATTAATTGCATATTCTAACCATTTGATCAAATTAAGATTTATATCCAAAAATTCAGTTAATATTACGAGGTATCTAATTTTACTTCTTTTTATAAATTTTTTGTGAACATTCTGATATACAAAAGATGGGCCCACAGAAACTTTAAGACTCTTATTAAATTCTTTTCTTGGTTCAATATAAGCTTTACCTGATACAATAATTTTTTCAGGTATAACTTTGAACTTTTCCTCAAATTTAGTTGGCACTGTATTCATTAATTGTGGCAGATTAGTAAATCCTTGATATCCAAAGGTCTCTGTAGACTTAAAATACTTTCTAAAAGCATAATTCCAGCCTCTTTGTTCGTGATTTTCTAACCAGCATATTGCTTTTTTAATTTTAAATTTTTTAAGATATAAATTTTCTACGAATTTATAATTTATAAGACCTAACATCGTAGCGTTGAAATACTTAAAATTTGAAATTTCTTTGAATATAAAATCACTCAAATCAAATCTATTAAATTTTTTATACTTAACTCTAAATTTTCTAATTCTTATTGGATAACTAATAGCAAAGAATAAATCTTTTATTGGTATTATACTTTCTTTAAAAAAATAATTTTTTTTACTTAAAAAATTTATTGTTTTAAAAACTTTAATTAAATTTTTTGTTATAAGTATTGTCGGAGTAAATAAAATTCTCTTTTTATTACTATTCAAAAAGTTATCACTAAACTGAAAATGTCTTTCAACTTTTTTTAAATTATTAGTGGGGTACGTGTTAATTAAAACAAGATTTTTTTGAAAAGGAATTTTTTTTTTATAAAACAAATTAATGAACAAATAAATTATAATTTGAAAAATGCTACTGATAACTATCTTTCTATAGTTTTTTCCCTGTATTTTTAAAGTATTGAACCTTATTTTTAAGTTTTTATTACTAAAATTATGTTTTATTAATGATTGTACTTTTTTTGAGTTTGTTAATATTATAATTTTTTTACTTTTAAGTTGTCTAATTGTTTCAAGCAAACATATTGTTTTATAAATTTCTGAAAAATAAGGATTTCTGCTTCCTGGTACTGAAACCCACCAATCTATATCATTAGAGAATTTTTTACTTATTTCACCTACCCAATGATTATATTTTTTTCTTAACTTAATACGATTTTGAAAGAAAATTTCTTTTATCTCTTTTGGATAATCATTTTCATCATTGTCAATATCCCAAGTTAATGTGCTATTTAGATACATCTTAAGTATTGATTGTTTAATATTTTTTTTTCTTTTTTAAATTTTGAGTATTTAAATATAAATGAGGGTTCTTTTATAAAATTTCTTCCCACTGCTACAAAATCTACCTCTTTTTTTTTAATAGCAGATTCTGCGAATGACAAATCATCCATTTGCCCTGACGTACGAACTAAAATCTTTGAATTTTTTTTTATTTGAGATGCAAATTTAAGTCTAAATCCTTTGTAAAATCTTAATTTTGTTTTTGTAAGAATTCCTCCACTCGACACGCAAACGTAATTAAATCCTATAGACTTAAGTTTGTTAACTAAATATATTGAGTCTTTAACAGTAATTCCATTTTTTAAATGATCAGTACCAGTTATTCTTGCTCCAAGAATTTTATTTTTAGGCCAGACTTTTCTAACGATTTTAGCTATTTCTATTGCAAACTTACATCTTTTTTCTAAAGAACCTCCATATTCATCTGTCCTTTTATTTGAAATTGGAGACAAAAACTGATGAATTAAATATCCGTGCGCCATATGGATTTCTAAACCATCCAAGCCCGCAAGCATTGCAAGTTTTGTTGTTTTGGCAAAATCTTTAATGATTTTTTTTATTTCAATTTTTGTCAAACTCTTTGGTATAGGCCAATTTTTATCTTTCTTAATGGGCGAGGCTGAAACAGTTTGCCAATTATTTTGTTTTTTTGTTAAAGGTGTATTAGATTTTATCCAAGGAATTTGGGAAGAACCTTTCCTGCCCGCATGGGATATCTGAAGTGTTAAGGGTATATTATTATGTAACTTTAAAAACTTTATTAATTTTTTAAAGTTTATTTTTTGTTTTGTATTACTTAGGCATAAATCATTATGAGTAATTTTTCCTTTTTTATTAACCGCTGTCGACTCAATAGTTAACATAGACGCTCCAGAATTCATTAGTTTCAACAAATGAGAATAGTGCCATTTAGTTGGAGATCCATTTTTTGCAGAGTACTGGCACATTGGCGATACAACTACTCTATTATTCAAGCTCAATTTACCTATTTTAATTTTTTTAAATATCATTTACAAAATACAAATTCATTATGAGGGTGAAATATAGCTTTTGAGTAAGACCAATATGTTTCAACAAAATATAGATTCAAAGCTTTTCCTAATTTTGGTAAGTGAGATACACCGTCACTATCAATCATGGAGTCTAAGGGTGTAGCAAATCTTAGCCATTCTCCTGTTGGTTGCTCAAGATAATGTTCTCTGGTAATCAAAGCTAAAATTGGATCTACTAATTTTAAATGATTAATTTTTGCTTTCTCATAAACTTTTTCAAGCTCAGTTGCTTTATCAAATCCTAAATCTTTTAAAGAAACTCTGTATAGATTAATTGGAAGTTTAATTTTTTTAAGATGGTAAACATTTTTTTCAAAAATATTATCAACCCATAAACTTGTTTTAAAATTTTTTTTTTTAAAATCTAGCAATAAATCTTTAGAATTATCAAACTTTATATTATCGATAGTTTTCCAAATTTTCATTTTATTTTCCAGCTGTCCATCCTCCATCGGTGACAATAGAAGTCCCGGTAATAGATTTTGCTGCTTCGGTTGTTAAAAAATATACTATAGAAGCTATTTCTGATTTTTTTGAAAATTTATTTAATGGGATTTTATTTTTTATTATCTTTAATCTTTTCGGAGTTTTTTTATATTCTATAGGTCTTACAATTGTTTTAGTTGGTGCAACTGTAATAACTCTTATCCCGTATTTTGCTAGATCTAATGCCATTGATTTTGTAAGACCCTCTAGCCCAAACTTTGTTAAACAATATAATGTCCTATTATATGCTCCAATATGACCGAGTTGAGAGCTAATACTTATTATTGTTCCTTTTATATTTTTTTGAATCATTTTTTTTGTAAAAATCTGAGATATTTTGTATGTAGCCCTTAAATTGACATCAACTAAATCTTTAAAATCTTTATCAGAAACATCTGTAAAATACTTAGTGTTGGCCATCGCAGCATTATTAATAACATGATCAACATATTTGATTTTTTTTAATTTATTTATAAAATTTAAATTTCTTAAATCTCCAACAAAAATATTAGTTTTAATATTATATTTCTTTTCAAGTATCTTCAGATTTTTAATCTCACTTCTCTTTCTAATTAGAAGATAAAGATCGTACTTTTCTCTTGCAAATTTTTCAGCAATTTCTCTTCCAATTCCAAAACCAGCTCCAGAAATTAGAATCTTCTTTCGTTTCATTTTTTTAAATTCTCATTTGTCTTATAAATTTCATTCCAAGCTTTAGCGTGGCTCTTTCCTAAAACTGTTCCTTCAGCATTACATTCAGAACAAGGACTGTTACATCTATTGCCGCTTAGCAAGTCTTTTCTATATTTTGTCAATGCTTTACCAGTCCATATTTCAAATAGACTGCTCTGCATCATATTTCCTGTTGTAATTCTTCTTTGCCAATCTTGTGGGCAAAGAAATAAATCACCATTCCAGTCGATTAAAACTGAATAAGAAGGATAATTGCAATAAGTAAAAGTCTCTAATTTGTCCTGATTTCCTATATCAATTGTTCCCGTTCTATTAGTTAGTTTTAGACCAAAATCTTTATCAGCCCCAAACCATCTCTCACGTAATATTACAAAATCTTCAGGCACACCTGAGTCTTTTTGCATTTTTTTAAATTTAGTTACTTGTTCTGGTCCATCATACAAGCTGATTAACAATTTATTTACATTCGAGTTGTATAATTGTTTGATAGTTTTAGATTTTAAAGTGTCACCATTTGTAACTACTTCAACAAAAGATACTTCTGCTAATTTATTACAAATTTGAAAAATATCTTTATGTAACATAGGTTCACCATAACCACATAACACCACAGATCCTTTGTAATTAATCTTTTTTAAATCTGAAGTTAACTTCTCAATTAATGTCATATTCATTTTTTGATATGTATTTGGTGCCACTTTTGGATCAGACTTAGGGCAAAAAGAACAAGATCTATTACAAACATCAATTAAACTTAATTCAATCCAACTTGGTATAGGTACACCTTTAAAGTAAACCAGTTTATCATCTACAATAACAGTCCTTCTTTTTATATTAATTTCAATTTGTTTATTTACTTTTTTTGTTCTTTTAAATGATTGAATATTTTTCATATTTTCTTAGACCCTTTTATATTTTTTTCCTTTGGCTGTAAAAAAAACTCTACTATCCTTTGATTTTTTAAGATCATTTGCAGTAGTAAAAAATCTGTCGCCTGGTTTTAATTGAGATAGAATATTTTTTGCATTTTTATCTAAAACTTTTTCGATTAATAGCATGTATTTTCCTTTGGTTGAAACGACGATCCATTCTCCATCGTGTCTTGAAATGATTCCTTGCATAAAGGGATGGTTTGAAGAGTCACCTGCATGTAAATGTGCTTTTTTAATAAATAATCTACCGAATTTCCGATTATCAATATAAGTGCTCGCTCCTTTATAAGGTTCATCAAAAGCGTTTATAAAATTAATTAAATCGTGTGGTTCCATATCCCAATCTATCCATCCATTTTTTGCGGTATCAATTCTAGGATTATATCTGCCTATTCCATTATTTTGAGATAACAATTGAAATTTTTTACCATTATTTAATTTCTCAACGAACTTTCTATATGTTTCAATAAATCTTTCATCTGAAACTTTTTTGAAATCTGATGGTGTTTTACAATGGTAAGGATAAATACTTTTATTGGAATGTAAAATCGAACCGTTATCTACACCTTCATTAATTAAATGAATAGTATGATTACAGATTTTGTCTTCTCTCATTATATTCCAAGAAAAAACTGCTCCCCCACCATCTAAAGGTAGTCTCGTTTCATGGAAGTTCACTAAGTTATAATTGAATAAATTTTTAATTTTGTCTTTCTTAAAAATATATCTTGCAGAGATTGAGAAAAACAAAGTATTTTTAATTTTACAAGATTTCTTAATATACTTTACAAATGAACCTTTAGTGGAATTAAAAATTTTGTGTTTGATATTTTTGGGCATTAATTTTGATTGACTAGAGCTAGTAATAATTTCTGTTTCTAATCCTAATACATTGTTAATTTCTATTAAGTTTTCAAAATTTTCAAAAACTCCAAGAAAGACTATCTTTTTTAAATCTTTTATAAAAAATTTATTATTTTTTATCATTTAGTATGAAATTTTTCTTAAAGTTGAATGTTTTAAAGGACCTTTGAGGGGAAATTTTTCCTTTTTACTTTGTATTTTTTTAATCTTATTAAAGACTTTATCTACACATCTTAAATATTTATTTATTATTTTGTCATCATACACATTAGTAATAGCTATTGCTTCCTTAGCAAGAAAACCTAATTTTAACATTTCTTGAGTAAAGTACGTAGATATCTCTTTTTTATTTGGATATTCAAACCTAAAAACAGGTAAAGAATTTAATCCATTAATAGAAATTTTTATTCCATTTTTTCTAGCCACTTTTGCCCAGCCGATCTTAATTTTTTTTCCATATTTAACTAGGTTTTTTTGAACATTTAGTTTTTTCATTTTATTAAGCGCGGTTATTCCTGCAATAAATCCAATGCTCTCAGTCCACATCGTAGAGCTGATAAATGTTTTTTGGGCAAAATCCATTATTTTTCTCTTTCCGATTACAGCGGAAATTGGATGACCATTTCCCAAGGCTTTGCCAAAAATAGCCATGTCCGGGTCAACTTTGAATTTTAAGTGTAAGCCCCCCAAATTTTCATGAAAACCTGTAGTGATTTCATCAAATATAAGTATTGCTCCATTTTTTTTTGCGAGGTTTTTTACTTTCTTTAAAAAATTATTTTTAGGATAATTAAATCTCATTGGTTCCATAATAACTATTCCGATTTGATTTTTATTTTTTTTAAAAATTTTTTCAAGAGAATCTATATCATTATAATTAAATGAAAAAATTGAATTCTTAAAAGATTTTGATATTCCTTTATTCCCTAAACCAGGTAAAAGTTGCTCGTCTAAATTTTTTTTATTACTTAAGTTGGAAGCCATGTACCAATCGTGCCATCCATGATAACCACAAAATGCTATTTTTTCCTTTTTTGAGAATGCTCTTGCTATCCTGATTGCTATCAAACAAGCTTCACCTCCAGATTTTGAGAATCTGACCATATCGGACCACTTATGAATTTTGATAAGTTTTTTTGCTAATTCTACTTCCTGTGGAGAATTTAAAGTTGACATTGCCCCGTTTCTCAAACCCTTTTGTATTGCTCTGTTAATATCTCTATCAGCGTAACCTAAAACACAAGACGTCACTCCCATTCCAGCAAAATCAAAATATTTTTTTTTATTTAAATCAGAGACTACACATCCTCTAGAAAACTTATAATAAGATGGCCATTGATTTGGTAAAAACATCTCACTTCTTTTAGATAGTAATTGGTTCCCTCCTGGTATAACTCTTTGGGCTTCTTTTAATAGTTTTTGACCTAAATTAATCATTGACGGATTCCTTCAAATTTTTTTTTGTTCTTGAAGATAGCCTCAGCAGCTATAAAGTCAGTAAGATCATCTATCTCGATCGATTTCCATTTAGGTGTAACAAATCCAAGAGTTCGATTATGGTAAAACGATTTTTTCTTTATTAGTGTGTGGGTTTTAGAAACATATAAACTTCCATCAAAGTAGTAGAGTTTATCTAAATTTTGCCTTCTCACAAAAGTCAACTTTTTTTGATATGGTTTTATATGTCCACGCGAATTCACTCTCACATTATTTATTGGATGCTTATTAATATTTTGAGAAACCCCAACAATTGCGTCTGCAGATTTTCTTTTTTTATATAGAGTCCTAATTGCTTTATCTATATCCGTATTAGATGTTAAAGGAGAAGTTGGTTCTAACAAAATTACATAATTATAAAATTGACTTTTTTTTTTAAAATAATTTATAGCATGAACTATTAATTCAATACTTTTAGAGTTATCTTGGGAAATTTTTTTTGGTCTCAAAAAAGGGACATCTACGTCAAAATCTTTACAAATTTTTTTAATCTTCCTTGAGTCAGTTGATACAATAATTTTATCGATTAGTTTTGATTTTTTTGCAGCTTTTATTGCCCAAAATATTAAAGGCTTTTTACAAAAAGTCTTTATATTTTTGTTTTTAAGACCCTTGCTTCCCGATCTAGCAGGAATAATAGCTAATACTTTATTGTCTTTAAAAAAATTTAAGTTCATTGATGTTCAATTGTTGAACAATATTGGAAATCTGCAAGATTATCAAGGACTATGTCAAATTATTGTTGATTATATCTGTAATTATTTGAAAATTTCGCTTTCCATCTGTTCGAGTGGTGCAGTAATTTTGGATATATTCTAAATATTTAGCCTTATCGATTTCAAGTATTTTGTTGATTTTAGTCTCGTCAATTTTCTTATCAATATTAATTATGTCGGTACCTAACTCTTTTGAAAATAATTCTTGTTGTCTTACAAATTCTTGATTTTTAATTAATTCGTCTGAAGTTATTAACATTATGGGTTTGTTATAAATTACTCCAAAAGATAAACCGGCTGACCAATGTGTGATAATTAGATCAGCTTGATAGGAAGACTCAACTAAGCTTTGTTCACTTACAGCTCTTCCACCATAGTACGGAGGAAATTTTTCATGCTTAACTTTTGGATGAGGAGCAACAATTACTTTTAAGTTCAAATGGTTTTCTAACTTATCAAAAAAACTTCTTAACGAGGGAAACCATTTTTCTTTTGTAAAACCCTCATTTTGTCCTTCCCAAATTAATTCGTCACCCTTGAAAAGTGGAGTTGGTGCTTCGAGAAAAAGTGCATATTTAAAGTTTTTTTTTAAATTTGGGGTAGTTTTTTGAATTATTATTGATGAAGAGTAATCAAAAGAATTAGCTTTTATGTTTGTAGTTTTATCTAAATACTTTCGATCAAAATTAATTTTATTGAAACATAAATTATAGTCGTCTTTTTTATAAAAATTTAAATATAAAAAATTTAAAATAAATTTTCGTGTATTAAACGCGAAAACATTTTTTTTAAATTGTCTAATCATATTTTGAAAAAAATGATTTAAATAAAACTTTTTTTTTAAAGTCATCACTGGGTGTGATATACCTGAAATTTTTAGAGTTTTTATATCTAATTTTTTTATCTCTCTATTAATTTTTAAAAAATTGAAATTAATATTATTATCTAATGCGTGTTTCAAAATAAAAATATTTTCTTTATTCTCTTTGATTTGATTATGCATATATTTTTTCCACTCAGAAAAATTTTTAAACCTTTTTACTTTTTCATCTTTTAACAATTCATGAAAAGCCGAAGTAAAGTGTGGTATTAAAAAATTGACTAATTCATGTACTTCTATTTCAAAATTCTCCTTTTCTAAATAAGATAACTCATACCTTTTCCAATCAAATTTTCTAAAGCCGAAAGGCCATAGAAGAATTATTTTCTTTTTCATAAATTTAAATTTCTTGTAAGTATTTTTGTGTTGAAGTTTTCCAAATATTTTTTGAGTTTAAAATTCCGACAATTTTTTTTGCACTGTACCCCTCACCGTAAATTTTTGATTTTTTGAATTTTTTATTTTCAATTTTTTTCAGGACTCTTAAAATTTTTGATAAATTAAATTTCAAATTATATATACTTTTATTCGAAGTTCTGTTTTTCTGTCTATTTCCTAAATCAATTGTTGGAACTCCATAAAAAGGTGCTTCTCTCACCCCTGAACTAGAATTACCTATTATGCAAAATGAGTTTTTTAATAATGTTAAAAAATACTCAAATCTTATAGATCTAAAAATCTTAACATTTTTAAGTTTTCTAAATTTTAATTTATAGTTAGATATTATAGTTTTACTACCAGGGTCATTGTTCGGATATATTAAAAGATAATTTCTATTTGATTTTTTTAAAACTTGTAAAAGGCAATTTAAATCATTTTGTATTTTTTTATTAGTTTCCGAGGTTACTGGATGATATAGAAGAATTGCATACTCTTTAAAAATTATGTCGTATCTTTTTTTTACATCTTTTAGTGAAGGTAAGTTTTTTAGTCTCATTATATCTGTTTCAGGAGACCCAGTAATAAAAATCGTTTTATTTAGTTCTCCAAGCTGTAAAAGTCTTTTTTTTGCATCCTTGTTAGACACAAAATGTAAATGTGATAGTTTCGAGACTGAGTGTCTAATATGTTCATCTATAGTTCCTGAAACTTCACCTCCTTCAATATGAGCAATCAGAAAATTATTAAAAGATCCAGAAATTGCTACTGCCAATGCTTCTACTCTATCTCCATGGATTATTATTAGATCAGGATTTATATTTTTAAGTATAGGTGAAATTTTTTTAATTGTGTTGGACAGAGCTATATCTTGGCTTTGATTCTCTGTTTGGTTTTTAAAGTAAATTATCTTATTTTTAGGAAAAAAATTTTTAACTTCTAGGTAAGTACTTCCATACTTTCCCATCATGTGCATTCCTGTAACTATTATTGTGACCTTGTATTTTCTGCTCTTGTTTAAATAAAATATTGTATTCTTTATTTTACCAAATTCTGCTCTTGTAGCAGTGACAAATAAAATGTGTTTAACCATTGATATGACTTAATTTTAGTTGAATGTTGTTTCTTATATTTTTTTTTGATTTTTTTCCTAAAACTTTATAATAATCTTTAGCTTTAATTTGACCATTACCAGGTCTTTTTACCCATAAATTATTTTTTGAAAATCTTTCCCCTTTTTTTATGTCTTTAATTGTTACAACAGATGCAAAGGCAAAGTTTCTTGTGACTTGCTCTTGTTTTAAATGGTTCTTGTTTCCACCCCGCTGTAATCTTAAAATGTTGCAACCAATAATTAACTCTTTTAATTCATTTTCGTCTATTGAAGCGGGTATGTCTGGGCCTTTTCGCTTTTTATGATCGGTAAAATGCTTTTCAATAATGGATGCTCCTAAAGTGACTGCTCCAAATGATGAGTAATTAGTTTTTGTGTGATCTGATAAACCAAATACTAAATCTGAAAAATTTTGTTTAATCTCTTTTAAGCTATCCAATCTTACAAGTTTGTCTGGTGTTGGATAAAGATTTGTGGTGTGTAATAAACAAAAAGTCGCTTTTTTTTTTCTTAGATAATTCACCACTTTTTTGACAGTTACTATTGAATGCATTCCAGTGCTAATAATCATTGGTTTTTTAAACTTACAAATGTAATCTAAAAGTGGAAAATTATTGAACTCACCTGATCCAACTTTAAATGATTTTACTCCAAATTTAACTAACCTATCAACAGATTTCCTACTAAAAGGAGTGCTAATAAATCTTAAAGATTTTTTTTTTGTGTATTGAAAGAGTTTGTATTCATCTTCTAAAGATAAACTATTTTCTTTTATAACCTGAAAAATGCTTTTATTAGAATTTCCAGGCTTGATGAATTTTGCCTCTGATGACATCTCATCTTCAGGGATATGAGTTTGGTGTTTAATAATTTCTGCTCCGGCTCTTTTTGCTGCATCTACCATTTTACATGCTATCTCTAGAGAACCGTTATGGTTTATTCCTATTTCTGGAATAATAAGTGGTTTATAATCTACTCCAATTTTTCTATTGTTTATTTTGAAAACCGGATTTGCTTTCATTGCGGTTTTTTTAATCCAAGTATTGATATAGTTTCTTCATATCACATTTTTCTTTACACTTATGTCCTTTAGGAAAATTGCCTGTGACATGCATTTTTCTAAATTCATCATACTTTTTTCCATTCCAAATTTCTTCTAAAGAATTTTCATTGATATTTCCTAAAACTAATTCGTTATTAGAAACTTGAGTACAAGGCACTACGCTGCCATCAGCCATAACTGTGAGTGATAACCAAGGATATTCGCAATATTGACTTGCATAGTGAGATTGACTTTTTAAATTTTTGTCATTTTCATAAAGCCATCTGTTATCTTGACTTTTGATGTAAGCAAAAACCTCCTTATCGCTCCAAAATTTTAAAAATTCTTTATGCATTTCTTTATCTTTCTCCTCCATTGCTAGATCTATCATGCATGGAACCAAAAGAGTTTTAAGATTTTTTTGTTTTTTATATTCTATTAATTCTAAAATTTTATTTACTGCGTCTTCGAAATTAGCTCTTTTCCCCCTAATTTTTTGTATTTTTCTCTCATCCATGGCATCTAAAGAAAATTTTAAAACACCTAAACCGGCGTCCATTGCTTTTTTTGCTTTCTCAACCGTCATGGTTGCCGGCGTGCAAGAGAAATAGGTTGGTATTTTTTTTCTTTTGCAAATTTCAAGTCTTTCAATAAGTTTTTTATCCAAAAACGGTTCTCCAAAACCATGAAGAACTAATGACTTTGATACTATTGAAAAGTAGAATCCATTTTCAGATATCTCATTTGGATCATAAATATAATCTTTTTCCAACCATGACCAAAAGTTGTTCAAACTTTTTTCATCATGTACTCTCACTTTATCAGTTAATTTCTCAAACAAATCGTCATTTATCCAAATATTTTTTCTTGTCATGAACATCGTTCTAGGACACATGACACATTTCATATTGCAATAATTAGTTGTTTCAATGTTATAAATGAATGGATTCCTGTCTCTAAGAATATCTAATTCAGCAGAAATATCTTCAGCTTCTTTTTTAGATAAAAGCCTACCTGTTATTTTCTTTTTTATATCACTAGATCTTTTAAAAAAATTTATATCGTACATAAATTAACTCACTTGAATGTTTAATTTCCACTCTTTAGATTTTTCATTAAAAGACCATAAATGTGGAGATCTATGGTCATCAATAACTTTCCAAAAATCTTTTTCAGTCATATTAATATATTTTAAAAAGTCTTGAAAGTATTTTGATGGGAATTCGTTGTCATATTTTTTTACAAGACTGACGCCCTCTTCTCTCGTGATCTTATCATTTCTAATTTCTTGAACTGCATCCATTGTAGTTCTTCCTATACCAAACTTTATGAAAGTAGTATAATGATGAAACCAGTCTATTTTGTCATCTATACTCGAGTATCTGGAGTAAGTTCCTTGAGTTCTCTCTGTATTTGGACTAAAGCCAGTATTTTCAGCAGCATAATAAAAAGACTCTTGTGGGTCCCATTTTAAATAGTAACCTAAATAGTGTACTTCAGTTCCAGTATTTTTAATTTCATTTTCGTTTGGAGGTATATAAGGTGCAAAATCTCTCTGGTCATACTTAAAATTAGACATTATATCTTCAATTTTTTCTCCACCCAATTGAATGCTTTTAATGTCTTGTTTAGAAAAAAACTTATCATTCATTTTTGGGCTTTTGTTTTCATCTATGTTGTTTCCATATTCAGCTTGGTTTTCACCATACATAACCAGAGGTATATCAAATTTAACCGAAATCAATGGTCCAACAATCTTTTGACCGACTATGAATGGTTGAAACGGATGCATCAAATTTTTAAATGCCAGGCTTGTTAATGTTCTATGTAGTTTACCATTAGGTGTATATAAAATATTATCAAAACCTCCTATATGTGACGAGTTTTGAAGATTTTTCCATCCGATATCAGTAAAAAGATGAGGAGCCCAAGTAACAGTCAAAGGATTCATGTCATACTTATATTTTAAAATATGTGCAGTGTAGCTACTATCCTTTCCCCCACTAGACGGAACCACAACATCATATCCGTTTTTTCTTCTAAATTTTTTTAAAAGTTTTAGTAACTCTTCTTCTCTTTTATGCCAATCTATAATTTTTTTTTTTTCATTATATTCGCAGGCACTACAAATCCCTTTTTCATTAAAAGATATTCCAGTTCGCTTTTTATCTGATGATTGTTTAAACTCCACAACTGTATTAGGTTTTTGATTTGAAATTACACATTTTTTACAAAATAAAACTTTTTCAGGCATGCCGTATAAAGAAAAATTTTTTTTCATTTAATAATTTCTAAACAAATCGTTTATTAATTCAAGTCCAACTTCTCCACTTTTTTCTGGATGAAATTGAAATCCAATTAAATTTTCTTTTTTAACCCCAGCAATAAATTTGTAATTGTGATAATACGCGGTTGCTAGAATATTTTTATTATTGTTTAATTTTGCAACATAGGAGTGGACATAATAAAATTTTTGATTTTCGAACTTAGAAAAAAATGAATTTTTCTCTATATTTAAAAATTGTGTTTTTTTCCATCCCACATGAGGTAGTTTAAGATTTAATTTATCTATCATCTTAATTTCTCCCTCAATTAGAGAGAGACCATTAGTTAATTTTTCCTCGTAACCTCTATCGAATAACAATTGCATTCCCAGGCATATACCAATAATTAAAATTTTTTTTTTATGGGCATCTTGAATAATTTTTTCAAGCTTATTTCTTTTTAATAATGACATGGCTTTAGCAAATGATCCAACTCCAGGTAAAATTAAACAATCATAGTTTTTTTCTACCATGTCACTATAAAAATTATTTTTAAAACCCAAATGTGTAATAGCGTTTTTCAAACTTAAAATATTGCCTAGCCCATAATTTAAGATACAAACGTTTTTTATCATTTAAACTTATCTTTAATTTGTCTTAAATTTATTAAATTGTAGTGAAGAACAGAACCTAAAGCTATTGCATCATCAGATAATTTATCTTTTATATCTTCAATATGTTGTAAATTACCACAGCCACCAGAAATAATCATAGGCACTTTAATTTTCATTTTTTTTAATAAATTTATTAAATCAATATCAAATCCTTTTTTTGTACCTTCGCAATCAATTGAGGTAATTAGAATTTCTCCACAACCAAATTTCTGAATAGTTTCAATCCAATCTTCTAAAATTATACCGGTCGGATCCCTACCAGTTGCGGTAAATATTTCCCACTGATTTTTTTGATTTTTTTTTGTTTCTATTGAAATAACTATTGTGGAAGATCCAAAAGTTTGACTTGCAGTTTTAATTAATTCTGGATTTTTTACTGCTGCGGAGTTTAGTGCTACTTTATCAGCTCCAGAGCCTAAAGCATTTGAGATATCTTCCAAGCTTCTAAGCCCTCCACCTACGGTGATTGGTATAAAAATTTTTTTGGTGCATTTTTTGATTATATCAAAGAGATTGTTTCTTCCATATAAACTTGCAACTGCATCCATAAAAATTAATTCATCTGCTTTATCATTATAATATTTGAGTCCGATGTCGTTTGGATTACCAATTTTTCTAACACCTTCTAAATTAATACCCTTGATAACAAAATTGTTTTTTATATCTATTCTTGGAATTATTCTCATTTTTTTAAATTTTTTTAGCCATAGCTCCGCACTATGAAAAAAGCTTATTTTGTGCTTTTCTTTTCAAAATGCCTTATATAATAGGTGAGTACAAAAATTCTTTTCTATTAATCGTAGTTTTTATTCCACCTATTAAAACTTTTAATTTGTTTTTTTGAATACTCAAAATTTTAAATATTTCATTAGAGAAAGGACCAGAGCAAAATTTATAACTTTTAGACAAATCAAAGTCAAAAAAGTTATCTGAAATAAAGCCTTTTTCATTTTCAGAAGACTTACATTTAGATATAAATTTTACTAATTCGTTTTGAGACTCGATAAATCCGTTTAATATATACTTTAATCCTTTAGTAAACTTTAAAATATTTTGTAAGTTTTGATTTTTTAAATCTTTGTGAAAAAAAAATATATAATTGTCCAATAAATTAAAATTGACTTTCGTCAATTTATTTTTTTTAAATTTTTGAACAGACAATTTGGGTGAATAAAGTTTGAAGTCTCGACCAATTTTTTTTTTTAGGTCACTTTTAAATAATTCAATATTATTATTATTTAATTTGATAACTGCCCACATTATTTTTCTAATTCTTTTTTTAATTCATCGTACTCTTCCATTTTTCTTTTCATGAAATTAATAGTGAGACGAGTTTTCTCTGCGATTCCCTTTGGAGTAAGAACATAAATATAGTTAAGTTTATTAGGATTTTTTTCAAAATTTTTGATCTTTATTAAACCCTTTTGTTGTAATGCTTTAAGGCAGTAATTTAATTTACCTAAACTAAAGCCTAGTTGTTCTGCTAAATCCCTCTGTGAAGTTTGAGGTTGCTTCTGTATTTCCCTCATTACGTCAAAATGATCTTGATTTTCCTTTTTTTTGTTCATATATTGAACAACTATAGCGTTCATTAATTGAACTGTAAAGCTTAAATATTTATACTTTTGTTTATGGATTTTTTTTACAACCTTAAAAAACTTCTCTTTATCATTGATAAAAAATTTATTGACTTAATTCCTTACATTATTTTATTTCTAATTTCTGCAATAGTTGATGTCGTAGGTTTGGGTTTAATAGCCCCTATTATTAATTTAATTGTAAACCCTGAAAGTGAGTTAACAAAAAACATTATCGAATTTTCTAGCGAAATCGTAGGAGAGCATGACTATAATTTTTACTTAATATTATTTTCTATTATGCTTTTAGCGCTTTACACTCTAAAAAATATAATTTCATTAGGATCTCAAGCTCTTATAATGAATTTCGCCTACAAACAATTTGCTTTTTTACAATCTCGCATGATGTCAATTTACCAAAATATGGATTACTTAGATTATGTAAAAAGAAAAAATGTTGAATATATAAGAAACATTAATGATTTATGTAAAAACTGTATTGATAGTGTTAACTTTTCAATTACGATTATTGCAGATGTAATAATTTTAATTTTTATTACGCTTTATTTAATTTCTTTCAATTTTAAGGTTTTATTATATCTTTTGTTGGTAATATTAATTATTTATTTTCCACTTCAAATAATATTAAAACCAAAAAGTGTCAGATATGGTAAAAATATTGTAGAGGCAGTGGTCTCGATATATAAAAATATTTCTGAGTCTGTAACTGGGTTTAAAGAAATAAAAGTTATTAATAAAGAGGATTTTTTCTTATCTAGAATAAAAAAAGCTGCCAATGAAATCTATATTAATAAAATTAAAAATCATATCGCCATAAATGCTCCACGACATATGTTAGAAATTGGAATGATTTTCTTTGTGGTAAGTTTTATTATCTTTTTTTCTATTCAAAACACTGCTAGTAAGGATGTCATTGCTATTATAAGTGTTTTTGGTGTAGCAGGTATTCGAATGTTACCAATCACTGCTAATATTTCAAGGAATATGATCAACTTAAGTCACCATAACGAACCAATAAAGATTATTTATAACGATTTTAGAAATTTTAAGAAAGATAACAGAAATAATTTACAAGATAAAAGTGTAAATTATGATTTTAAAAGTATTAAATTAAAAAATATTTATTTTAAATATCCTTCTACAAAAAGTCCTGTTTTTGAAAATTTAAGTTTTGAAGTAAGTTCAAACGAATGCATAGGTATTATTGGTAAATCTGGAAGTGGTAAGACTACCTTGATTGATTTGTTATTAGGACTTTTAAAACCTCAAAAAGGATCAATATTTATTAATAATAACATAATTAAAGATATAAACTTGCACTTATCTAAAATTACAGCATATTTACCACAACAAGCTTTAATTTTAGAAAGTTCGATTATTGATAATATAGTCTTAGAAAACGATAAAAAGAATATTGATTATTCGAAATTGGAAGAGTCAATCGAAAACGCTGATTTAAAAAGTTTAATAAGCAATTTACCTGAAAAATATAAAAGTAAATTGAGTGATAAAGGTCTTAGATTTTCAGGTGGGCAAAATCAAAGACTTGCATTAGCTAGAATTTTTTATCACGCAAAGGATATAGTCATAATGGACGAGGCGACCAGTTCTTTAGATAAAGATACCGAAAATGTAATAGTTGAAAACATTAATAAATTTAAAGGTAAAAAAACTATTATTGTTATTACTCACAAAGAAAGTACATTAAAATATGTAGATAAAATTTTCGAGATTAATGATAAGAAATTAAAGATTATAGATAAAAAGGATAATAATTTTTATTCATAATCACTATATTTTTTTACCAATTGATTTAGCTACAGATCTTGAAGTTTTCAATAATTTTGTAAAATCTCTGAAATTGAGGGGTTGTAAAGGATCAACTGCTGATTTTTTAGGATTTTTATGTATTTCTAAAATCAAACCATCACATCCAGCAGCAATTGATGCAAGGGTAAGGCTTGGCACCCATGGAGCCCAAAATGATGCATGGCTAGGATCTGAAATTATTGGAAAATTTGTTAATTCTTTTAAAGCAGGAATCGCTTGTATGTCTAATGCAAATCTAGAAGTATCTCTGTGTGTGTGAGGTATAGAGACACCTCTCTCACATAAAATTAATTTTGAGTTCCCTTCGACTAGAATATGTTCTGCTGCGCCTAACATATCCCGCAGGCTTGCACCAAAATGTCTTTTAAGTATAAGTGGTTTTTTTGTTAGGGCACACTCTCTTAGTAACTCTAAATTTTGCATATTTCTTGATCCAATCTGAAGTATGTCTGCAGTTTTACAAACTCTATCTAAATATCTAATTTCTGTGATTTCTGTAACAACTTTTAAGCCAAAATTTTTTTTAATTTTATCCATTATATCCATTCCTTGGCTTTTCGACTCTTTGTATTTTGCTGATCTATAAGGAAACGTTAATGGTTTATATGCATGTCCTCTAATAATTTTAATTTTATTTTTTACTAAACATTTTGCAACATCCTCCATGAGTTTTTGACTTTCTACTCCATTAGGTCCTGCAATAATTGGAATTTGTTTTAGACCAAATGTAATACCATTACCAATATCAATAACTTTTTTACTTTTTTTTGAAGTTGAAAGAGGCAATTTATTTTTTTTGTCATCTAAGGTTATATCCTTAGTGGGATATTTATTAGATAGATTTTTTTTAATGTATTTTTTCATTACCTATATTTAAACTCATTTTCCTTTACAATACTAAAATTTTTTTCTTTAAATAACGAATTATAAATTGAATGGATTAATTTTATTACATATAAATTTTTTTCTATTTCTAAATCCTTTGACGAATTTTTTATGTTCTTATTGAGAAATTCTTTTAAAATTTTTTTGTGGCCATTCCCCATACCAGATTTAGGTCCTAATCCTCTTTTGAAATGTTCAGAATTATATTTGTCAATTTTGAGATGCGTTTTGTTAAAATAAAAAATCTTATTTAAGCTAATATCTTTTATTAAATATCTTCCTTTATCACATAACACATCCATTGACATTCTGTAATCTCTGTCAGCCCTAGTGGTAGCTTTAAGATTTGATATGATATTATTTTTGTGAACTAAATTTAAGGTTATCAAGTCTTCAGCTTGTAATTTTTTCTTATTAAAATCTGCAAAAAAATTAAATTTTTTTACAGGTCCAAAAAAATAAATCATTATATCTAACAAATGTATTGATTGATTAAATAAAACACCACCATCACTACTGTATTTACCTCTCCAGCTTGTTCTATAATAGTTTTTACTTCTATGCCAGTATAGTGCAGAGTCTACAAAAAAGGGATTGCCAAATCTTTTTTTTTTTAACAATTTTTTTTCCCTGCTGAATTGCAAGATTATGACGATTTTGAAAAGCCACCCAACATTTATTTTTTTTAAATTTGTTCAATTGAATAAGTTTCTTTGCATCTTTAATGGAAAGAACAAATGGTTTTTCAATCAAAGTATCAATCCCTTTTTTTATAAAAAAACTAGCGTGTTTAAAATGAGATCCAGAAGGAGTACAAATTATTGCGAAGTCTATTTTTAATTTTTCTTCTTCAATATTTTTAAAAGAAGTTTGAATACATCTTTTATTTAATTTGGTTTTTATTTTTGAATTCTCAACGATGAAAATCTTCTTTATATTTTTAAAATCCCTTAATAGGTTTATATAATGTTTGCCTACAGATCCATGGCCAATTATTGCAATGTTCATATATTTATTTGTAGAAGTATTTTTATTACTTTGTTTATTTGTTTTTGCTCTTTAAGTAAATCACTTTTGATTATTGAATTCATTTTATTAATGATCTATGAGTTTGTGTTTTTTTGCATATCTCATTGCCATCTCTGCTAAATAAAGATCTTGTTTAGTATGAATATCTATTCCAGTAAAAGCCTCATCGTTAACTATAAAACTTACTTTATTTCCTATTCTTTTTCCAATTCGCCAAAATCTAGCCCTTGTAGCGGAAGCTAAACCTGTATCTTCTCTAAATAATCTCTGGCCAACTTGCCTTGAGGTGTAGGACTTCATCCATTTCGAAACTTTTTTATATTTTTTTCCCTCTTTATGCCAAACATGCTTATAAAAACCGTGAACAGAAAACGCACTATCAATATTGTTATTTTTTTTTTAAAATATTTACTGCCTTTTTAATCCATGAAGCTTGTCTAAATAAGTTTGTACATGTTAGAAATACACAAATGTCATATTTTTCTTTAAAATGATTTTCTGCTTCTGATAACGCATTTTGTAATGTTGCCTCAGTCGTAACCAGGTCTCCTGAAAAATTTTTCTTCCTTAAAAAGGGCACTTCAGCACCACACTTTTTGGCAACTTTAGCTATTAGATTAGAGTCAGTACTAACTATTATTTTATCACAAACTTTACTTTTTTTGGCAGCAGCAATTGGATAAGATATCAAAGGTTTATTGCAAATTTTTCTTAGGTTCTTTAATTTCAATCCTTTTGATCCACCTCTAGCTGGAATTATGCAAATTACTTTCTTTTTTTTCATTACTTTTTTATTCTACTCTTTTGCATATGTTTTAAGTTTTTAAATCCACCATTAATCATTGCAGTTGAAAGCTCACTTTCTAAAATTTCAAAAACTCTTCTGACCCCAGCAGCTCCATCGAGAATTAATCCATACATAGCTGGTCTTCCAATACCTACTAAGTCTGCTCCAGCGCATAAATACTTAATTATATCGCTTCCTTTTCTCACTCCACCGTCCACAAATATCTTAGTCGTTTTACTTTTTAAATTTGATACTTCTCTGAGAGCCTCTAAAGAACTTATTCCAGAATTAAACATTCTGCCTCCATGATTAGATACCCAAATTGCATCTACTTTCCTTTTTATAGCCTCTTGTGCATCTTTTTTTGTCATAATGCCTTTAATTACTAAAGGTAGTTTTGTATTTTTTTTTATCCAGGTAACTAATGACCAATCATAATTCAATGCTAATTTTGGGTTAGGTGGCGTTGGATTAGTTCTTTTACCAAATTTTCTAGCATCGTAATCAATTTCTCTATCTTGATATCTATGAGATCTTACGTTTGCATCTATACAAAGACAAATCGATAAACATTTAAGTTTTTCTGCATTTTTAATTTCATTTTTGATCCAGTTTGTATGTCCGAAAGGAAAAATTTCCCAGCCAAGGTAAGCGTTTTTATTTCTTTTTCTAATGTCTTTTAAACTCATTCTACCTTGAGTGCTAAAGAATGATATTCTTTGCATATTATTAAAAGCTTTTGCTGTTTCGATTTCACCATTTTTGTGAAATTGAGACTGATGACCCATGGGTGATAAAATTAAAGGTGATTTTATTTTTTTTCCAAATATATTGCTCGAAAAATCAAGTTTTTTTAACCCTGTGAGATGCTTTGGTAAAATTTTTGCAATTTTAAGGTCATATAGATTTTTATCACGTGTTAAATTATCTTCTGCTCCTGCTTGTAACCATTCAAAGCTACCTTTCCTAATATTGCTTTTAGCGAATATCTCTGCTTGACGAATAGTTTGAAAAGAGTTTTTTTTCATTTTAATTTTCTACAACTTGTTTTCTCCACCACTCTACTAATAAAATTCTTATTAAAAAAGAAGAATTAAAATGATCATCTCTTTTACTCACATTATTCAGATATTCTTTTATATTGACATTATTTAAGATATCAGCGGACAAGAAATTTTTAGAGTTCAATGTATCGTTAATAAAACCTAATAAATTTTTCTTTATCCAAACTGACTGGGGATCCGCTATTGTTCTTTTATTTTTAAATAACATTTTTTGATTTATATTTTTTTTAAATAGGTCTTTTAAGATTATTCTATCCTGACCAAAAAGAAATTTAAATTTTGAAGGTATTTGAAAACATTGTTCAACCACCTCATGATCTAATAGAGGTAATCTTGCTTCAACACTAGATCTCATCGAGGCTCTATCCGTATAACGAAGACTTCTTGGAAGTTTAGAATAGTGAAAATCTATGTACTGTGCATTTCTTAGATGACTTTTAAAAGGTCTTTTTATTATTTGTTCTTCACTTTCATATTGTTTTAAAAAATCCTCATTTAAAAAACCTTTTTTTTCAAACATACTTCCATCTTGAGTCGACATACCAGGTTTAAGATAATTTGCTAGGGAACCTAAAATGAAATCTTTGGTAGATAAACTTTCATGATTGCCAATGGTCTTCTTAAATCTTGAATTTAAATTATTTAAATTCAAGCCAATAACATCCAAATACCATGGAATAATATAGTATCTGTATCCAGCTCCAATTTCATCCCCTCCTGAACCATCTAAGATTACTTTACTTTCGTCGCTATAGGTCTCATACAAAAAATTTTGAGATAATATTCTTAAAGATGAAAATGGTTCAAACTGAATTTGTATTACTTTATTAATATAATCAATTAAGTTTTTCTCTGGAACAACAGAACTTTTGTGTTTTAAATTTGCAGATCTAGCTAGGATTTTAGCTGACTCAATCTCACTATATTTCTTATTTTCAAAATCGAAAGTGTATGAGGTCAAATTTTTTTTTGAATATGACGACATCGCTGCGAGCAAAGCTGAGTCGCTCCCGCCTGACATATGTATTCCTCCATTTACATCAAAAGTAGTATGTTGCCTAAATGAATTAATCATTTTCTCTCTCAATCTTATTGAATATTCTTTGTAGGATATATTTTGATTATCTTTACTTTCATCAATTTTATCTTCAATCTTGTAATAACTTTTAATCTTTAAACCTTGATTAGAAAATTCTAGATAAGAGCCACAAGGAACTTTGTTTATATTTAAAAAACAAGTTTGTAAGTTTGAGTCTATTAAACCTAAATTCAAAACCTTATAGATTTCAGAGAAATTAATTTCTTTTTTAATCTTTTGGTTTGCAAATAATCCTTTGATCTCAGAGCAAAAAGTCAATTGATTTAAATTATTATCATAATGATAATAAAGTTGTTTAATTCCAAACCGGTCTCTAATCATAAAGGTTTTTCTTATTTTTTCATCACAAATAAAAATAGAAAACATTCCTTTTATTTTATTTATAAAATTAATACCGTATTTTCTATAAAGTTTAAGAATGATTTCACCGTCCCCATCACTAAAAAAATTTTCCTCACTTAAATAATCTCTTTTTATCTCTTTATAATTATAAATTTCACCATTATAAATTACTGTGATTCCGTTTTCTTTATCAACAAAAGGTTGATTTGATTTATCACTTAAATCAATAATTTTAAGTCTTACCACTCCGATGCTGATAAATTGATTATTCCATAAAGCTTGGTGATCTGGGCCTCTATATTTAATAGAATTGTTCATTCTATTAACAACATCAGTTTCAGGCTTTTTGTTAAAATTAATTATACCAGAAATTCCACACATTATTTTTTACCAAAAGCAAGTTCTAAAGATCTAATTGCTTGCACTGTATTCATGTATTTACCATTAATATAATTTATCTTTATTTTCTTTAACATCTTGGATAAGAGAGTTTTTTCAGGACTATAAATTATATCAAATACTGTACTTCTTTTATTTATTGAATTTATTAAACTTTTATTTATGGGGCTTTTGGATATAAATTTTTTTTTTAAATTACTTCCTAAAGGAGAACAATTTATAATTAAAGATTTATCCTTAAGAACATTTTTTGTTAATTTTTTTTTTATTTTAATTTTTCCACTGTTCTTAAAAACAAATTTTTTCGAAATTAAAAGGTATTTTTTTCTTTTATATTTACTATAAAGATAATTAAAAATTGCTGAACCAGTACCACCGAGACCAATAATTATAATTAATTTATATTTTGCTAAAATCTTTTTTATAGTCTCATTTGCTCCATAAACGTCTGTATTATATCCAAATAATTTATCTTTTTGTTTAACAATTAAATTTATAGATTTTGAGGTCTTCGCAAAGTTATCGTAGTTGTCAATTAATTTATAAATTTTTTTTTTATAAGGCATTGTAACTGCGGCAGCTTTAAACTTTTTATTTTTTCTAAGATCTTTAATAAATTTATTTAAATTTGATGGTTTAACCTCAAATTTGTTCATAGATGCACTCATTCTTTTTTTTTTAAAATATTCTCTCCAAATAGTTATTGATCTAGGATTTTTTAAGGGATAACCAATTATTCCGTTTTTAATCATATTATTATGTTCAATTTTTGAACATTATATATAATAAAGTAAGGTAATTGTAAAATAAAATACTCTATTTTCTTAAATACTTATGAGATTTGATTTTATGTAAAAGAAAAAAATCATTTAAGGTTTTTTTTAAATTAACATTTTTTTTGTCATATTTTGCAGTTTCGTATTTGTATTTTGCTATAAGTTTATTCCAATCTTTGGAGCTAACATTTTTAACATTATCTAGCACTTGAAAAACTTTTCTTTCCTCAATGCCATTATGCCAAAAAAAACCACTTTTTTTTCTTTTGGTAAAATATCCGAAAAAATTTCTTTTTATTGGGTGTACATTAGGAAAGGGATTTATAATCGCAGTCTTATTTTTTCTTCCTAGAGACTCAATGCCCATCGTAGAACCAGGGCTGACAACTATTTTTGAGTCATCAATTAATCTATAAGAATTTCTTTTATTGCTATTAGGTATCCCTTTAAAATTTTTATCTAAAATATTTCTATAAAAGTTTTTTTCTTCTAAACCGTTTTTTGTATTTTTAAAATATTTAAACAATACTTTTAATTTAAGTTTATTTTTTAAACAATATTTGCGCAAAGATTTAATCAATTTAATCTCATTCAAATGAGTTTTTCTTTTTAATGAAGGCCTAAAAAGAGAGATATAAATTAAACCACTCTTTTTTTTGTTTGAAATTTTTACATTATTGCTTAACACAGATCCGCTTACTATCGTTTTTCCATTTACAATTTTACTGTAGAGATCGCTTGTCATTAAATTAAAAGTAAACATTAAATCAACATGATTCTGTTTTTTTATTTCTGAAAATTTTTTCCTTTGATGAAAAATTTCAAAAATATCCCTATATCCCATCCGGACACCGTTTTGAAAAAAAATTGTTGAAACACCACACCTTTTTTTAATTTTGTAAAAGATATCATTATTGTCTATAGATGTAATGACAATCTTAGCATTTGTGAATTTAATAAATTGTACCAAGTAATCAAAAAAAGAGAATTTAAAGTTTAAAAAAGTTTTTAAAAGAATAAATAAATTAATTTCTTCTTTTCTTGTTTTTAAAATTTGAACTTTTTGTAAATTAAGAATACTAGAGGTAATTTTATGAGAGTGCTCATCATAGATAAGTAGCTCGCTCTTTTTTGGAGGAAAAAATAAGTATTTACATTTTAAAAGAGTAGTAATATGTTGCAATTTCATTGAATATTACAAGTTTATAAAAAAATATGGCTTTTTTAAGTACGCATACTATTAATAAAATCGCTGAAGATGTAAACAATTTAGGATTTTATAAAATTGAAAATTTTTTGAAGAAAGATACCGTAGATAAAGTAATTGGTATGTTTCCTAAAGAAAAACCAAAAGACAAAGAATTAAAAATTAAAATTCCTGTTCATTTCTACTCCTTCATAATTAAATTATTTAAATTACAGTTTAGACTTTTTTTTACTGGTATCTATCTTTTAAATTTAAAAAGAAAATTGAATTGCGATAAAATTATGGAAAAAGTTCAATCTAAAAATTGTAAGCTAGTTTCAATGGATATAGTTTATAATCCAAAATCTGATGAACCAATTAAGAAATGGCATGCCGATCAGCTACATAATTTTAATGGAAAAGACAAAAGTATTTATAAGTTTTTTATATATTTAACACCTACTTCAACAAATAACGGATGTTTAGCTTATATTAAAAAGAGTAATATTTTAAGTAATACAATAGCTGATTTAATGTTTAGAGGGACGTTACCAAAAGAAGTTGTATATACATTAAAACAATACTCTAATTTCGTAAGTAGAAAAGAAGTAAGAGACAAAATTCTGCAAAATAAAAATGCTAATGATATTGATCTAAATGAGGTAATTAACTCTGTAAATAAAATAAACAATAACCCAAGTACAAATGAATTAGATATTCAAATTAAAAATTCGGGTGATTGTCTTCTATTTGATGAAACAGGCATGCATAGAGGAGCTCAGAGTAAACAAGATAGATACGTATTAAGATTTTTGTACCAAAATATTAATAATTGAGATTTTTTAAAGATTTATACAAAATTTTTATTTCTGTAACATTAGTTTTTAATTTTTTTTTCAACATACATTCTATCAAATTTTTTAAACCGGGTTTAAAATTGTTATGAGAAAATTCATTATAATGTTTTAAAAATTTGATCCCGTTTTCTTTAATTTTAAAAATGAATAATTGCTCAAGAGTCAATAGTAATAAAACATATTTTTTAGATTTAAATACTGCTGTAATAAAACCTTTATCATTTGGTGATATTAAAATTTCAGAATTTTTATCAGTATAGAATATTGATTTGTCTTTTTTTACAGGTTGTAAGTTCTTTATTTTTTGTAATGAAAAAAAGAAATTTAGCCAATGAGATGAAAGATGATATTTTATATTTCCCTTTAAATTTTTATCGATTTTTTTGATAGTTTCATTTATTCTTTCGGGGATATAGGCCCTAAGGATAAATTTTTCTCGTTTAGAGTAAGATTTCAAAACTTTATAAATGTTGTAATGATTCCTGTTATACAAAATATAAAGTTTCTTTTTATTTTTTTTAACAAACGTATCAATTTCACTGATTTTTTTATAACTTAAAGCTAAAGGTTTTTCAGAATAAATTGGAGCGTTCGTCATTTTTAAAATTTTTAAGATTTTTTTTTCGATAATGTTAAATGGTAAAAAAATAAATATACAATTATATTTTTTATCATTTATCGCTTTTCCAATATTATTGTAACGGTTCTTAATTTTATATTTATTAAAAATTTTTTTTTTTTATCTAAATCTGTTACGCAAACACTTTGAATTTTTATTTTTTTCTTTATTAAAACTTTTGCGTACTCTTGAGCCTGTTTTCCAAATCCTATAAATAAAGGATATAAAGATTTTGATTTCATTAAGTATAATGAAAATTACTTATAATACTCTTGCCACAAAATATTAAATTCATTTCCTACATGTAGGCCATTAACATTGCATTTTTCACATGGTTTGGCATTCCGATCTTTTTTTAATAACCTTTGTCTAACATTTTTAAATTGTTCGTTTTTCCAAATATCTAAAATATTATCTTTATTCACATTGCCTATAACTTTTCGTTTATCCCAATCGTTTGGACAAATTAATGTATCACCGTTATAATCAACAAATATTGTGTACATTGGATAATTGCAAGTTTGTTTTAGAGGAAACTCCTCTTTTAGCTGTTTGCCAAAAGTAGAATAATCTACTGCTCCTGCTCTATTATTTAAGTTTAATCCGAAATTTTTTTTACTTCCAAGATTTCTTGGTCTAATTGAAAACTGGTAATCTGACAACTTTAAATCTTTCTTTAATTTTACTAATTTGTCGTAAGTCTGTTTATTTGTGTATAAGCTTACGTAAATAAACTTTAATCCATTATCAAAAAATTCAATTAATTTTTTACTATTTAGATAATCTCCATTCGTAATAATTTCTGGGAATGAATTAGGGAGATTTTTGCTAGCTATTGATAAAATTTCTGAAAGATTGGAATGCATGGTTGGCTCGCTAAACCCTGAAAAAGATATTCTTCCTGAGTAGTCAATTTCTTTTAGCTCATTAATGATTTTTGTAAATAATTTTAAACTAAATTCCTCATCTTTATTTGGCCAGAGTTGCTCGTCCACTCGAGGACAAAATGCACATCTTCTGTTACAAGAACCATGCAAATTAAATTCAATTATAGAAAAAATGGGAAATTTAAGTTTTGAAACCCTCTTCAAATACTGTTTATGGAAGTCGTTAACCTTAAGAGTTTTTATATCAATACTATCCATATATGAGATTTTAAACAGTTTTATCGAAATAATCTAATTTTTTGTTAAAAATTTTTTTCAGTGCATAAATCAAGCCAATTGAGCTATTAGTACTGGTCAGCTACACACGTTACCGTGCTTACACATCCAGCCTATCAACGTAG
>MDTD01169378.1_pt1 | contig 33554 bp, 21 predicted proteins | sample 811221 | NCBI WGS metagenome assembly MDTD01 (sample SAMN05326646, study PRJNA326480) | marine metagenome | isolation source: seawater | place: Pacific Ocean: South West | collected 2011
AACTGGAATAGCTATATTTTTATCTTCTGCCCGTATAATATTTTTTGCGGAGTTTTTCGGATTTATCAACGTCGGGATAAATCCTATTTTAACTTTTCCCTGAGGCAGGCCTGCGATATGCCATCTGTTCTTCTTACTATCATAAGAATCATTACACAGACTGGAAAAGTCCAGGCTGACATATTCTGTTGATGCAGAAGGGTTATGGCGAACACTATACATTGCCATTACATTCAGACCATATTGGTATAACCAGTCATCAAATGGCATTCCAGGGTCGTGCCAGAAGTTCCACGCCCAGTCAGCTGTACGAATCATTCCTGCAGCTCCATAGCCATAATCCGGAGATATACTGCTGTAGTTAATAACTCCAAGACCATTGAAATTTTTCACGCCTTTTAATTTTGTTGGGCTAATTCTGGTTGTCCGTGCACACATATTACCGATGTACCATGACGAATGCCCTAACTCTGCAAAATATTTTACAGTATCACCCTTGCCCCATGTACACATAATTACATCTTTAGGAATCTTGGTTGCATTCAGATAATTGTCATAAGGCTTACCCCCGTTATGTTCCCGCCATAGCATATCCGTAAACATCATCATCCTTATATCACGTGATTTGAAATATTTGTATATTTTAAGGATGGTTTCCAGATATATTTCCCTTCTTTGCTTTCCCTTCCAGGAGACCGAAACCGGTCCAGTCGGCTTATGCCACCACTCGTCACTCCAGATAAAGAAGTATTTGGGCTTAGAGGCATTTATCAACTCATCATATAATGTAAAAAGATATTTAAAGAAATCCGGATTTGATGGATCAGCATCATAGTTTGTATATCCCTTTAAAATTAAATTCCTGAATTTTGATGTCAGCCAGGTAGCGTGGGACGGGCCGTTCACTGCTGGAACAAACTCAACATAATTTGATCTACAATGATTGGCCAACTCTTCTAAGTCAGAAATGCTAATGAAGGCATTACGGTCAGAGAAAACTTTAGCATCATCACCTTCATACTTTATTGACGTAGGACTCTGCAATGAAAATAAGTTCATTTTGGACCCGATCGCCAAACGATCCAGGTAGTCGTGAAGCACTGCCAATACCTCAGAACTCTTATCGGCTCCTTTAGTTTTTTCTGTGTACCTGGAATAAATTACATCAAACAAGGAAGTCCAAATTCGTTTGGGTAAGTCAGGGAAATCCACTATTGATAGATTTTTAAGAAATTTTTCATTTCTCAAGTACGCATACCTCTCCAATTGAGAAAGGGTTATCGCGGCATAAAGTAGCCCTTGAGGACTATCCCCGCCCAGAAAAATAGAGCAGCCCGAAATCTTAAGAACATACCCTCCATCAGTTTTCTTATTCTCAATGGAGTTTGTTTCAGGCCTGTTTTCTTTAGCAATCAGAATGCAATTTTCAGGTAATATATTTGAAGATTCAATTTGAAGTTCTATTTGCATATATCCGTTAATATCTGCTTTAAGTTGCTGGGCAACTTTTGAACTATTATCTCCTGGACCGTAAAAAATCTTTTCATTCCCTGTAAATTTAAATGTTCCTTTTTTATGAACAATATTTTTAGGTTTTGGAACCAAAATATCATTACCATAGTCAATTTGCTTTGAAAAACAAATTTTAGAAGTTTTGTAGGCAAAAACTTTATCTCCTATTTCCGGCTTAGAACTGTTTACACAAAAAACTAAACGCTGAACCCCGCTTTTCGGACAATAATCCTTGAAATTTAGTGTTGTCACTTTTTCTAATTTACCTTCATAGCGTGAAACCTTGCCGCCTTCATTGCTAATTTGAGCGTATATGTCATATTTCCCTGAATCATCTAATGAGACAAGGCAGGATGGAACATTATTAACAAAGAAGAGCTGTGTATTAAATGTCAGGCTTTTGCTTTGCTTTTTATCTCCGGCCAGAAATAATACTCCGAAATTATCAACTGTTGTAGATCTCTTGGTATCAGACCAGAAACTACTTTTTCCCAAGGTAGGGTTGTAGACATAAATTTGCAAACCGTGAACATTGTTTTTTGATAATCCAGGAATCAAAGTACGTGGGATAACCACCTCAACACTCCACTCCTTTTCACTTATCTTCGCATAACTTTTCCATTTGCCGTCAAAAAGATTACGAGCTGTAACAACATCATCTTTGACTTGATCAAAGTATTTATGGTAAGTTTGTCGAGTATTTATTGAATTTACAATAAATTGATGATAACTTCTATTGTCATCATTAGGTGAAATTAATATTTGCAAAGAATCATCAGCCCAAACTCTTCCATGCGGGCTGGTTTGATCCTTCTTAAGCAGCTTGGTATCAATATCCTGTTTAAAGCCAATGTATATATTATCATTGTCATAGCAAAGTTTTACGGTTGTCGGGGGGGCATCATCAATATTGTAATCATTAATAGCAGTTGCATCGTCCCAACAAGTATCGCTTAATATACCATCGATTATTGGTGCGGATTTTGTCTTATATATACTTACACTTTTAACTTCCTGGAGACTCTGACTTCCTTTCATACTAAAACTAACTGGCCCCATGAGAAAAGTCGTTTTGACGCTTGGAGTTGCATAAAAAAAGATGTTCTTTAAGAATTTAAGAGCTAATGCTTTCTTTTTTCTGTTGTAAAGATTATTAAATTCAACCTTTCGCCATTTACTCCCGGTTAATGGGACCAAATGAGCATAATAAAAGATTTTACCGTCTTCTATTGTGGAAAAAACTAAAGTTATTTTTTCTCCAGAATCATCAGGTTTGAACCAAAATGAAATACTATCCCATTGCATATCTAAACGTGAAAGAAAGTCAGAAAAATCCGGACCGGGTTTAGCACTGACAGTCACTCGCTTTTTTGAAGGAAACATTGTTACCTTCAGGGCCTTCTGATTATCTGGAGTCCTGTCTTCTGACGCGCGGACTTCATAGCCATGCCCTTTATTTTTCCAGTTGAAATCACTGATTTTAATATTTAAACTGCCGTTATTTATATTAGCTGTTCCGGAATGTCCAAGTTGACAAAGAAGTAACAACCAAGAAAACACTATTACAGTTTTCAGAGTTAACTTTCGTAAAGATAAATTTAACATTTTCATACAGACCTCCATAAGTAAATTCTATTTTTTTTTATATTATAGCAATCATAGGATTATATATTTCAAAAATTTTGATAACCATTTTGGTAATAATCATAAGCGTAGGGACGCTTAAAAATTGCCCATATTGGATTTATGCCAAAACCATAGACACCTGGAGATGTCTGCGCTACGGCCCCACTCATCTCAACATAGTTAAACTTATTATTATGCCTTAAGGCCACATAGTCCTTATACGCCGAAGCCTGATAAATATACTCATAATTTGCGGTGGAACCCATCGTAGTGGATTCTCGATATGTGCCTTTATCCCAATAGTCCCCTAATAAAAGAATTTTGGGGGACAACTTTTTCCCTCCAAGCCGACAGCAATCGTTTATTACTGCATTTGAGGCTGCTAAGCCATATTGTGCTACTACTCCGTTCATGAAGTATCCCCGTGACGCCTGTGCTGTTCGCCCTAGTGCAGGAACGCCCTTGGGGCAGTGAAACACAGCTGGCCCAGTGCCTACAGACGCTCCAATTTTTTTATAATTAAGATAATCGCTTAACTGGAAGTCCCAGCAAAGTCCTAAAGAGTTAGAACTCCCTTTATCTTTTGCACTTGGTAGCCATCCGGAATAATCATTTGCATAAAGATGCATGGTTGAACCAAGTTGCTTTAAGTTGCTTCTACAGCCAATGTCAGCAGCCTTGTCTTTTGCCTTTCCTAGAGCTGGCAACAGCATTGATGCAAGAATTGCAATAATGGCAATAACAACTAAGAGTTCTATTAATGTAAACAAGGATTGATAGCGATGATTGTTTAAGCCTGTTTTTGTCATTTTAATTACCTCCATTTTAATGTAAATATTTATATTTATTCACTTCAATTTTTTAGATGAAATGTTTGTAGTCGTTCCAGTACTTTCACGAGTTATAATTTCAAGATTTTTATCATAAAAGTTCTTTGCGTCTCTAACCAATTCTCCCATCAAACGTTTTCCTTCTAATAGGTCTATCAGTAATTCTGCACTTTTCCTGCCGTATAAATATGGATTACAAGAGAAAGATGTAAGAGACGGATATGTATATTCGTTCATCTTTGTATCAGCTTGACAAATTACGCTTACCTGACTTGGACATAAACCAGGCGCCGCCAAGTTTAAAGACCTAATAAAACCATAGCAAAACTGATCTGATCCCAGTAACCCGGTAAAGCGTTCATTTGGACTTTGACTTAACCATTTCTGCCCTAACAGGACTCCTTGCTTAAAAGTACATGATTGATTAAGGGGTTCATGAATTAACCTTATGCCCTTGGGAATTTTCGCTAACATCCCTTCCCACAGGGAGGATAAACATATTTTGCGATGTCCAAGCTCATGAAGATAATTTATTGCCTGCAAAGTTTTATGTTTATTGTTATAACTCAAAAAAAACTGATTATCACTAAGTCTCATAAATTCATCTGAATTTCCATCGCCTGGATCATAGCAAATGACAGCTGGAGTACCTATATCTCTAATTATATCTATGACCTCAGGTAATATGGGACCTGACACGACGAGCCCGTCTACACTTTTGCGTTTTAATTTATCAGGAAAAATAAACTTGCTGATATCACTCAGGTCACAGGCACTAACTGTGGTCAGGTACCCATTTTCTGTAACTACTTTCTCCACACCTGAAAGCTGTTGTGCAAAATATGAGTTCCCCAATCCAAGTGTTGCTACTTCTGCCACCAGAAACCCTATTTGCCCGGTTCGGCCTACAGCTAAAGCTCTGGCGCTGCTATTGGGGGCGTAATTATGCGTCTTCGCAAGATTCAAAATTAAATCCCGCTTGGATTTACCGCATTTGATTCGTGGACTATTATTCAGCACTCCGGAGACCGCAGCCGAGGAAACCCCCGCAATCTCTGCAATATCTTTTAAAGTGATTTTTTTCGGCTTTATTTTCATTTGCTTCCTTATTTTAATTAAACGCTTAATTAATTATATATTATATATACGATATTGTCAATACCTTTTGTGGATTTTTTCCAGAAAAGTCTTAAACTTGTCATCTTAAGTTGAGCCCGCCCGCGAAGATTGACGAATAATCAACACGACCTTGCTATAATTAGCAGCAACTTTTGAGAACAATAAGAGAAAACTATAGGAATGAGGCCATTAAGTTTTACAATTTTCCTGAAATACAAGATAATTGTTTGTATAAACCCAACACGATGTTCGAAAATGCAATAAGAGAAAGTTTGTACTTCAACTCTTTTGAAGGATTATTATAATAATGAAATATGATTAATTTCTCTTCTTTTCTATTTTTTTACATAACTCAATTGCCAGCATTGACTCATCCGGGAGGCATCTTTCCGGTGCCTTCCGGTTAACAATGCAATCAGCAAAATAATCCAATTCGTTGCGATATAAATCGCCGGTAAAACACTTTTCTTCGGCTCCGGCATCTGTTCCGATATGAATCACGCCCGGTTGCATTGTGCTGCTTCTGATACTCGCATGTTCAAATGTTGCGGCAAATTCTACAGCAAATGTGGTATGCCGATGCAAAAAACCGCCTTTAATGCTGACTTTTGCTTTGTTGTCAGGGTATTCCAGTGCGATTTCCCAGTACTCATTTTCATTGAGGTTAATGCTGATGTCCTCCGGTACCCCGAAGTTATAGTTGGCAAAGTCAATATCATGAATAAGCAGATCCAACAGCGAGCCGCCGCAAGTCTTTTTGATCTTTTCATCCAGCCAAACTCCCCAAGCTGGCTCTCCCCCCATTCGGCACGTTGAGAGCAATTGTAATTCCCCGTAACGCTTATCTCTTATACACTCAGCCAGGAATTCCCATTCCGGCGCAAAACGGATACAATGCGCCACCATCAGGATTCTATCCTTTGCCCTGGCCTGATCAATAATTTCCCGACATTGTTCAGGCGTTGGGCAAAACGGCTTTTCCAGTAATACATCAAGACCAAGGTTCAATGCCTTCCCCGCCATCTCATGGTGCAGAAACAATGGAACACAAATAGATACGGCATCAGGATGGACCGCATCAACACACTCTTCAATTGATTTGAAAACTGGCACTTTACGTAAATCCTCCAGAGGCACATCCAACGTTCCGCTGTTCCCTGTGGATTCAATTCCGGCAAAAATATCTCCATCGCGATTGTCTACAATACCGCACAGTTCAAGTTTCCAGGAAGCTATTATATTTTTTGCGTGAACCACGCCCATAAAACCAAAGCCGATCACGACAATTTTCTTTTTCATTATGCATTCTCCCAATCAATAATTATCCCCATATATTGGGAACGGTCCTTTTGCAGTTCATGGTACACATCCGGAGCCTCTTTGTAATCAACCCGATGACTTATCATACGTTTTACATCCAGCTCGCGGTCAGCAACAAGATCAAAGAACTGTTCGCAATGACGTGATGCCGTCCATGGATTCTCACAAGTGGCAACTGACGGATGCGAATAGTTATGTGCGCCGATGATCGTGTGACTCGGACGGTTACACAGATCGTGAAAGTCGAACTCGGTCTTTTCCCGCGGACTGCTCATAACAATAAAGCGTCCCTGGTCATGCAGCACTTTAAATTCATCCGGAATAAGTTTTGCATTGCCGGTAACTTCAAAAACAATATCAGCCATTCGCCCGCGAGTAATTTCCCTGATGCGTTCCTCTAAGTTACTTTTAAACGGGTTAATTTTAATCAAGGGTTCCGGTAACAAATCAAGGCGAAAATCAGAGGTATCGACAACCGCGATCGGCTTTGCTCCGGATAAGGAACAAAAACAGGCGGCAAAATGCCCCAGCAATCCCGCGCCAAAAACAACCGCGGACTCGCCCCAGCCAACCTTCGACATTCTGATTCCGCGCATTACTATTTGAGCTATGATATAAAAAACGGCTTCCTCGTCAGTAACTTCTTCACGGTGAATGTGGCGTAATTCCGAGACCGGAACTTTCGCATAACGGCAATGCGGGGCCGTCGTGCCAACCCATTTGCCGATCCACGACTTATCAACGTCTTCTCCTGCATCGATAACTTCTCCTACCGCGGCATAGCCGGCGTCAAAAGGGTACGGGAAACATTCTTCCCAGGTTGATCCTTTGGGATAATCACCGCTAAACGCGGTCATTTCGGTACCTATGCTGATCAAGGATTTATTGTTCTTTACAATAACTTCACCTGCTCCAGGAGCTCCTACTTCCCGAAACTGAATTTCAGCTTCCTGTTTACGAGGGAATACAATTATCGGATTTTCCATCTGTTCTATCTTCTTTTTATTTAAGTTGATTTGATTTTAGCGTATTATCTATTATAATTTAAACAAAACAATAAATCTCATTTATTAAAGCCAATAAACTATGCAAAAAACGTCACATATAGCTTCTGAATTCTTTTTTGAACCGATAGAGCTCAGTAAAAGTTTTCCTGTATCGGAACCGGATTTTAAAAATCCTCCGTCCCAGGCTCATGTGCATGATTGTTTTGAAATAGGTTTATGCTGTTCCGGAGCTGGAGTCTTTATGATAGCGGACAAGGTTTTCAACTGTATGCCGGGAGACGCTATATTTATCAATCACCGCGAATTTCATATTCTCAAAGACGCCTCTCCTGCTAATTCAGATTGGAGATTTATTAACCTTGATCCGGTTGCCCTCCTGGCCGGATGGGTTCCCGGCACCGAGGCGGCTCTTAATATTGCAACTCTAAGCGGTAAATCATTCAATAATATCGTTCATGAGTCAGAACACCCGGATATTGTCTTTATGGTTCGGCAACTAATTTCAGAATTGGATAAAAAATCAAAAGGATACCAGTCGGTAATTCGCTCGTTGGCTTGGGGATTGTTTGTTCTGCTCCAACGTCAATTAAAAGAACAGGCTGATGATGACTTGACCAATCCAACGGAAGTTCAGCGTATCTATCCGGCGTTACAGTATATATCTTCACATTATGCCGATGATATCGAAATGAAAGAATTGGCTGAAATCTGTCACTGTAGCTTATCCACGTTTCGACGTATGTTTAAACGAAGCTTAGGATGTCTGCCTATAAAATACCTGACGGAATATCGTCTAAAGATTGCCATTGCCGCATTAACGGCCAGTAATAGGACAATTCTTGAAGTTGCCACAGACTCCGGATTTTCAACCCTGTCCAGCTTTAACCGTCATTTCAAAGAAAAATACAAGATGACGCCGCGGGAATACCGTAAATCACACAATAGAACTTGACGGTACATAGTTATAAAAACTATTATTGCTGTTGTTATTAGTATTAATTATTTTCTTTTGCTTAAAACTGATTCATTCAGTTTCTTCTTAGCGCTTTCAGCGGTAAGTTTATCTGCTGCATCGTTCCAGTAATATCCTGAACCTGAAATTAATCAGGTTCAGGAAATAAATCATCTATATTTATCAACTATCCGGAGGCAGTACAAGGTCGAAATATATCAATTTCTGGGTACCACTACCACTAGTCATTTGAATTGTAATAGTATTTATACCGTCATGTAGGATTGACTGCGGTACCAGGAATGAGCTATATCGAGTCGAATCTGTCAACGTCGAGTACCAGGCCGGCTCTGGAACAGGAACTGGAGATACCAAATATTCATGATCAATTGGTTCGCTGACAAAACTGGTACTGGACAATGTTTGACCATTGATATTTACGGTCCATGAGCAACCGCTGCAATCAGCTTCAGTCATTAACCTGAACAATCCATCCCCTGAGGATAAACTACTTGTTAACGCCAAATCAAGAGTATATCTATAACTCTTTCCTGCAATGTAAGATCGTGGCAGCTCGGTAGTTTTCCCATTATTAGCTTGGAAATACCATTGTTGTGTCCGGGTAGCAACAAACTCTCTATTTTCAATATTTTCAATTAAATAATACGGTTTGCTAATTCCAAACTGCGGGAAATAATCGAAATTAAACCATTCTATTCCATCAATCCCATGTTTATACATAAGGTTTGCTGTTGTATAAAGTTGCTCGTCCGGGGTTGGAATTCTTATCTTTTTGTCCCCATCTTCCACTTCAAAAGAAAAATATTCAAGTTCGTATAGCAAGCATTTGTTTGGTATCATTTTTCTTATTAATCCAATATCGGTTGTCTGCTGAACATTAGGAAAGAAAGACGACACATTGAATATATCCACTCCGATATCAGACAATGATTGTATATCCAAACCTAAATCATCATAGTCTTTCAAGTGGCATGGAACCCTTACAGAAAGCCAGCGATACGGTCCGGTGGTATCGTCTAGAGCAGCACGAACATCAGAAACAAACTTATTCATAATTTCCCGACGCTCATCTGAGGTTGTTTCATCTGTGTTAAAGAAGCTGGGAAAACGAAGAAAATCCAGCTCTATTCCATCAATAGCATAATTTTTACAGATTTCCTTAATAAAGTCCAGCTTATGACCCGGTATATCCGAAACAGCCCAGTCCCAGCCTTTTGTCGGGACTAACGGATCAACTAAATTTGCCAAATTACTCCAACAAAATGCGCTGATCCATTCGTTATATTTATTATCGTAATCACCCAAGTCTCCATAAATAAGATTATGAACATCATTCAGCCTTATCGAGACAAATGGAATTTGTTCTGCTTGTTCTGTTGATCTGCAACGATCGATAAATTCCTGTAAAATATCTCCTCCGGCTTTCATATACTCTCCCCATGCACTGGAAGCTCTGTCTGGGTCGTCATCCCAATTAGTATAATGTACATCAGCTGGATAAACCTCACTTATCCATAAAGGAATCCAGCTCTGACCAGGACTTAAAAGGTGAACATCAACTTTTCCCGCCATAGAATTAAAGCTTTCATGTAATGCGGTGTTGGTAATTGGAACAGTTGGATCTGGCCATAGCCAGTCTGGCACAATGTTCATTGTATCGTTATTATGGAAGGTTTTATATTTTGCCAGAGGCCGTGGCTCAATTGCAATATTGTGTATTTGTACTTCATCCACTAAACCATTGAAGTATCTGGCGTTCAGGCTGTCTTTACCGATAAAGAAATTTTGTGTGTCTGAGATTAAACCACTGCAACTGGTTTCTCCTTCCAAAACGCCATCTATATAGATTTTTAATTTTCCTTCATAGCTGTCATAGACCCCGACTGCATAAACCCAACGGCCTTTAATATTAACCCCTGAAAGCGCCCTGGCATTGTTAGCGACAAACCGGAGTGTTTCTGTACTGTCAATAGCAAACCCGTAACCGCCGCCCTGGGAGAATGGGTTGCCGCGAGCTAACATAATGTTATAAACGCTTCCGCTGTTTACATAACCATTGGAATATATCCATGCTGAGACAGAAAAACTACCGCTGGGGAGTAAGCTTGAGTCATTTCCGCAATCTACATAACCAACTGTTCCATCGAAATCCAAAGCATTTCCGACTCTACTGTTTGTCCAGCAAGTCGAAGTATTCATGTTGGTCAACGTACCGTTGTTTTGATTTGGCGAGTCATCAGTAAGGCTTGCTCCGGATGACTCGTCGAAATGCCAACTGGCAATAAGGTTCCCTTTCTGGTAGTTTTGAAAAACCATACGGGAGTCGAATCCCTCATTGCATAACCTTACATCATCAACCCAACCATTAAATGACCTTAATGTCGACTGATTATCCCGACCAATAAAAAATGTCTGTGTGTCTGTTAATAATCCACTACAAGTTGTTTCCCCAGTCAAGATACCATCGATATAGATTTTCAATTTATTTTCAGCGCTGTCATAGACACCTACGGCATACACCAGGCGATCTTTAATATTAATGTTAGATAGAGCTCGAGCATTATTAGCAACAAATCGCAGTGTGTCTGTAGAGTCAATGGCAAACCCGTAACTACCACCCTGAGAGAACGGGTTGCCTCTAGCTAGTATACAATTGTATGCGCTACCCTTGTTAGAAAAACCTCTGGAATATATCCATGCTGATAAGGAAAAACTACCACTGGGGAGTAAGCTTGAGTCGTTGCCGCAATCCACATAGTCATTTACTCCGTCAAAGTCCAGTGCATTACCGATTTTTCCGGGCACCCAATCCGTAGCTTGATCCATGTTGTACATCGTGCCGTTATTGGCGTTGGCTGAAGAATCTGTTACTGTTGTTCCCGAAGTTTCATTTAAATGCCACTCACCAAGGGAGCTTCCTGTTATATATATATTTTGAATTTCACCATCACTTAACGCATTGTCGTAAATTTGCACTTCATCAATCAGACCGTTGAATAATCGAATACCAGTACTATCTTGCCCGATATAAAAATTCTTCGTATCCGTGCCTAAGCCGGAAAAATTTGTTACGTTCCTAAGAGTTCCATCAACGTATATTTTTAATTTGCCTTCAGTGCCATCATAAACCGCCACGGCATATGCCCAGCGGTTGGAAATATCTACTCCAGAACACACCCCGGTAGCATTGGCGTAAAACTGTAGTTCATTATCGGAAGTAAATCCAAACCCGTATCCTCCTACATCTCCGTTAGCAAAAGGATTACCACGAGCAAGTGGAGCATTATACGCACTGCCATTACTCACATAACCTCTGGAATATATCCAAGCTGATACGGAAAAACTGCCAGTAGGCAATAGACTGGAACTATTGCCGCAATCGACATAATCATCTACTCCATCAAAATCCAGTGCATTACCGATTTTTCCGGGCACCCAATCTGTCGCTGCGTCCATGTTATACATTGTGCCGGTGTTGGCATTTGAAGAGGAGTCTGATACGGTTGTGCCAGAGCTTTCGTTTAGATGCCACTCAGCAATGAGTCCGGCACTTATTTTAGATGAAATCAAAAGATATCCAATAACTAAAACCATTAATTTGATTTTCTTTGAAACATACCCCATAGTTAATAAATATGTTCTGGAGAAATAAACTGACCTTCCGAACCAACTGTTCTTCCCGATAATCATTCGATACCTCTCTATTTTCAAAATTTGTTAAAAAATCTCCTGTAAAATCCATTTTTACATAATGATAAGCCTCATACAGAGATGAGTTCAACATCTATAAAGGAAAACTGTCTTCAGGATAAAAGCATCCCTCCTTTCAGTTAATTAAGAAGTTATTTTCTGTTAACAGTTTACGCCGCTGTCGTTATATTTAAGTATAAAAATAAAAACAGACGATATCAACGGTAAAAAAAAGAAATTTACTTGACAATAATGACTTTGAATATTATTATTTGTATAAATAAACTCAGTTAATGAAGGTTTCTGTTATGAACAAGGATGAATGTGATCAACTCAACGCCGACATCAATCAAATTTCCAGATTAAGAGAGGGGTTTTATTTGTCCGGATTTCTTGTTCAGCCGCAGCTATTTCATATAACAAACCCTTTACCGGAAAGCCAATTGAGCGAACATTCACACCCTACATTTGAAGTTTCGATTATCCTCGAAGGGACTTTTACTTACATTATCGACAAGAAGCAAATTACTCTCACATCCGGAGATTTGATAATAATTCCTCCTCGCCAAAAACATAGCTGGAAATTGCATGATGACACAACTACTATATCAAGCTTCATGTGCTCTATCTCATGGAAAGGAGAAGGGCCCCGTCGTAAAAAGATTGATCTATTGAACTCGATAGAAAAGCGTCAGTATAAAATAAAAAAATTTGCAAACTATGAAGTATGTATTCGGAATATTATTGATTTGCTTGATAAACGGGTTACTTTTCGAGAAGATGAATTACGCAATTTACAAAAAAATTCTTATATTTATCTTTTACGGACATTGCTTCCTGAACTATCCGAAAGTGAGTATTTACGTAAAGAGGTTGATTATAAAAATAAGGATCAACTCATTGACCAGGTAAAACATTATATTTTTGATAATTTATCTCGCCCCATAAGCTTGGACGAACTGCAAAAAAACTTCGGATACAGCAAAGAACATCTAAATCGTGTTTTTAAAAAACATCAGAAAATGACTATAGGTCAGTTTATTATGAACCGTAAAATAGAGCTGGCATCAAAACGCCTGACTACCTCTCATGTTGATATCAAAACAATTGCGCTTGAACTTGGTTTTTCTGATGTGAATTATTTTTATGCAGTTTTCAAGAAAATTATCGGACGAAGCCCATCAGAATACCGTAAACGAAATCAGAAAAATTGAATATGTCAATATATTAAAGTAAAGATCATTTTTATACAGTTGTCTAAGCTTTGTATTTCTTGTATTTTTATAAATACAGAAAAGTTATTTTAAGGAGCTCGTTAATGAACGCTGGGTACAAATGTCTTTACAACCATGAAATGCTGATTAACTTTACAACCCAAACGCCATACCAAAGCTATGACGACGAAGTCGGAAAAGAGCAGTTTATCGGATATGTACAGGAATTGGCTGGAACTGAGGTGGATGCATTGATGTGCTGCCCAACCGCCTGGAGACTGCCAACGTATTATTCCGAAGTCAATCCCGTCTGGCAGACTTGGGCAAAAAAGCATAAAGATCCGAACCCGGTGGCAGACTGGAAATACTTTGACAAAGTATTTCATCGTATCAAGGAATATATGCTAAGGGACGACTACGAAGACCCTATACAGATCACTTTAGATGCAGCAAAAAAGCTCGGAATAGATTTTTTCTTTTCTTACCGGATGAACGATCATCATGTGAGCTATTATAACGAGAAGCGTATTTCCCCAACAATGGACCCGATCTGGCTCGAGCATCCAGAAATGCGTCTGGATACGGGAAACGGCCATTACGGTATGAATTACTTGTGTCAAGAAGTGCGTGAATGGTATTTTTCTGTTATAGAGGAACTGGTCAGTAAGTACGATATAGACGGTTTTGAACTTGACTTCATGCGTTCTCCGCATTATTTCCCAGAAGAAAGTATTGAAGTTGGCATGGGGCTTATGACTGAGTTTGTAAACCGGATCAGGGGCTTACTTGAAAGAACCGGGCTTGAGCGCGGAAAACGGTTGAAGCTTTCTGTTCGTGTTCCATGGACGGTTGAAAAATGCCTTGAAACCGGGCTTGACATAAAGACATGGAAGAGAGAAAAGCTGGTTGATATGATCAATGCGTCATCTTTCTTCTGTACCAGCCCGGAGATTGACGTTGAAAGTTTTAAAAAGCTGGCCGGGAATGCTAACATTTATGGGGAAATGCATTTCGTTACCTGCAAAGGAGACGGAGAATTGACATCAAATATTAACCGACGTACGACTCCGATGATTTATAAAACAATGACTGCTTCTTTTCTTGAGCGTGGTGCCGATGGTATAAGCCTATTTAATTTTGCTTATGTCAGGAATCATCATTTTAGCGAAGCGCGCAGGCGCAAATATATGAACCTAGAGCCACCGTTTGAAACCTTAAAGAACATAACAGACCTAAATAATCTAAACAATCAGGATGTTCATTACATAATCCCTTCAGGATTTGGAACATTGCCGCAAAACATTCCTGCGCGGAATCCTTTGTCATTTCAGGTTTTCCTTGCGTGTGAACCTGATGAAGGGAATTACGCAAAAGCAGTATTGCGACTGGAGCTTTCCCGCCCAGGTTATATATATAGTGGCCTTAAAGCATTTATCAGTGAAGTTGAACTAGATCAAACAACAGGACAAGGTGAGTTATTCAAACCATTTTCAAATGAAGCCCTCCCGCATCCAGAATGCCTCTTCTTCTTTTCGATTCCTCTCGATCTACTTAAACACGGCTGGAATCAAGTCCTAATTGAAGCGTCTATTGTTGATGAATACTTTTCATTATCTCTAGCCGGATTTCAGCTAAAATGTGTTGAGTTGGCATTATACAAAAATACTAAATAAAACACCATAAAAATGAATGAATTACCTAGAATAACTCCAGAAGATGTTGGTATAAGCTCGAAAACCCTTATCAGGTTAATTGAGAGTCTTAATGAACTGGATACTCTAAACAGTATAATGATCATGAGAGATGGCAAAGTATGTTTGGAGGGCTGGTGGACGCCTTATACGCCTGAACTTCCTCACATGCTGTTTTCACTGAGCAAAAGCTTTGTTTCTGCGGCGATAGGGATTGGGATTGGTGAAGGAAGATTCAGTGCTTCTGATAAGCTGATTGCTTTTTTCCCTGAGTATAATTCTTCAGTTATAGATGAAAAAGTACGAAAGATTACTTTACATCATTTACTTAGCATGACCTCGGGACATGCAAAATGTGCAATGGAGTCAATGCTCAAGGACAAAGATAACGATTATATTCGGGGCTTTTTATCCTCTCACCTAACTTATGCTCCGGGAACGCATTTTGCCTATAATTCGGCCGCTACTTATATGTTGTCGGCACTCATAAAAAAAATCACCGGACAAAATGTCCGGGAATACCTTATGCCACGCCTTTTTTACCCGCTGGGGATTGTTCCAGGAATATGGGAAAGTTGCCCGCAGTCAATTAACTTTGGTGGATGGGGGCTGTATCTTACGACTGAAGACATTGCTAAATTCGCTAATTTGCTGCTCAACAATGGATATCACAACGGTAAACAGCTCATTCCTGCTGATTATCTTTTCGAGGCGACCCGAAAGCAATCGGATAATTCGATGAATGAGGCGCCTGACTGGAAACTGGGCTACGGCTATCAATTCTGGATGTCAAAATACGGATTCCGGGCCGATGGCGCAAGTGGACAATTCGCATTAGTAATTCCTGATAAAAAGCTGGCCGTTGCAATAACTTCATGTCTTGATAACATGCAGGATATCCTGACTATTATGTGGGAGGAATTAATCCCGGAACTAAACGACAAGCCATTGCCGGAAGATTCCCGGGCGCACCAATATTTGCTTTCCGTATTGTCGGGCTTGTCTGTAAATACCACAGATGGAGACTTAGATCGCAGAAATTCCAATTGTTTTTTCGAGTTTGAAGAAAACAGCGCAGGCATTCAGTCGTGTTCCGTTGAATTTGGTGATAATGAATGTGCAATGACCTTTAACACCGTTCGCAGAATCGAGCAATTATGTGCCGGTTTCGGAAGTCATCGAATCAACGTTTTCCAACTGACGGATACTATGCCGCATCCCACTGTAGCCAGCGCGGCTTGGAAGGATAAGGATATTCTGGAAATCCACACGTTTTGCCTGGACGGGACTTTTCGTGATATTTTCCGGATAAATTTTAAAGAGAGCCAACAGCCGTTAACCAGAACCAGTCGTTGTTCAACATTTCGCCCAATAATGCCTGAACTACTAATCAAACAATAAGCTATATACGCCCCCAAAGTAATATCAATAAAGAGAGCAAAAATGAAGAAATATAAATGTTTATACAATCATGAGATGCTGATCAACTTTACGACGCAAACGCCGTATCAGTCATATGATGATCCGGTCGGAAAAGCGCAGTTTGAAGGTTATATAGAGGAACTTACTGATACTCAGGTTGACGTGATCATGTGCTGTCCGACTGCATGGCGGCTGCCGATTTATTACTCGGAAGTTAATCCTGTCTGGACGACCTGGGGGCTCGATGTCAAATCCCCATTGCCGGAAGCGGACTGGAAGTACTTTGATAAGGTATTTGAACGTGTTCGGCGTTACATGATCAGCGAAAATTATGAGGACCCGCTACAGATTACGATTGATACTGCGAGAAAAATCGGGCGTGACGTGTTTTTCTCCTATCGCATGAACGATCATCATTACACCCATTTCAATGGCGACCAGGTCCCCCCAACCATGGATCCGCTCTGGCGTGACAATCCGCAGTGGCGTCTTCCAAGTATGGGAGGAATTAGATCCGCAATGGATTATATGATTGATGGCGTTCGTGAATGGTACTCTCGAATTCTTGAGGAACTGATTGATAACTATGATGTTGACGGCTTGGAACTGGACTTTATGCGTGCCTCAGACTATTTCCGTCCGGAAGATACCGAAGCCGGACTCACGATACTGACTGATTTTGTTTCATCCATAAGAAGTATGCTGAATGAATATTCCGCAATACGGAACAAGGCATTGAAATTGTGTGTTCGTGTTCCATGGTCCGTTGAGCGCTGCAGGAATATGGGAGTGGATATCGTCCGCTGGCAGGACGAAGGCCTGGTTGATATGATCAACGTGTCATCTCATTTCAGGACAACGGCGGAAGTCGATATCCGGGGCTTCCGCCAGGCAATGCCGGAGGCTGTTCTGTATGGCGAGTTACATTTTAGTTCCGGCTCAGCCCACAGCCCTGCTCCGGGCGTCGGTGGGACTCGGAAAACTACCCGCGAGATATATGAGACCACGGCTCACAGTTTTCTGGAACAGGGCGCAAGTGGCATAAGCCTCTTTAACTTTTGTTATATCAGGGACCATCATTTTCACGAACCGCGCCTACGCTGTTATACGATCGCGGAACCACAGTTCAATGTACTTAAAAATATAACAAACCGTAAATATTTGGGAAATAAGCCCAAGCACTATAACTTCTGTGGTGGATTTGGACAACTTCCAGTTAAGTTTCCGTCACCGGAACCGTTTTGCTTTGAGTTGTATCTGGCGGAGGAGTCTTATGATCAATACAGTAAGGCAATATTGAGGTTGCAATTCAGGGAGTCAGGTGTCCTTCCGGATGCTGTAGATGCCAGTTTGAACGATACCAAACTGAAAATGATCCCTGGTTCGGGGGAACTTTTCCAACCGGAATCAAACGAAGGCTTGGCGTATCCGCTGGAAATATTCTTTTTTGAAGTCCCGATTTCGGTTCTCAAGCATGGAGTCAATAATCTGAAATTGTCAGTCAGTACGCTGGGTGAGTTTTTTCTCTCATGCCTGAAGAGAAATGAGTTGTGTGGCCTTGAACTGGCATTATATAAAAACTGACTGAAAAAATGAACCATGAAAAAACAAAATCCGGTAATTGGAATAAAAACGCTAAATGGCTCAGGGTGCCGGGACCGGTGTTGAAACACGACTCCGATTCCGTACAACCTGCGCCATTTTTCCGGAAAACCTTTTCATTGGATAAAAAGCCTTCAGTTGCGGAGATATTGATCTGCGGCCTGGGGTATTATGAGCTGTATATCAACGGCAGAAAAGTCGGCGATCATGTCCTCGATCCAGTCGTGACCCATTATGATAAACGCGTCAGTTATGTGACGTATGAGATAATCGATTATCTGTTGCAAGGCACAAACGTAATCGGCGTAATTCTGGGCAACGGCTGGTATAACTGTCATACCCATGACGTCTGGCATTTTGAAGAGGCAATATGGCGGGACTTTCCTAAGTTCCTGCTGCAGATGTCAATAAACGGAAAAAACTTCTTAAACAGTGATACGGACTGGAAAGTGACGACCGGCCCCATTGTGTTCGATGGACTTCGCAATGGCGAAACCTATGATGCAAAGCTTGAATTAAACGGCTGGCAGGATGCCGATTATGATGTCTCATCCTGGATGAATGCGATCATAGCCCCGTCCCCAGGCGGAACCATTGAGAAACAGACGATGCCGCCCTGCAAGGTTATGGACACCATTCCTTCAACAAATGACTGGGGCATTGCCAACCGGAGAGTTTACGATATCGGTCAGAATATCACGGGATGGGCCAGGATTACGGTCGAAGGCGAAACTGGCGCTGAGTTGAAGATTCGCTATGGCGAAAGACTTGACTCTGAGGGAAAAGTCGATCAGGAACATATTGGCAAATTCATCTATAGCGGGAAATGCCAGACCGACCATTATATTTTGAATGGCAAAGGCTTGGAACAATGGGAACCACGTTTTACCTATCACGGATTTCAGTATGTCCAAATTGAGATTAACGGCAATGCGGCTATTAAGAAAGTCGAGGGCAGAGTCGTTCATACTTCTTTTGATAAAATCGGAAGCTTTGAGTGTTCGAACAAAATAATCAATAAGCTACAGCAATGCACTCTTTGGTCATATCTCGGGAATTTTACCGGAATCCCTACAGACTGCCCACATCGCGAAAAAAACGGCTGGACCGGGGACGCCCATCTGGCGGCTGAAACCGGGTTATTCAATTATGATGCTTCAAGTTCATACGCGCAGTGGATCGACAGCGTGGTTGACGCGCAACGGCCCAGCGGACAGTTACCGGTTATTGTTCCCACCAGCAACTGGGGTTACAACCGCAACGGCGGTCCGGCCTGGGACAGCGCCCTGCTGCTGATTCCATGGTATGTGTACCTTTACACCGGCGATGATTCACTCATCCGAAAACATTATGACGCGATAAAGCGTTATGTTGATTATTGTTCGACAATGGCTGATGGTTTTATTGTTGATTTCAGTCTCGGTGACTGGGCGCACGTGGAAAAGAAACGGATCGTCGCTACTTCCCTTACCTCTACGGCTTATTATTATACCAATGTTGTTTTACTCGCGAAATTCGCGAAAATGACTGACCATAAAAAAGACCGGAAAGACTATACCGAACTTGCCGCGGAAATAAAAAAAGCACTTAATCAGCGTTTCTATAAAGGGGAAGGAATTTATGCGAAAGGGGAACAGACCGCAATGGCCTGTGCTCTTTATCATGAACTGGTGGATGATACAGAAAAGGCATCTGTAGTGAATGCATTGGCTTCAGCCGTGAAGGACAATGACTGCAAGCCGGACTTCGGGATTCTCGGTGCAAAATATGTTCCAAGAGTATTAGCGGATAACGGCTATCCTGACCTTGCGTACAAAATAATTACTCAACCGGAATTCCCCGGGTGGGTCAACTGGCTGAACCAGGACGCGACAACTCTATGGGAAAGCTGGTCCGGAGAAAGCTCCCTCAATCATATCATGTTTGGCGATATCAGCGCCTGGTTCTATCAGTATTTAGGAGGGATCAAACCTGATCCGGATCATCCGGGATTTGCCCACTTCTTCATTCGACCGCATCGAGCCGAAGGACTAGACTGGGTTAAAGCTGAGCACCGTTGTCCAAATGGAAAAATCATTTCATCATGGCGTTATGAGAACAAGGCTTTTATGCTTGATGTTGAAATTCCACAGGGCTGTTCTGCTACAGTGATACTTCCCCGCGGACAAACGCATGATATTGATGCAGGAAAGCATCTTTTTGTAGATAATTAACTAAAAATACAGGATTCAAAATGAGAAAAACAAAATTATTATCGGGAATTATCTTGGCCCTATGCTGTTATCTGGTTGCAATTTCTGGCTTTGCCGTCAACGTAAAACCATTCCAGCCCGGAGAACGGGTTGTAATCATGGGTGACAGTATTACACATTATGGAACATGGTGGGGAAATATCTGGTGCGGATACGTCGCCAAATATCCAGACAATCATCCGTTGTTTATCAATGCCGGAATCTCCGGCGATACGGCAACCGGCGCTTTGTCTCGACTGGATCGCGATGTCTTTCCCCGTAGACCTGATGCGGTTTGTATCATGTTCGGGATGAATGATGTCCGCTACAATAGTTATAAGGTTAAAAATACCCCTGGTGATCTGTCTAGCCAGAAGAGAGGACTGGAAAGCTATAAAAGGTCAATGGACCAACTGCTCAAGAGGATCACTGATAAAAAAATTCGCTGTATTGTTATTACGCCTTCACCGTATGACCAGTCCATGGTTAACCCGAAAGCCCGCCAGGTAAACCCAGGCTGTAATGGCGGATTGGCGAAGATTTCGGCAACCGCAAAAGAACTCGCAAAGAAATATAATTGCGAATTGGTCGATTTTCACGGCCCCATGACCCTTATGAATATCGAGAAACAGAAAAAAAATCCCGCTGCAACAATTATCGGCATGGATCGAATCCACCCGAGAGATGAAGGTTCAAAAATCATGGCGGAATTGTTCCTGACAGCGCAAGGCATTGACCCGACACCGGTGAAAAAAGCCAGCAAATTTAAGGCGATTTGGGAGCATATTAATCTTGAACGTAATCTGCGTAGTATTGCTTTTTTGAACATTAAAGTTTTAAAACGGAACAACATTGATCTGGAAAATATTGAAGCGGCTAAAAGCTTCTTAACAAAGAAATATAAACCGCATGGAGCAGATAAGTCACGCATCGCTTCTTACTGCAAATGGCGTGGCAAAGAAGCTGAACTCAATAAAAAACTAAAAGAAATAGAAGCCCGAATAGGCAAATAATCCAACGATACAAAATATAGGAAAAAACGATGAAAAGAAGTCAAATTAATTGTTCGATTGAAACCGCAATGGAAGTATTTAAAACATTGGGAATCAAGTTGCCGCCATTCGCGTTCTGGACCGCGAATGAATGGGATCAGAAAGGTCATGAGGTCGATGAAATTCGTAATGCCGGACTCGGCTGGGATGTTACCGATTTCGGACAGAACAATTTTGAGCTGGTCGGCAGGACATTGTTTACGCTGCGTAACGGTTACCGTCAGGACGAAAATGGAAAGTTCACTAAAGTATATGCGGAAAAATTCATCCTCGATCCTCCGAAACAACATGCCCCGCTGCATTTCCATTACAGTAAAATGGAAGACATCATCTGCCGCGCCGGCGGCAACGTTCTGATAACCCTGTACAAAGCCGACTCAGACGGCAACTGTTCAGATGAAAGCTTTAACGTCCAGATTGACGGACAGACCCGCAAAATCGCACCTGGAACGGTAGTTCGACTTGAACCCGGCCAAAGCATCTGTCTGAAACCGTACATCATCCACAGTTTCTGCGGCGAAGAAGGAACCGGCGTAAATATCAGCGGCATTCAGTATACCGTCAGCGGAGAAGTCAGCAGCGTCTGTGATGACTGGAACGACAACCATTTTCTCGACCCGATGGAACGTTTTCCGAAAATCGAGGAAGACGAACCCAGAAAATACTATCTCTGCAACGAATATCCGAAAGCTAGCGTATAAAGGGATGTATTTATGATTCTGAATAAATTATCTGAAGCGGAAAAACTACAGTCCATTCATCCCGGTTTTACTGCCGCGTTTGATTTCTTGAAACGTCCCGATTTAGCGGAACTTCCTGTCGGAACCTATGAAATCGACGGGAAACGAATTTACACGATGATTCAGGAGTATGAAGGACGCGGCAAAGTGGCCGCGACTCTGGAAACCCATAAGCGTTATATCGATATCCAGTATACGATAAGTGGAGATGAATTGATTGGCTATCGCCATGCTTATGAATGCATCCCTGATCCGGAAGGTTGGAATGATGAAAATGATGTATGTTTTTTCAACGATAAATCAAATTTCTGGCTCCCGGTTCCTCCAGGCAGTTTGGCAATTTTCTTTCCGGGAGAAGATGCTCATGCTCCGATGGCTGGGATCGGTGCTGTCAGAAAAGTCGTCATCAAAATTGCGGCGAGTTAAAAAACAATTATTAATGGCACAAAGGGACATAATGTCATTATTTTATATTAAAACTCATTTTTATACAGTTGCGAATATTAAGGTTCATCAGTATAATCACTATAGTAGAGGCGATAAAATCTTTATGGCAAGTGAAATGAAAGACCATTTTGACGAAAGAAAGGTAAATGAAAAATGGATAGTTTAATGCAAAAAAAAAACTCAAAGGGAAGTTATGTCCCTATGAAAAATGAATTAAGTTTTACTCTAATTGAATTACTGGTCGTGATTGCCATCATAGCAATCCTTGCAAGTATGTTGCTGCCGGCACTAAATAGAGCCCGAGAAACCGCAAAAAGTATAAAATGTATATCTAACCTAAAACAAATCGGTCTGGGGATTCAGAATTATGCTGACGATAATGACGGAATGGTTATGACTTATACTCGTAATTGGGGAGCTAGCAATATTCGCTCCTGGCAACATATTTTGAGACAAGATTATATTAAGAACGATATGGCATTTCATTGCCCCTCCAATACAACCATAAAAGATGCGGCATCGACAGCCTCCACATATTATACTTCCACCACGAAAGATGTATTATGCAGTTATGCATGGAATTATTCTGGTTTCTATAATGAGACAACCCGTCCGTGGGCTGCCGGAATGGGATACAATCTGGGCTCAACCGATGAACGCGGTGGTTGCGCTAAAATATCAAGGACAGCTCCTGATACATTAGTTATTACGGAAGGTCGGCAAGATGGATATCCTATGACTAGTTGTACAGGAAATTATGCAAATGGACCTCAAGCCTTACATAATCTCAATGCTAATTTTATGTTCATTGACGGTCATGCAAAAAGTATGCTTTCTAATTTTTATTTTGGTATGTTTAGCTCTCCGGAAGTAACAAAAATGTGGACAAGACGAAGAGATTCTGACGGTTTGGTTGAATAAACAACCGCCAACTCTCATTCGGAGAGAAAATTAGAATTCTCTGATAATGATGATATCATTATCAGAGGTAAAAAGTAAAATACAGAAAGACTTAACTATGATAGAAAAATCCATACCTAACTATTATAAGATTATAGTTTTAATAATAGCAATATGTGGATATTTAAGCTCAATAAATGCAAATGAATGGACAGGGACTATTTGGCCGACAAATGCGCCTGATTGGGTCAAGAAACATTTTGAGGTCATTAGTAAAGAATCCAAGTTTTACGACAATCGAACCTGGCCCAAAATTGGAGTTCCAGGTGGTCTGGAGGAACAGGTATGGAAGTCATGGGCTCCAGGGACTCCACCTGTTTGGAGAAACATAGCCCCTGGTTTTACTAATGTCATTATGGACGCAAAAATCAATAATGGATCAATCACTGTTCTTCTTGATTTAGCTGGTTTGATGCAATCTCGGGATGGAGGAAAAAGTTGGAGACAAATTTCCCATCATTTGCCCAATGGACAAAATCTATCTTTCGACACTTCCCCTACTGATAGTAATTTAATGGTAGTGGGAGGGGGCTATATCGGTTTTACTCGTAATGGAGGACGAAGCTGGAATATTGCCTATGATAAAGTATTGCCTGAGTTTGGGAAAAAAAGCTATTCTCCCTTTAATCAGGTCAGGTTTAACTCCGATGGTTCTCGACTCTTCCTAGGTATTGGTCGTTGCACTCCTCAGGATTTCCATGTGGGTGAGAGATTTGAAAAATCCTGGAAGTTGAAAGATTCTTTTAGCCGAAAGTGTATTTATGTAGCTGACGGCCAGTTAAAAAAATTCAAAAAAATAGACTTGGGAGCATTTGCGCCATGTAGATGCATATTACCTCACCCTAAAAATCCCAATTTAGTCTATGCCTCTTTTTCGGATGGCAGTATTTACAAATGCTCAAATGCCGATCAAGAAAAACTGAGCTTTGACAAGCTAAAATTGCCTCAATCATTTAATGGCTTACAATGTGTCAGGATAGATATATCACCAGTTAACCCGAATGAACTTTTATTGATTATGTATCCTGTTGCGGAATCAAAATTTAAAGCAAAGAAAACAAAGCTGTTTCATGCTCAACTTGATGGTTCTAATATAAGCGCAGTGGAAATATCTCCAAACGTCCCATATGGTATAATTAAAGATGCACGCTGGAATCCTCATAATCCCAAACAGGTATTTGTCGGCGTTGACGCCCGTCCATCCATTATGCTTACGTCAGAAGACGGAATGAAGACTTTTCGCAGAATTCCATTTCCTGAAAATTTAAAATATGAGGAAATCCCGTTCTATTGGAGTCCCAGCCTTTTTACCTTTGATCGAAAAAGTAATATGTCAATGGTTAGATCTTTAGTTGGAGCCTGGGTCAGTCGTGACGGGTTCAAGAACATGAAAAACCTGATGATGAAATACAATCCGGAAACCCGTCAATATGGCAATAAAGGAGTTGGAGCGGCCGAATGTGTAGACTCTATCGCAGCCAGAGACAAATACACTTACATTGGAATTACAGACCATGGTGTATTTCGTAGCAATGGTAAGGATATTTCTCAATGGACTAGAATATCCTGGAACCGACCTGGTTTACCTATAGTCAAAGGTAAACCTTTTAGAGGTCAAGCAAACATTATCGGAGTATCTGACGATGAAAAATATGTGTATCAGGTTTTAAGGATGCGTAACTATGGTATCAATAACTTAAAGATAATGCAGTCAATAGACCAAGGCAACACATGGAAGGATATAACAAAACGCTTTGGCAAAGGAGATGAGATATCTATTAACCAATATGTTCAACAAATAATGTTTGATCCACGTAATTCCAAACGACAATGGTTTCTATTCTGGAAAACATTGTTTTATTCGATTGATGGAGGTAAAACATTCAAAGAAAAAAAATTTAACAGACAAGTTTTACGCTCTGCCGGAAGCAATGCCATGGCCTATGACCCGGTTCATGGAGTATTGTATTTATCACAAATTGTGAAAGTTTTAAGAAGTTTTGATTTCGGTGAAACTTGGGAGACTCTAAAAATCAAACCTTGCGCAAATGTCGGCGGTGTTGGCGTTTTGGACAACGGAGATTTGGTACTTGGAATGCGCGGTGCATTGGTTGTCATCCCTTATGAAAAAATCAGTTCTGGAAAAATTGAACCAGAAATGGTCCGTATGACCTTGGGAGAGAAAACGGATGATTTTGCAATGAACAGGTTTGATTTTCGGGGGATTTACTGCAAAGGAAAATATATTATAGCTTCCACCTTCGCAACATCGAGGGGGAGCTGCAACTCTGCACGTAAATTAGGTCTACTTTTTTCAAACGACAGGGGTAAAACTTTTAAATGGATTTCATATAATCTTCCCTGGAATGGGATTGGCAGTATTGATATGCGTAATGGACGCATCATACTTGGAGCGAAAACTCTTTACACTACGACTCTCGATAAGTTTATGAAAGGTGATTGACAGGATTTATACATATAGGCAATTAATTAATTGTCAAAAAAGATAATTAAAACTAGAAAAATACTTGAGCTATTCTATGGGGGCTTGCGTATGAAAGCGTTATAAATGAATTTCGATGTATATATAGTAGAAATAAGCTTATACTGGAATTTATGTTGACTTACTTCATTCAAAAATGAATATGTCACTTTATCAGAGTAATTTTCATTTTATTGAGGTTGCCATTATTGAGTTGAGACTATATGATTAATAAAACAGAAGAAGTTAATATATACATATAAATAATAATAATATTTCAATATAAATGTGAATATTGGAGTCACAACTATGTGTTATGATAAAAAAACAAAAAGAAACAGGTCGAGGAAAGTAACTGTTCCCTTTTTTACTTTAATTGAACTCCTCGTTGTAATCGCCATCATTGCGATCCTCGCCTCAATGTTGTTACCAGCGCTAAACAGAGCTAGAGAGACCGCTAAAGGAATCAAATGCATCTCTAACCAGAAGCAGATGGGGTTAGCTGTTCACAACTATGCCGATGATAATGATGGTTTTATTTTTACTTATGATAGGCCGGGCAGTCATCCTCACTTTTGGCAACATATATTACGAGCCGATTATATCAAAAATGATATGGTTTTTCACTGCCCATCAAATACTTTAAAAAAGGATTCTGTACTGACATCCAGCGGCTATTATACTTCTACAGCGAAAGAAGTTTTGTGTAGCTACGGGTGGAATTATAATGGAACCGGGAATACAACAGATCAGCCATGGAGAGCTGGCATGGGGTACATCCTAAGTTCTGACCCGCGTGGAGGATGTGCAAAAACTTCAAATACCTCTCCTGATACAATAATTGTTACAGATGGCCGAGATACAGGAGTTACCTACATTGCGTGGAATTACGTACAACCACTACATTCGAATGGGGCCAATTTTTTATTTTTGGATGGTCATGCCAAGAAATTATCTTATGCGTTTTACCACCAAGTAGTTGACGATGTTATGAAGCTTTGGACAAGAAGAAAAGATTCCAGCGGCATCATTGAATAACATCCGCAAGAAATATAATATAAATCAATAGACATAGCATTAATTTTATAAGGAACAGAAATAGTGAAAAATTTTTTTCTATACACAATATCAACAATGGTTTTATGTTATGAATTTAGCGCGTTTGCACAGACAGCGGCAGAGAACTTGTTGTCGAAAGGTGAATTTAAAGCTGTAAAAGCGGGATCTAAATTGCCGACAAAATACTGGAATATTTATTACAATAAGGCAGCAAAGGGGAAGTTTATTGAGGACAAATCTTTCAAGGGAAAAGGCCAGGTTTTGGAAATTGTTAATTCAGTACCAAAAACGTTTGGTGTATTAAACCCCATTCCGTGCATTGAGTTAACGAAACCAGGCATATACCGCGCTAGTATCTGGGTAAAAGGGGGAGAGAACATTGCCCCAATATCAACAAAGTGGGGCAAAAAATGTGCTGTCCGCATTTTGCTCAGAAGAAGTAAGCCAATAAAATATTTCGGCATTAGAAAATCACTTTTCAAGCCTATTCTGAAAGACTGGAAAAGGTATGAATTTGAGTTTTATGCTCCTGAAAGTGAGTTGGGTAACGGTTTATTCTACTTTCGAGTCGATATTACCGGAAGAGGCACCTTTTATATAGCGAAACCATCTCTGGAAAAAATTAACGAGACGGAAGTGGTTAAAAAAAAAATAGAGAGCCGCTGAAAGAAACTGCGTATTTTAATTTCGACAAGAATTTAAACGAAGAGAATTCCCGAAATACACCTTCCGTTTCTAAGAAGACGGAACTATCTCCAGGGTTCAAAGGTCAAAGCGTCACTGTTCAAGACGGCGGTGCTTTGTCTTATCCGATAGCAAAGTTGCTGAAAGGCAAAAGCGGCTCGATTGCACTATGGATAAAAACTAGCGAAGATCCATCCCCCGACTATGCCCCAAGGGATTTTATTGGATTCCGCATAATTGGAAAAGAAGAGCAAGGGAAAAGAAGAATTCTATTCAGAGCCTTTCGAAACCGTTTTTCTTATGAAGATACTTCTGGTAAAATAAGTACAGATTGGGTTCGCAACAATAATAAAGAATTTTATGGGAAAGAATGGCGATATTATATTTTTACTTGGGACAAAGACTCTGGTCTGCGTATATATCTAGACGGAAGGATCTTCCTTGCATCAGACATGTTTAAAAATCACCCAGGTTCTGAAACGCGGCTTGAAACTCTTACTCTTCTCCCAGCTAACGGCAAATTCCCGGAGCAAAAAGCTTTTTTTGATGAGCTACGTTTATTTAACCGCTGTTTAACTGAAGATGAAGCACTAGATCTTTATGAAAAATATGTTCAAGCGTATCCGGTACTATTGGATTATGCAAACATTGCGGGGAGCAATAAGCCATTCAGGGTCAGGATGCTACATAAAAAAGATTCCTCGTCCTCCAGCATCAAAGTGCAGGCGGAAACACCGAGAGGAGATAAACTTTTCGAAGAAACCTTGAAAGTTAACAAGACCGGAGATTATGATATCAACTTCCATCCCCAAAAAACTGGAGACTACCGCCTTGTTTTTATGTCTGGCGGCAAACGCATTCGGACATTTGAGGTAACGGCGATCAGTGGTCAAAGCATTACAGAGAATATGCCGGAATCAATCTCTGGAGAACCGAAGCTTAAGCTGCTTGAGGAGATTGATTGTACGAAAAATTATCCCTCCTCCCGCTACTTGGATGATGGGGTGGTTAAAGTGGTTGACTCTCCGGTCGGTCAATACCGGGAATCGATAGCCAAATCCTTTGATCGCAGTAATCTGCGAGGCTTTGTTTATAATTTCACGATTAAGCATCCCGGTAAACCCCACTGGCTGGAAATAGAATACCCCGACGACAAACCAAGAAGTTTTTTTGTGGTTGTCGATCAGAAGCTTGACGATGGTGGCTGGGGAAAAAATAAATTTACCAGAAGCAGTTCGTTGGATACAATTGGTATACTAACTGGATTCAACAATCCTTTAACCCAAAAGATGGTTAAGAAGCGCTTACTTTTTTGGCCTGATTCAGAAAACTTTTTGGTAGGATGTTTTGCATATAGCTTCAAACCTGTGACCGGTGAACCCGGTCCGGCAATGAAAAATATCAGACTTTATGAAAGCGAAGAGCCATTACCCAAACTGGTAGTCAATGCCCCTGCTGGAATGCCGCAGCGTGCCATCGGAAACTGGAATGAAGACCCTTATATGCCTGCCCGTGACTGGTTTAAGCGTTTTATTCTTAATCATGGGCCAAGTTTTGATCTGTGGAAAGATAAATTAAAGCGTCGCATTGAGTATATCCGTTTTACTGGACAAAATCAGGCTATCTTTCAAATATCTGATTATAAAGGTGATAATAATATAAATCATGGGATATTCCCTGTTCCTGTTTCACATCGTGAGTTTCAGCCTGGCTGGGCCTGTCTGGCCGCAACAATGTTCGAGCGCGAGAGAATCTCATTTTATATTCAGGTTAATGACCTTCGTACAGCAATCAGTCAAATTGTCGGATTGGACAGGTGCTCGAAAAATAACTTTGAAGCAGCAGCAAAAGGGATAGATTCATTGGAAATGATGACAGCAGATGGAATGCTTCCTTACTCAGGAAGATCTCAGATGTTTTCGGTCAACCTTAACTTCCTCTGTCCGGCGGTAAAAGAAGCACACCTTAAGCGTATCCGCTTCTATCGAGACCAGTTCGATAGATATGGTGTATTCAAGGGCATATCATACTGGTTAAACATGGGGATTCACTTCAAAAACAAGAAGACTGGTTATGGCGATTATACTATCGCCCTTTTTGAAAAAGAAAACGGAATAAAAATTCCAGTTGCGAATAAAGGAATGAACCGCTTTGGCAAACGATACAAGTATCTTAAGTCAAACAAAAAGCTTTGGGGTAAATGGATTGACTGGCGCTGTGCGAAGGTCAAGGAATTCTTATTGGCATTAACCAAAGAACTCAATACTGGAAGCAAAAAAGGTCTAAAAATAATCCTGCCATTGAAAACAGCTGTTAGAATTCCTTTCATTTCAGATAATCTAGTTGACTATCCCAAAAAAATTGATCTTGATGCCGGATATAGGGGGATGGGAATTGATATTGCCTCGCTTAGTTCCGAACCATCGCTAATCATCGAATTAGCTACGGCACCAAATTTGGAGTGGAAATATAAAAAACCTACTAGCTATGATGCTTTTATATATTCTGATAATTTTGCTGACCTATTAAAGGAGAATAAATATCCATCAATGCAACTTAATCGCAGAGCTAACATGGAAATCTCTCACAGTCGCAGTTCCAGTATAAAAAAATACTGGTGGCCACGTGGTACAGGAAGAAACAACGGGGGATTTCATTGCTTTAGCACCACATTGCCGGACAACAAATATTTGCCGCAAACTTTGGCATGGAGTCTGGCGAATGGAGACTTGTGGCATATTGACCACGGCTGGTGGGGCAATCCAGAAAACGGCGCTTATGATAAATTCCAGAAGTTCTATCAGGCCTTTCGTTCAATTCCGGCAGTACACTTCAAAAAATTTACCGGAGTTAACGATCCGGTAATGGTGCGACAATACAATGGCAAGTCTGGCTGGTTCTATCTGGTCAATATGCAATACTACAAAAACAGGATTAAAATCACCTTTGATTCAGACGTAAAACTTACCGATACGGTATTCAACCAGCCTCAGGAAGTATCAGGAAAAGTCCTGGAGAAAGAACTGGAGCCTTATCAGGTCATCTGCTTCCGTTCGGATAAGCCACTGAAAATTGTTAAAGTCGAACAGATTGTCCCTGTGAATATCGTAAAGGAACTCAGTCAAATTGTCGCCAAACTGAAATCCGGAGCTAAACTTAATCCCTCCGCTCAGACCAAACTGCTAGTCAAAACCGCAGATAAGATGCTGAAAGAAAAGCGTTATTCCGCGCTTTACTATCTCACCAGAAGCTACTCGGCTCAACAACTGCTCAATGAAGCAGAGAAAACTGTGGTTTTCAATACAAGCCTGAATCCTAATACAAAAGCCCTAAAGATTGAGGTCCGCAACCGGATGTCCAAGGAGATCTCGGTTGAACTAACACTCAAGGTTCTTCCGAAAGGGATAAGCTGTTCTGATAAGACTCAAAGTCTATCTATTGGCGCGAATGGCAGCAAAGCGCTTTCATTCTACCTTGAGGGATTTGATTTTAAAAAAAACTCCTGTAATGACGATTTTGAGTTTGAGTTAGTATCACAAGTAGACAGTGGCAAGACACAATATCTCAAATATGTATTTCGCCCGATCTTAGGAACGCAAGCTGGTAATATCAACATTGATGGCAAGCTTTCCGACTGGATTGGTGCGAAATGGAATAAGTTGGTGAAATGCAATAACACAATACATCTCAGAGGACAAGGTATTCTTAATACCTTCGATGGCAAATTTGCGGTAAAATGGAGTAAACAAGGGCTTTATCTTGCTGTAAGGGTTAAGGAGAAATATCTAATTACAGCGAAAAACGATAAATTAGCCTGGCAATATGATTTTTTGGAGCTTGGCATCGACCAGAAAAATAATGCTTCTTCCGGCAGCAACGGGACGGACGATGACGACTGTGTGTTTTATTTCAAAAATATTGCGAACGAATCACAACCCAGAATTAATCTGGCACCTGCCAAAGGTCAGACAGCGGCTATGTTTTCCCAATGTCAAGTTAAACGCCAACGCAGTCGAGAAGAAACCTCTTATGAAATCTTTATTCCAGCAACAGTATTGAACCGTACATACTTCAAACCCGGTTACAATATCGGCTTTATGCTGAAACTGCATAACCGCGAAAATACTAAAAATCCTGCCAAAGATTTATTTGGTTTTATGGTCAGCACGAATGAATATCCCACCGGAAAACCAAGTGTTTGGAACGATATCTTGTTGTCGGGGAAAAATGAATAGGGCAAAATAAAAAAATAGTTGATAATGAATCATAAATACAAATATTTTAAGACAAGCATTTTCCTGCTGGTGATAACAATAGTAGCGACCTTGTCTATTTCAATCGTCAATCAAACAAAGCGGACTAACTCGCAGGAGTGCATTTTTGAGAAAAAAGAATGTTTAGATCTTCCAAAATATTTTCCAGATGTCAAAACAGGCTGGCGCGCGCTCTATGATTTACCTCAGGATAGTCCGGCGCGTTTTGCCTTGAATAACATTGCATCGCGTAATTCATGGCGGGCATTTAGGCTCCTTAATGGCAAGTGGCCGGGGACTGATGCGGATCGCGAAACATCGGCCGAAACAATAAAAAAACTCGGAAAAAGTATTGAGCTCGGACTAACGTGGCCGCATAAAATTCCGCCTACTTTTGAGATTCCTTATACCAAAACGGCTCCTCTAATTGATGGTTACCTGAACGATGCTTGCTGGAACAAGGCTTTATCATTTAAAGGAGCATATCCTGTTGATTCCGTAAAGAAAGAAAACGACGGAAGCATTTGGAAAATGATGTGGGATTGGAAATATTTTTACGCTGCGGCATATTTTCCAGATAAACACATCCTTGCGTCAACCAGCAGAAAGCATCCGTACTATGGCGATTCAATTGAAATATTCCTGATGCCATCAAAGCGCATGAAGAAGTATTGGGAGATAATCATTGGCTGTAATGGCGATTTTTACGATGGCTTTCACTGCAACAACCGACACGGAGGCTGGGCATCGGACCATTTAGCTAAAATGCGGGGGGTAAGATTTAAAGTTTTGAAGCAGAAAACTGGATACTCGATTGAAGTTGCAATTCCGTTTCTCGAACTGCCGAACTACATGCTTGGGAATCAGCCGCTAGCCGGACAGACTATCCATTTTGCCATCGTACGTACAAATAAAACCAGGAAAGACGGAGAAGTGGAATACAGTTCGGTTTTTCCGCTGTTATATGGCGGGTACAATATTTTCGGTCTTGCAAAAGGGATATTAAAGAAATAAGGTTACAATCAAATTACAGGAAGGTTTTTAATGAAATTAAAGAATAATCCACAAATGTCTGCAGTCTTGGGTTCAAGTATTAGCTTGTTCGCGATCCAGTCGGCAATCGCTGATGTGTCTATTAAAAATGTTGACATTAAAACTAAGTCGAACAACGTATTGATATTACCTTTTAAATACGATGTCGGTACTCGGAATTATGAATGCAAAGGTGGTTCATTCAATATCGCGCCGACTACGCTCAAAAAAATGAAACTGGATATTGCGCTTAAGACTCCGTCCTACAGGGACGATATATGGATATTTATGCCTAACCAATTGCCGGCTCGCAATATCGTGGATTTTGATTTGGTTGATAAACGCGGCAAAAAGCTTAAAGAGGGAATTGATTATCGCCTGAATAGAAAAGGCGCGGTTTCTCAACTAAAAGGCGAAACTGGCGTTCCACGCAAGAAGCCGATTGTCACGGTTGCCGCATTCTCATATTATCCAAACCGCTATGACGCGATATTTCTTGATCCGAAAGAGAATTCATTAAGCCACTTGGAAGGTCCCGTTAGAGATGTTGATGCTGAAGAGTATATACCCAAAACTCCAAAAGGGAAAATCCGGTTATGTAATATTGC